>OLNW01002984.1_pt1 | contig 13671 bp, 8 predicted proteins | sample 1672121 | NCBI WGS metagenome assembly OLNW01 (sample SAMEA3136648, study PRJEB25190) | human gut metagenome
AGGACTGCAAGACTCTGATGGTTTCCCCCTGCAATATTTTTATTTCTTAACTTTAGGATTAATAGCAACCCCTCTGTTGATATCTCCTTCGAGATTCTCACCAAACTCATAATCATTACCCGGCAGAATCGCATTCAGCAGAATACCTGCGATAGCTGCAATAGCCAGTCCAGTAAGCGTTACCGGAGTTCCGAACACATTGAAGGTGAGTCCACCGGAAAAGCCAAGTCCGCAGACAAGAATCACAGCCGCAATAACCAGGTTACGGGATTTCGTCAGATCTACGCGGTTCTCTACTACGTTACGAACACCAATTGCAGAAATCATTCCGTAAAGCATGAAGCTAACTCCTCCAATAATGGCAGAGGGCATGGAACCGATGATATCAGCCATTTTCGGGATGAAGCTTAAGATGACTGCGAAGACAGCTGCGATACGGATGACGCGCGGGTCATGGACACGGCTGAGCTCCAGAACGCCGGTGTTCTCGCCGTAAGTGGTGTTTGCCGGGCCGCCTACCAGAGCGGAAAAAGAGGTTGCAAGACCGTCGCCAATGAGGGTTCTGTGAAGACCCGGATCTGCGAGGAAATTCTCTCCTACCGTTGCGGAGATTGCAGACATATCACCGATGTGCTCCATCATGGTAGCAAGAGCGATCGGAGCCATTACCATGATGGCGGTAATGTCAAATTTGCAGAGCTGGAAAGGAGGAAGTCCTACCCAGGCTGCAGATGCGACTGCGGAGAAATCCAGGATGGCGCTGCCGTCCGGATTGGTCATTCCGAGGAGGTGCATCACCAGAGCTACTGCATAGGAGATCACAACGCCCATGAGGATCGGAATGATCTTGAACATGCCTTTTCCCCAGATGTTGAAAACGATGATTGTTCCAAGAGCAATCAGGGCAATGAGCCAGTTGGTGGACGCATTGGAGATTGCTGAGGGAGCCAGAGAAAGTCCGATGCAAATGATGATGGGGCCGGTTACAACAGGCGGCAGATAGTGCATAACGCGCTTTACGCCTACCAGTTTGATAACCAGTGCCAGAATCAGATACAGAAGACCGGCTACCACGATACCGCCGCAGGCGTAAGGAAGTTTCTCGCCCATGGTCATATCAGCAAAGATGCCGGTATCCAGATTTGCCACGGTGGAAAATCCGCCGAGGAAAGCGAAGGATGAACCCAGGAAAGCAGGTACCTTCAGTTTGGAGCAGGCATGGAAAAACAGGGTTCCAAGGCCTGCACAGATCAGAGTTACCTGGATGGAAAGTCCCTCACCGTTGAAGTAGGTGTTGACCAGAATCGGTACCAGGATTGTTGCTCCGAACATCGCAAACATGTGCTGAAGTCCGAGAAGCAACATCCGCGGTATTCCCAGGGTACGGGCATCTTTGATCGTTGCATTTTTTTCGTTCATGATGTGCCTCCTCAAAATATTTTTTGCAACAGTTCAGAGCATATGCAACAAGAAAAAACAGACTATGCAAACCTGTTTGCAATAGGCTGTATTTTCTTGTTGTTATGGTCGGAACGGCGCTGAGTCCCAGTGGGACTCGTCTAGCGCGGACCGAAATGGAATGTAGATCCATAAGCCTCAGACAGAAGCTGCGTCAGCAACGATAGCGCATGAAATGCGCGGGGTGCTGAGTCCCAGTGGGACTCGTTTAGCACCGACCGAAGCAGAGCGTAGACCTGTGGCCTATTGACCTGAACGTCCTGAACTGCTACATAAGCTATCCTTACAAGAATACCTTTTTTGACACCATTCGTCAACGAAATTTTTATATTTTTTTAAGATTTAATGCTTACCCATAGCACAGCGCCACCCAGCGATTCCGCCCGTTTTTCCTGTGGAGGCAGAGCAGAAATTCTTGGCTCGCCAAAATCTGCGTTATGAACAAAAATCCATTGTCTGAGCGAAGCGAGTTCCGGGTTTTTGTGAATGCTCTTAGAAGATTTCGGCAAGCCTTAGACTTTCGCTCCGCCGCAACGGAAAGCCGGACGGAACACCGGGCGGCGCATCCTCGAAACCATTTATTCCTTAACCAAACCCTCCACCGCGTTCGTATACCTTCCGGTACACACAAGGCTCACCGTGGACTGGATAAACGCACCGATGCTGCTGATTTTTTCAGGCGGGGCTGCGTAAAAAACCTGGAAATCATTTTCTTCAAAATATTTTACCATCTGCTCGATACGCTCTCTGGAAAGAGCCGAAAAGGCCTCGTCGATGAAGGCCAGGCGGGCGCAGCAGCTGTTCTTCGGGTAGCACTGGAGAAGACTGGCAGCAAGAATGATAAAGTAAGGCGTCTGTTTCTCGCCGTTGCTGGCGGAACCCTGCTTTTTCGAGAGGTTGGCCACGATCTCCTGGTCGCCCTGCCTGCTCACGATTTCCATATCATAGGAAAAATACCGGCGGTAATCCGTGTATTCCTGCTCGTCCTCCTCGGAAAGGATGATGTTCATAAATTCCTTGATGTCATGCTCCATCTCCTCGTCATCCCGGCCGGAACTCATGTAGGCCTCAGCGGAGCTCATATAATTCTGAAGTTTTCGGCAGATCCGGAAGAAAATCACCCGGTCCGGCCGCTCCTTCATGACAAAGCGGTAGGTATCGCTTCCGAAAGGAATCTGCTTCAGCTCCTCATTGATGGCCTCCATCTCCCGCTTCGCATCCCGGATGGACTCGTCAATCTCGGCCACGAAATCGTTCATAAAGGCGCTCTCAAGCTTTTCCGCCTGCTCTTTCAGCTTCTGGCTGGCTTCCTCAATCTTCACATGGGCCAGATTCCGGTATTCCTCCCGGTAAAAAGCAATGTAACCCACGCCGCGCTGATTGATGTCAAGCTCGGAAAGGCGGCAGTATTCCAACTGGGCGCTTTCCAGATGTTTTTCACATTCTTTGACATCACTCCTGGAATTATCCACACTTCGCTGGGTAATTACCTTGAGGGCTCCGTCCTTCTTTTTACGAAGCTTCTCATACTCTTCCAGCATCGGCGTTTTAAGCTCCAGATGAAGCTCGCATTTTTCTTCATATTCCTGTTTTCGTAAGGCAATGGACTCCCGGATACCGATGAGCTGCTTACTGTAGCTCTCGATAGAGTTACCGCATTTTCCCATTTTCAGGGAATTTTCCGTCACCGCCGTGTTGGCTTCCTTCGCCTGCTCCCGGGCAGACTCCTGCTCTTTTAAGACCGCAGTAAAATCAGGATTGTCACGGATAGCCTGAAGATCAGCCTCCAGCTTCCGTTTGGTCTTTTTGCTCTTTTCCAGAGAGTCGGCGGCACTGAATTCGTAGTGGCCGGGATCCCAGTCGATGCTGACGATCTGACGGCGGCAGTCCAGAATCCTGGCCAGGGCGTCCTTATCTTTCCGCTGCAGCGCTTCCTTTTCCCGGCGCTCCTCTTTCGTCTGCTCCAGCTGAAGGCGCACGGCATCCTCACCCAGGCAGAGCTCGGTTCCGGTGAGATCCATCGGCGAAACAGCGTAGCTTTTTGCCAGCATGCCGTCCCGGGTCAGACCGCCTTTCGGGTAATCGTGAAGCTCCTCCAGATCCTCGCAGAGATGGATGCCATTTAGAAGAGAATTGGCATATCTTCTGGCATAAACATTCGGAATCTTCAAAACCTCCGCAGCGGAGCCTCTTTTCACCTCGGTCTCAGGAAGCTTGTCCGTGAGTACCAGGTTGGCGGAATAGAGTTTTTTCTCCTTCAGAACTTTCATGGCCTTGCCGCAGTATTTCCCATCTATAATAAGGTAGAAACGCTTGCGTCCCAGAAAGGTCTCCACGGCTTTTCGCCACTCCGGATCCAATATTTCCTGGACGAGCTCCGCAAAAATGAAGACTTCCGTGTCGATGCCCTGATTTTTCAGCTCCTGGCAGATCAGCTTTCTGGCCCGCTCGATCTCCGGCGGGAAGACCAGACAGTTGGCTTCCAGTTTCTTGATCTTGTCCGTGAGCTCGGCCATCACTTTTTCCCGGGCCCGGATCTGGTCCTGGAGATGGATCTTGTTCTGCTCGTAAAGGGTGTCCTGCTGGTCCACCTTTTCCCCGTATTTCTTGAAAACAGAAATCTTTGCTTCCGTGTCCATGCCGGTGCCGGAAAGCTGGCTCAAAGCCTTCTTTTCCTCCTCATCCACAGGCAGATCTTTTCGGAGAAGGATGCCAAGCTCTTTGATCTTTTCTTCCAGAGTCTCCAGTTCTTTGAGGCGGCGCTCCCAGACACGGCTTTCCACACTGGCCGCGTCGATCTGGCGCTGCAGGGAATCCATGGTCTCCTTCATATCCTGAAAAACCGTGCTGTTTTCCGCGATACGGAGACGCTCCTGGGCCGCCTTCTGAGACTGTTCCAGCTCGGACTGGCGTTTTTCCAGGTCTTTCAGCTGCTCCTCCAGCACGGTCCGCTGGCTCTCTACCTCTTTCTCTTCATTTTCCAGCATCTGAAGATCCTGATAGCAGAAAAGCATCTCCCGGATGTGAAGGGTGCGTTTCTTTTTCTCATAATCCTGGCTCCGCTTCTCGATGACCTCCAGCTGGGTCTTGCCCTCGCTTAAACGCACATAGACGTCCTGCAGCCGGTCAAACTGCTGCCGCTGCTCCCGAAGTTCGCTTAAAGACTCGATTTTTCCCGGTTCCAGCACACATTCCTGGATAAACTGGTCGATGTTGTTTTCCGGATGGAAAGCCATCATTTTCAGAAGCTTGCCGCGGTATTTGCTCACGCCGCAGCGAAGACCAAGGGTCCGGATCACCTGCTCCGTTCCCCGCTCTCTTCCGAGGAACGCATTACCTTTCAGCCGCTCGCCACGGACCGTCAGTTCATTTTTCGGCGTGATCCAGAGCGTATTCCCTTCCCGCCGAGTGAAATTGATCTGATCCATCGTGGTTCCCGGGAGAACAAACCAGCTGCTGGCGGGTTTTGCCGTCTCATTGGGAGACTCGATGCAGACGCCTACCACCAGAGGAGCGCCCGCCACCGGATCGTCAAACTCCATGGCAATATAGCTGATGACCTCGCCGGAACGAAGATAGCGGGCAGCGCCGTTGCTCTTCGTGTCGCCCCGGACATAGCCCAGTACCGTACGGTCCCGGTCTTTTGCGGCCTTGTTAAACTGGGTATTTCCCGTGATCAGGTAGGTCACGGCATCCAGAATCGTGGATTTTCCGCTTCCGTTGATTCCTGTAAAAAGCGTGGAGCCTTCCAGTTTCACGGAAACGTTCTGAAACTTGGACCACTGCACCAGAAGAAGTCTGGTGGCTGATTTTCTATTCATCGGTGTCTGCATCCTGCTCCTCCTCATCCATCTCACTGTCTGTCTCGTTCCACCGCTCCTGCATGCGTTTTTCCGCCGTATTTACAAAATTCTGGAACTCGTCGGGATCCAGCGCAAACTGCATTGAGGGCAAAAGGCAGATTCGGCAGTCGTCGTCCCCGATCCGGCCCACCACCTGCAGAAGCTGGTATCTGGAAAAAAGCGACAGGATCGCCGTCATCGTGCTTTTGTCGATCTGGTCTTTCACCTTATATTTTTCCAGTTCAAAGCGAAGGTCAGCCATCGTGATTGTGATGTTTTTCGACAGGCTTCCTGCCCGGATCCGGTCGGCATACATGGCCCAGAGGCAGCAAAGCACAACGCTCTCCATTTTTTTCAGGGCCACATGGTTGATCTGGAGCCGGCCATTTTCTCCCATATCCCGGCAGTTCCGGAGCATGACTACGCCGTTTTCCCTGTCCACCAGCACGTCAAAACCGATATAGCCTAAGTATACGGAAAAAGGCTCGGGATTTTTGGAGATAAAATAGTAGGCACGCTTGCTCTCCTCGTCCCGGTCGCGCACGATAAATGTCTGTTTCAAAAGTCTACGGCAGCTTTTCTGAAAAAGATCTTTCTCAGATGAGGTAAAACCCTCCCAGAATTCCTCTATGTTCATTCGTTTTTCTCCTCTTTTTCTATGGTAAATCGTCGGATCAGCATCTGCTGCATCTCCATGTAGCCGTCCTCTACCCGGATCTCAAAGCCGTTTTCCCTGCCGTAGGCCACGGCGGAAAGGGCACTCAAGAGCTCGTTTTTGCTCTCCAGAGGCAGGTCGTCGCTGGAAACCTCGGTGCGGTTTCCCATGACATGTTCCACATAGGATTTCATTTTTTCCTTGGAATAGGGGTTTTCCGCCTCCCGCTCGTGAGCCAGGCGGGCCCGCTCGATATCCTCCTCCGTCATCTCCTCCACTTCCACCTGGGAAGCTTTGGCAATGCGCTGATTCTTCCGGGGATAGCGGATGGATTCCAGATCCAGAAACTCGTTGCTCTCCAGATCGAAAAGCGGGTTCATCTCCTCGGGAAGCTCGTCTTTCCAACCTAGATCGTCCATTTCCTCCGTCAGAATACGGATCGTCTGCTCCACATTTCCGCGGATGTCGCGGCTCCGGTTCCGGATAAAACGGGCCCTTCCGATGGCCAGCTGAAGGTAAACCGTGATCTTGTGCTTGATATCCCGCATGATCTCATCGTATTCTTCGGTGAAGAACTGGCGGATCGTGTGGAGCATATCCTGCACCACGCCCTTACTCTCTTCCAGGCTTCGATTTTCCTCCAGGCGGCAGCCTTTTGCCAGAAGCTCCAGAAGGGCCGCATCGTTCTGGATCTCTTCCAGCCGCAGCCGGATGTAGGAACGATAAATATGTATGTTCTGCTGCTTGGTAAGACGCGCGTATTCCTTAATAAAATCGCCCTCGCAGTATTCCAGAATGTTCTCCGTCAGGCTCTCCATGGTCTCTTCCTGGACCATCCGCTCGATGATCTTTTTGATAAACGTAGCCAGGCGTTTCAGCGCCTTGGAGAGGAGCTTGGCGTTCCGGTAAACGGCCCGAAGCCCGTTGATATAGGGATCATTTTCCCACTGATCCGGGTCTTTTAAGATGTTGTAAACGTTGAAAATATAGCTGGAAAATTCTTCCCGCTCCGGTTTCATCAGCTGCTGGAGAAACTCTGCGAGAACTACGCCCTGCTCTGTCATCATGATGTGTTTTTCATAGGTGGCATCGTCGATGTCCTCCTCCAGCCACCCCACTTCCCGGGAGCAGAAACGGCGGATTACCGCGTTGGCCATCTCGTTGTAGTTCGTATTTTCCTCCGGTTCGTCCTCCAACTTTTCCACCTGATGCTCCATCAGATAGACGGCAAGAGCGTCCCGTACCTGGCTTCTCGGGATCCGGTAGGTAATCTCCCGGTCGTACTCGTGATAAATGAGAAGCAGGCAGTCCGCATAGACCCGGTTCGTGCTTCCGCTGGCCAGGCAGTTGAAAAAGCTGCCGGGGAGCGTGTCAAATAGATTCATATGGTGAAAACTCCTTATGTCAAACTTACAATATCCCCCCGTTTCCATACGAAAAGGAGGGATAAAACAAACGTTTCTTATCTTGTGCAAGTATACCATAATTGACAGCTTTCCTTCAAGAAAAAAATCCCCGCCGATCCGGCGGGGTGTGGTATCAGAGATACTGTTTCATGGTCTCTGCGTGGTGTTCTTCCTGTTTCAGCTGTTTTTCGGCAAAGCTTAAGACTGCTTTGTCTTCTCCGTGATAGTCGTTGATACCTTTGGTCAGCTCCGTGATGCCCATGTTGCTTCCCTGGAAGACCATCTCCGCCAGTTTGGAGGTGGAGGGATCTGCCAGATTTTTCGCCCGGGTCATGACGGTACTCATCATTTTGGCCACAGGACCGGCTTCTTTTCCCCGGGGGATGTGGCGCTCTTCCAGAAGGGCTTCGCTTTTCTGGAGGGCCGCCTCGTAATCGCTTTTCTGATGCTGGAGCTCTCTGGTAAAGGACGGGTCGGAGGAGAGGGGGATCACCTGATTCAGCCCGCTTAAGCCCATATCCGCGTACTCATGGATCGTGTTTAAAAGGTCAACTTCCGTAGTCACTGTACATTCCTTCTTTCCTGCAGATTTTTCAGGATTAGGATATCCGGAAAGCGGACTTTTTATTCATTTTTGATTCAAAAGCAGCTTTCTCTCCCGCCAGTCCGGCAGGAATTTGTCCATCAGGCCATGAAACCTGGCATTGTGGCTGGGCTCCAGAAGATGGCAGAGCTCATGAACCAGAACGTATTCCAGGCAGGCTTCCGGTTTTCGGGCCAGGCTTAAATTCAGCCGGATTTTGCCGGTCTGCACCGTACAGCTTCCCCAGCGGGTCTTCATCTCGCGAAGCTGCCAACCGGTACAGTGGACACCCATGAGCGGCTCCCAGTACGCGGCCAGACGAAGGATTTCTTTTTGCAGTTTTTCGACCTCTTCCTTTGTATAAGGAAGGGCGGCTTCTCCCGGCGTTTCCGCGCTCTTCTGCCGGCTCCGGACTTTTTCTCTGGCAGTTCGGATCCAGTTTTCTTTGCTTCGGATGAATTTGATCGCATCCGCTTCCCGCATCCGCCAGGGGATTGTCGCCAGGACACGGCCTTCCGGCGGCTGCACATAGAGGTTTAAGTTTTTTACTTTCCGGCGCTCCATCGTAACGGGAATATCGCCGAGCATAAACTCTTTTCTCATCAGTCGATGACTTTGATACTCTCAATGACGGGCTGATCGGAAGCACTGACGGTTCCGTTGCTGTCCTGCACCGGCGTATCCTTACAGATCTGATCCACGATATCCATACCCTCGGTCACAGTTCCGAAACCGGCGTACTGGCCGTCCAGGTAGGTACTGTCGCTCTGCACAATGAAAAACTGGGAGCTGGCGCTGTCCATATCCTGGGAACGGGCCATGGAGATCGTTCCTCTCACATGTGAAATGTTATTTTCCACACCGTTGCCGGAAAATTCGCCCTTGATGGTCTCATCTGAACCGCCGGTTCCGTTTCCTTTTGGATCGCCACCCTGAATCATGAAACCGTCGATGATCCTGTGGAAGGTCAGACCGTCATAGAAGCCGTTCTGAGCAAGTTTCAGAAAATTTGCCACAGTGATCGGAGCGGTATCGCCGTCCAGCTCCACCTTGATGGTACCGTAATTTTTTACCTGGATCTCCACATGATGCTTGCCTGCTGCGTCAATGGTTTCCGTGGTGCTCTCTGTGCTCTTCTTGCCGCGTACAGAAAAAACAATGATAATTGCCGCCACAATGACGACAAGCACGATCAGAATCGCCGCCAGGATTCCTGTGGTCTTTTTGTTTTTCTTCATGAAATTAAGTCTCCTTTACTTCTGAATATCTTTCGCCAGCTCTTCCAGCAGATTTTCCTGATAGCCGGCTTTCTTTTCTCTTCTGATGTATTCTGCCGTTTCTCTTAAAACCGGATGCTTAAGCTGTTCCAGCTTTGCAAGCCCGAATCTGCCTACTGCCTCCCCAGACAGACTTTTTTCATAGTCTTCCGGTCCCATCCGCCAGATATGGACGGAAGCCTGAAATTTCTGCCAGAGTCTGTCCGCAATCCCAAGTCCATCGGGATCCGTATCTCCGCTATAATAAACAGAAGCTCCGCTTTTCACCAGAAAATCAAGTAGCTTCACTGCAGCGCTCCGAAGCTGTCCGGAGGTACAGAGAATCGTACAGGCTTTCTTTTTCTCACTGCTGGTAAGATAGGAAAAGACCATTTCATTTTCTACCACATACACCTGATTGTCAATGGCTTTTGCCTCTGTGATATCTTTCAGATTTTCCATTGTGACAACACAGGGCTCCCCGTTTTCATAAAAAGCCTCATAAGCCGGATGCCAGCTTTCCCCTTTTTTCAATCTGAGTCCACAGACATGAACCTGGGAAGAAATATTGTCCGGTACAATTCCCACATCCTCCAGAAGCTCCCGCCACTCATGGGTATTTTCCGGCAGTCCCCGTTTCTCCCTGAAACAGATGGCATGCACAAGAAGAAGTCCCGCTGCTGTTCCCCGGTCAAAGTAGTGCGGATTATCAGAAAGCTCCGCTGCAAACACAGCCAAAGGAAGCTCTTCCCCTGAAGTTTCCATCTCTTCCAGTTTTATGAGTGCCCTTCCTGTATGGCGAAAGATTTCTTCTGCCTGCAGCGCGTCTTTCCCATATTCCCGCATAAGAAGGGAATAGCCATATTTTTTACTGGAAAGCAGCTCTTCTATCCACTGAAATGCAAGGGAGTCAGCACCGGCTTTTTCACGGAAATAGAACTGATTTGTTTTTAAAAATTTCTCCCTCCGGAACTGATCTTCTTCCTGAAGTTCCCTGTTTGTTTTAAGGCTTTTTCCGGCATAGGCTTCCAGCATTTTTTCCATATTTACCGGTGCAAAACGGGTTTTCTGAAGTCCTTTTTCAAATTCAGAAAAAGAAAAATGAATCGTTTCCTCATAAAACCCTCTGCCGACGATCCCGCCGATGGCCCGGCGCTCCTCCTCTGTAGTCTGCTTCAGCGTAATCCTTCCGGCTGTTTTTCCATAGGATTTCCATTTTTTCAGGAGTTCTTTCATACATCGCTCATAGGCCTTCCGGCTCCTGAAATAAGCCGCGCACTCTCTGTCATTATTCATCCAGAATCCTCTCATAGCCATTCCAGCGATAGTGGATCACGGATACCGTCTGGGAATTCCGGGGGCGGAGAAGCTCTGCGATCCGAAGACCTTTCACCGTATCGTAGCAGCCCCAGAGTGCCTGGGAGTTCATGATGTAGTCGAAATCCAGCTTGTGGACCAGCTCAAACATACTGCTGATATTTTTGTCATCCACTCCTGCAAAAGCCTCATCCAGCGCAATCATCCGCGGATGATCCTCTTTCTCTGCCTTTTTATACTGAGCATTGACTGCCGCAAAGAGCGGCACATACATCGCCATGGCTTTCTCTCCGCCGCTGAAACGGTTGAAAGCCGCATTGGTCAGAGGTTTTCGCAGCTCTTCCCCTCTGCGGAAATACATATGAAACTCGAACCATTTTCTGTAATCCAGAGCATCCCTCACGAGATCCATATAGTTGATGACAGCGCCGTTTTCTTCCATTTTCAGTTTTTCCGTACGGATCTTGCTTCGAAAGTGGGCAGCCACTTTTTCGATATCTTCCATAGTCAGAAGCGCCCGGTCACGAAGAAGAATCTGTTCCAGATCCGCCGTATCGAGCTCGCTGTCATTTTCCGCTTTTCTGGGCTTCCAGTCCAGAGAAAAGCTGAGTCCCATGGAAGTATCCATTTCTTTCATGAGACGTGACATATCTTCCACCCACCGCCTGCTTTCCGCGATCCGGTCCGTGAGCTGCTGGCTGATGGTCTGGGAAAGAATATCCTCAAAAAGTTCCCGATCCTTTTTCTGGATCAGAAGCTCCGTCTCTTCAATGGAAGCTTTCAGAATTCCGTAAAATTCCTCCAGATAAACTTTCTTTCCGTTCCAGACAGATGCAATGCGGACTCTCTTTCTGAGAGCGCTCACTTCCTCCTGAAAATCCCCGCCAAAACAGTCTTCCAGGGAAGTTCCGTAGTTCGTCAGGCTGCCGTTATGCCCCTGATATACCCGGTATAATGACTGAAAGAGATCGGAAGGCTCCCTGTTTTTGTCGCTCTCCCGCAAAAGACCGAGCGCTTCCTGCGCGCAGTCCTCCAGCTTACGTCCTTCCCGGTCAAAAATCAGTTTTAAGGAAAGTTCTTCCTCGAAGTATTTTCTGAGATACGTCTCTGTCCGGATCTCCTCCTTCAGTTTTTCCTGCTGCTTTGGTTCGTTCTCCTTCAGCTGCTTCAGTCGGTCGTTAAGAACCGCCAGGCTCTCCCTCAGCTCCTTCTCCTCTTCTGCAAGATTTTTCAGAATTTCCCGAAGTTCTTTCAATCGTTTTGCTTTTTCAGCAATCTCCGGTCTCTTCAGATAATCTTCCAGCTGACTGATCTGAATTTCCGCTTTTTTTACCTCGGTGCTGTAATCCCGCTTTTCCACAAAAGCATCATCCAGAAGCTGTTCATCCTGGGCCAGACCGTCTTCTTTCGCCTGTCTGCTGCCCCGTTCCGCTGCGATCTGAAGAAGATTCTGACGCGCTTTCTGCCAGAGACTGAGATATTCTTCAAGGGCATTGTTTGCTTCCTCGTAGGCTTCCTCTGTTCTTCCATAGGGAAAGGGCTTACATTTCTGAAGCACAAGTTGGTACTGCTGATTTTTTCTCTGCGTCAGTTCTTCTTCTCTGCCCTTCGTCCTGTTGTATTCGCTCTGAACCAGCTGAAGCTTAAGTCCCCATTCTTTTTCCTTTTCCAGTGCCGCCTGGAGCCCGGAAAATCCAGGAAGGCTCTGATATTCCTCCTGCAATTTTACAAGCTGTCTCTGTATTTCAAAAAACTGCCTCTGTATTTCTTCCAGTTCTTCTTTTAATCCGGCAGCTGCTGTTTCCAGTTTCTGAATCTTCTGTTCTTTCCTTCTCTTTCTTGCCAGAGTTCCCACAAATTCCGCCTCACCGTTTTTGTCTGCTCTTCCAAGAAGGACTCCCTGGTGAAACCAGCCGTCCGTTTTCAGTAAAATTCCGGAAAGTTCTGCCTGATCCTCATTCATATGGCTCAGAATCCGTTTCACACTTTCCTTCAGACCAGTTTCCAGATCTTCCCTGACGGTCAGCCCGCTAAAAACAGAGGTCCCTTTTTCCGGAGCATAAAGAACCGTGTCCAGAAATTCCGGAAAATCCCTGCGTACTTTTTTCAGATCTTCATCTGCAATCACAAGAGCATCGAGAATTCCCGCTTTCTGAAGCTGTGCTTCCAGTCTTGCAGAAGCTTTCGGATCCATTCCTTCGGTAAATTCTACTGTTTTATAAAAAGGCAGCACAGAAATTCCCGATTTTTCCAAAGCTGCTCTGGTGTTTTTAGCCGCTTCATCCCGTTCCGGCTCCAGATCTTCCAGATTCTGATAATACGCCAGCTCTTTTTCTGTCTCTTTCAGAAGTTCTGCCTTCTGCTTCTTTTCCTGTTCTTTTTCATTTTTCAGATCCAGTAAGATCTGTCGCTGCCGCTCATAATCCGCCCGGAAAAGTTCCTGTATTTTTCCGGCATTCTTCATGGACTCATATTGCCGTATTTCTTCCTCTGCTTCCTGAAGAATCTCTTTCTCCGGCTTCCAGACTTCTGCCTGTTTTTCCAGTTCAAAAACGGCCTGAATCCAGTTGTCTGTCTCCTGGATAACCTGCTCTTCCGCGTCATGCAGAGAGATCTCCATCTCTGCTTTTTCCCGTTCGATCCGCTCCAGCTCTGATGAAAGTTCATCATACTGAAGTGATAACTCTCCGTATTTCCGAATGGCTTTCCGGCATTCTTCGATCTCCCCCTTCAGCCGTTCCAGAGTTTTGCGGATTTCCTCCGTACCCGGGTAATCTTCTGCTTCCAGAATTTCCACGGCTTTCGGATGCTGCTCCCACTGAAGGATCTCCTGCTGTTCCGCAAGTTCTTCCCGCTCCTCTGACAGTTCCTCCAGTTTCAGCTCCAGACGATTCTGAATTTCTTTTAACTGCTGCTCTTCCTCAAAAATCCGTCCTTTATATTCCTGAATCCTGTCATCCCAGCGTTTTTCCCCTTTTAATGCCTCCTCTTTCCGGGCATGCAGCTGTTCCAGCTTCCGATCGATTTCCTCCAGGTTCATGTCCAGAAGGCCGTTTCGCTCTGTTTCCGCCAGCTTCTGTTCTTCTTCGATGGCTTCTAAGCGTTTTGTTTTCTCCTGCTGCCGCTCTTCTGCCTCCTGCATTTTCTGTTCCTG
>OLNW01002985.1_pt1 | contig 13665 bp, 12 predicted proteins | sample 1672121 | NCBI WGS metagenome assembly OLNW01 (sample SAMEA3136648, study PRJEB25190) | human gut metagenome
AATATGAGGTGACATACGGACACCTGTCAAATGTCTTTGCGCAGTTCGGGCAACGCGTGAAAGCCGGTCAGACTGTGGCCTTGAGCGGTGACAGGCTGCACGTCGAAGCCCGGTTCAAGGGAGAGGAACTGAATCCGCTGGAGTTCCTGACCATGCTTTACGGCAACATCCGTGCGCTTCGTCAGGCGGGAGGACATGAAACGGCGGCATTCCCGGATCTGGAAATGACCGTGAAGACCGATTACGACAAGGACAAACGGGAAATCGAGGAACTGATGCTGCGTTTCCTGCCGTACTACATGGAGGATCTGCAACGCGGAGCCTACGTGTTGCCCGAGCACACGGAGCAGTCCCTGCGCCACATCTTCACCATGGGGGCGATGAGAGAATATTTCTACGAGAACATGCCGAGCATGGCCAATCCTCTCGGACTGGGACATAAATCCATTCCGCTGGTCAGCAAGGTACAGAACCTGCTCATCGCTGATTTCCTGCATTACCTGGCCCTGCGTCACAACGTGTACCTCTCCACCATGAGCGGAGACATAAAAAAAAACTCCATGACGAAGCCGTAAGCTACAGCGGCATCATTGATCCGCTGGCTGAACTCGACATCGACATCCAGAGCTTCGACATACCGCGTATCGTGTCGGTATATCCGGACCGGGTCGGTGTCCGCTGGTGGACAAAGGCATGGTTCAACAACCGGGAGGAAGGTGAAGCCTCCGTGGAGATAGAGCGTGAACAGGCGATACGCTTCATCCATGACAACATCGAGAAAGACGCATGGCTGGAGGAGTTCTTCCCCAAACAGATGGAAGTGTACCACAATGCGATTGAACAGACAAAAGAACAACTGTTGAAACAGATAAATATGATATAGGATACTTATGGACGGAACTATAAAACAAAGCAGACGATTCGCGGAACTGGAACGTCTTTCGGATGACTATTTCCGTTACCACCTTGCTTCCGTCATGGATGAGACAAGAGATTATCTTGCCCGGAAACAAGGTGAGGAAATGAAGGAATATTCCACCTCCCTTGGCGGGGTTCTCAGCATGATGGCTTCTTCAGCCCAACCTTTGAACGACCCGTACCAGCTGCTCAAAGTTACCGGCGAATGGAACTCCAAGACAACGGAAGATTATGTAGAGATGTGCAAGGAGAAAATCGCCGCTTCGGAAGACATACAGCACGACCTTGCGTATATGGCCGGGCAATGGCGTGATGCAGTCGTGAAGGAAATCGGCCGCGAACGGTACGACGAACTGTCGGAACAGCTTGGCGGCGATCTCGCCTATGCCTACATGGACTATCGTCTGGAACAGCAGATGATAGACAAACTGGTGAAAGACCGTATGCCCAAGTCTTCGGCTGATTATATCATCCGCAAGGCCGCGGAATCAAGCCTGTTCGGCCTGCCGCAGATGTTGAGCCGTTCCCCGCTTGCCGAGGAGATCGAGAAGCGTGGCGAGGCCGCTTACCGGCCGAGCAAAGTTGAGCAGGGTGCGGGATGGCTGTTGGGTGCCTCGGCGGATACCGTCATGCTGGGCGGTGCCGGTTCGTGGGCGGCATTCGCCAGATTCATCGGTGTGGATGCTGCCGTCTCCGCCACCATGGCACATTTGGAGCCGGAAGACCCCAAGTCGATTTCAGTCGAACAATGTATCAGCCAGGGTGTATTCGGCAGCGAACACAATGTGTTTGAAGATTTCCGGCGTGAAGCAGCCACCATGACCGCAGACAAGGATAGTTTCACAGCAACCGCCAATGAGCAGCTGAAGAAACAGATACCGGTCTGCAATTTCAACTTTACGGACTGGATGAAGAAGCAGCAACCGTTCCCGTTCCTGAAAGGCTTGCAGGACAAGCTGAAACAGGAACGGCCGGAACGCTACAAGGATGTGCCGCTGGTCGTCGCACCGGGGCAGGAAGAAGCCTACCTGAAAAGTCTGGAGGAAAAGAAACAAACGGATGCGGAAGAGCCGGAACAGGTACATCAGGAAACGGTACAACCGGAAAAAGAGCCGGAGGTCATGCAGGAAACAGGGGTACATCCCGTGAATGACCTGTCTGAAACGCCGGCATCCAACGGCAACACGGGCGGATGGGAAGATCTGCTCGGCACCCTTGGACTGAGCGGCATGGGAGACATTGCCGGCAATCTCGGTTATGTAATGGCGATGCTGCCGGATATTCTGCTGGGAGTATTTACAGGCAAGACACAGTCCCTGAACATCAAGGACAACCTGCTGCCTATAGCCAGCATAGTGGCCGGTATGTTTGTGCGGAATCCGCTGCTGAAGATGCTCCTTATCGGTCTCGGCGGGGCGAACCTGCTGAACAAGGCCGGGCATGAAGTGCTGCGTGAACGGTCAGAAGGCGAAATGAACACGGCCAATAGAGGTGCAGCCCAATACCGCCATTATCCTGACGAACCGCTCAATCCTCGCATCACGAATCCCGTACTTCAAGGCAACATGCTTGTCGCGACAATTGACCGTGTACCCTGTACTATCCAATTATCGCAGACCGTGACTGACGCTTACCGGGCCGGAGCCTTACCGCTCAACACGCTGGCAAACGCCGTACTCGCCAGAAGCGAACAGCTCCGTCAAAGGGCCTCGGACAATTACGACAACGGACAACAGGAGACTATCGTGCGTACACGAGGTATCCAGTAGCATATAACCCCAAAACATATACTGTATGAAAGAAAAATCCAAAATAGAGAAAAATGCAGAGGAAAGGCAAATCAGTCTGCTTTCCACTGCTTTGGGAGAGGCTTCGAAGGCCAATGGTTACTGGCTCAACGCTTCTGGAAAGAGGTATCCGAGGCTATACCCGCACGGCGTGTCGGCCAGCCCGTTCAATGCACTGTTCATGGCATTGCATTCCGATCGGAACGGATGCAATACGAACCTGTTCACCTTGTTCAGTGATGCCAAGGCCCGCGGCACGTCGGTACGTGAGCATGAACAGGGTGTGCCGTTCCTGTACTATAACTGGAACAAATATGTCCACAGGAACAATCCTGAAGAGTTCATCAACCGGGGAACCTACCTCACATTGGACGATGAGCAGAAGAAACAATATAAGGGAGTACATAACAGAGAGATACGCACTCTGTTCAATATAGACCAGACGACATTTCCCCATGTGGACGAAGAGGCTTACAGGGCCGTTCTGCAACAGGATGGGAATGCCATGGAACGAGGATATTCGGAGGCAGACACACGGCGTATGCATATCCGCTTCAATGATTTCTTGCTGAAAATGCGTGACAACCTTGTGCCGGTCCGTTACGATGGCAGCGGAATGCCCCATTATGAAACGGACAAAGATGCCGTCTATATGCCCCGCCAAAAGAACTTTGACCATTACAACGATTATGTGCAGGAAACCCTGCGCCAGATAGTAAGTGCCACCGGACATCAGCAGCGGCTTGCCCGCGAGGGAATGGTGATGAAAAACGGTATGCCGCCTTCCGACGATGCCGTCAAACAGGAACGGCTGGTCGTGGAAATAGCATCGGGAATCAAGATGCTGGAGCTGGGACTGCCAGCCCGCTTGTCCGACGAAAGTCTCAGTTTGGTGGAATATTGGGACCGGGAACTCAAAGAGAACCCGAATATGATAGATGCCCTCGAGAGTGACGTGAACAATGCTCTCGAAGTTATCCGTAAAGCGGAACGTGGAGAGAAAATCGAATATGCCACCTTGCGGAACAGGAAACAGACATCTGACATGCAGGACCAGCTGCCCAAGCATTATTTCGTGGCCGATGAGTTACGGAAACGTCCGGACAAGGACAAGAAAACCATTGTCCTTGTCATAGATCCCGTATCAAAGTCGGCTGATGTGATCCTTCCCGCCGGGGCATCACCGGAGGTGGACAACGAGATTCCCGGCATGAACAAAGCCCGTATCGGACGTGCTTTACGTCGGGAAGGCATCGAGACTGTGCGTTTCTTCAATCCGGACGGAGCCTTGGGTTACAGACCTGATGACAAGTATTTTGCCGAGAAGCAGGTCTCTCTGGCACGGTTGAACAACTGGGCCCTGGAAGTGCTTTCGACCCTGAACGTGAGCCCTGCAGTAAAACGGGCCAACGAAGTAGGATTTGACAAGATCCAGATGATTCAGGACGACAAGAACCGATGGGCTCTCTATATAAAGCCGGAGCATCAGAGAGGTTATAGCATATACCCCGACAAGGAAGACATAAACCGCTTCTTTTCCACACTCAAGCAGTCCATGGATAATATAGACAAGGTCCGCATGGAACTGGCTCATAAATATTACGCGCTTGCTGAAATCAAGCCCGACCTGAAAGTCGATCTGTTCAACAGCGGGACACAGGACGTGGACCTGAACCGGATACAGCGTGTGTCCGTGTTCAAAACCAAGCAGGACGGTGTACTGTGTGCCGTAACGATTGACGGGCAGAAACTGCAGCCGCGCAGTGTATCACCGCAACAATGGCAGCGCATGTGGGTGGCGGAAGACCGTGACAGCTACAAACGGCACCTGGCTGCCTCGCTGTTTGCCGATATACTGCAAAAGGGACAGTCGCAGGAGGAACACGCCGGGGAAAAGCAGGAGAAGGAAACCGAGATACGGCAGGGAGAAGCTGTCAGCCGACAGAATGGAGAAGAGCGTACCGTTGAATCCGTCAGTCCGCAGAGAGAGGCTTGGGACAAGATAAAGGCCAAACACCCGGACGCTATCCAGTTTGTAAGAACCGGTGATAACTATACGGCTTATAACGAGGATGCCGTCAAGGTAACGGAAACGCTTGCCTTGAAAATGGAGAAGCACGAGGCTGACATGAAAAAAGGCTTTACGGCTTCCGTGACATTCCCAGTCAGCCAGCTCGATACTTTCCTTCAGAAACTTGCGAGAAGCGGTGCAAGAGTGGTGATACGGGATGAAGAAGGACTCGCGGATGCCCGGAACAGAACAACGGGCATAACAGAAAGGACAGCCGGAAACGGCCAGACACGGACTCTCTTTGATACGGCACAGGAGAAACAGTCCGAACGCAGGATTGAGCCGGAAGAAAATGAACAGCGTTCAAGCATGAGGAGGTAATGATATGGCAGGAAAAAATAAAGAATATGCAGACAAGTATGCGGAGTACGCCATGGAGCAGATGCGCCGGTATGGCATCCCCGCTTCGGTAACACTTGCACAAGGGATCCTTGAGAGTTCCAACGGACAGAGTGAACTGGCCCGCAAGGAAAACAATCATTTCGGCATCAAGGCCACACAGTCATGGATTGCGGAAGGCGGCCGGTACAGCCTGTATTCGGATGACAAGCCGAACGAGAAATTCTGCAGCTATGATAACGTAGGAGACTCCTATGAACACCATTCGAGGTTCCTTAAGGAGAACAGCCGCTACGCGGAATGTTTCAATCTCCGTCCCGATGACTACAAAGGATGGACGGAAGGTATAGCCAAAGCTGGTTACGCGACCGGGGGCAACTATGCCGGGACTCTGCAGAAGATCATCGAGCAGAACGGCCTGGACAAATACGACCGTCAGGTCATGCAGGAAATGGCCGCGCAGGGCAAGCAGTTCGGTCTGGAAAGCAATCCTCTCCAGGAGAAAGAAAAGGCAGAAGCCTATTCGTTTCCGGTGGAACGCAAGGAGTTCCTCTTTGTCACTTCCGCTTTCGGAATGCGTCAGGACCCGATGGACAAAGAAAAGCAGCAGATGCACAAGGGGCTTGACATACGATGCAAAGGCGATGCGGTGCTGGCCACGGAAAACGGCGGAAAGGTCGTTTCGGTAAACGGCAATGCCAACTCTGCCGGAGGCAAGAGTGTAACCGTTGAATACAGCCGCCCGGATGGAAGCAAGGTGCAGTGTACCTATATGCACCTTGGCGATATCGCAGTCAAGGCGGGAGACAGTGTCAAGGCAGGACAACGCCTTGGAACCTCGGGCAACACGGGGACACGGACCACGGGAGAGCACCTGCATTTCGGGGTGGTGAACATCCATTCGGACGGGACGCGCCGTGACATCGACCCGGCTGCATATCTGGCCGAGATTGCGCAGAAAGGCAATATCAAGCAGCAGGTGCTGTACAACGGCAATGACCTGCTCGCGAAATACCGTAGTACGGAAGAACCCAAAATCGAGAAACCTCTTTCTACCGAAGACTGGATGAAAAAGCTGCTGTCCTCGGAGGACAGTGGCGTCGGCATGTCCGGATGCAATGACCCTGTCATGGAGATGGCCATGACGGCCTTTACCTCACTGATGGTGCTGGCCGTTCAGATTGACAGTAAGAACGAGGAAGAGCAGAAAGCCGCCGTTTCGGGGGCCATGGATAGCGGAAAGATCGACTTGAAACCACTGCTGCCTGACATGAAAAGCTGTAGTCTGACCATGAAAGAGAACGGGAAAGCCGTCCTTCAGGCGGATAACGGCGAACAGCATATATCGCGCGAGTTGAGTTCCGCAGAATTGAGCCGGCTGTCGGCCGTGCTGAACAACAGTAGCCTTACGGATGAAGCCAAGCGGATGCGCGTGACGGGATTGCTGAATACTGCCATCCTTTCGGAAATGGCTTCACAGAATTTCGAACAGGGCATGTCCGAGCAGCGAGGACAAACGGAAAATCTGAAAAGATGAAGCATGGCGATATGATAAAATGCGTGATGATACAGCTATGCAAGTATCTGGCAGGATTATCCTACCTGGCTTTGTATGTCCTGTCCTGCTACAAACTGTTTGGCTTGACGGCAACATTCCTTATCGTGGAAGTGCAGCTGCTCGTTGCCGGATGGCTTGTCTGGGCAATGATCCGTGCGCCCGATTAGAATATGCTCTCAGACCTTCAACATCAATATAACCAGCATTTGCCGGATGATATGTACCATTCTAAAAACAAAACGAGTTATGATTAAATGTAATGTTACTGTATGCGGTATTATCAACCGCGATGCTACTACACGCACAAACAAGGAGGGAAAACCGTTTTTTACGTTCCCTCTCCAGATAATGGTTCCTGCAACTGACGGTCAGGGAAAGCCTGTCGAGATCGATGTGAGCAAAGATGGCGGTCAGGAGGAAGCCTCCTGCTACAGGAAAGGCTCACGTGTCGAGATTGACGGTACGATGTACCTGAAGCACAGGGGCGACAGGACCTATTTCAACCTTTTCGCAAACGAGATCCGCGATGTGGCTGCCGATGCGGCCAATACTCTCAAAGGAGAGATGGTTTTCTGTGGAAAGGTCGGAAAGAACATCGAGGAAAAGAAGGACAAGAAAGACCAGTCCTACACGATGTTCTCGGCATTCAGCACGGAGAAAGTCGCTGACGGCTTTGAGTACCAATGGGTACGTTTCTTCTGCTTCAACAGGCAGCGTGAAGAATGGCTCCAGCCTGGTGTGAAGATCGATGCCAAGGGCGAGATGGGCCTGACTGTCCATAACGGTAAGCCTAATGTATCCTGCCGTGTAGAGGAACTTACACAATGTGTCGCAGATTCGTCTAACTCCAATCAGTAACGGTTATGGCAGGCTACAGGAGACAAAATACAGAAGGGCCGAACAGCGAAGACAAGGCTCTCGACCTCTTTGCGGAAATGATGATTGAAAAGCTGGAGAATATCAGCAAGGACTGGAAGAAGCCCTGGTTCACCGAGGGCAGCCTTCAGTGGCCACGCAATCTGTCCGGACGCGAATACAATGGTATGAATGCGCTCATGCTCATGCTGCACTGCGAAAAGGAAGGATACACTATTCCGAGATTCTGCACATTTGATTGCGTGCAGAGACTGAACAAACCGGGCAAGAACGGCGAGGAACTGCCAAGGGTATCGGTACTGAAAGGCGAGAAATCGTTTCCCGTCATGCTGACCACATTTACCTGCATCCACAAGGAGACCAAGGAGAAGATCAAGTATGACGATTACAAAAACTTGTCCGAGGACGAAAAGAAAGAGTATAACGTGTATCCCAAGATGCAGGTATTCCGCGTGTTCAACGTCGCCCAGACGAATCTGAAAGAGGCTCGTCCTGAACTGTGGGAGAAGCTGGAAAAGGAAAACGGCCGTCCATTCGTTCATGAAGGTGAAATGTTCAGCTTCGAACCGGTGGAGAGGTTGATACGCGACAATCTATGGATATGTCCCATCAACGTGAAACATCAGGATGATGCCTTTTATTCGATTAGCAAGAATGAAATCACCGTACCGGAGAAGGTGCAGTTCAAGGACGGGGAAGCATTCTACGGAACACTGTTCCATGAGATGGGACATTCGACTGGTGCGGAAGGTGTGCTAAACCGTTTTCAACCGACCTCTTTCGGTTCAAAGGAGTATAGCGATGAAGAACTTGTGGCCGAATTGTGCGGTGCATTGATCTCCCAACGCTACGGAATGGCCAAACATATAAAAGAGGACAGTTGTCCGTATCTGAAATCGTGGTTGGATAACCTGAAGGAGTCACCCCAGTACATTAAGACTGTGCTTATGGACGTGAAGAAGGCATCATCCATGATCACGCAGAAAATAGACCAGATAGCCAGGGATATAGAAAGGGAAAAGACCGAAAATCAGGAACGGACGGAAACCCCGAAGGAAAAGGTATATTATGCTTCTGTAGCCTATCTGCAAATGGCGGATGATACCAACCGGCTTGACGCACTGAAAGACAAAGGGGACTACAACGGGCTGCTCATTCTTGCGAAAGAGTATTACGACGGGAACGGAATGGATGAACAGTACACCTATGCCTCTCCTTTGCAGAACCGTGGCGATGACCTGCTGATTGAAGACCAGCATTTCGCTGTCGTGTATAACGGTAGTGTAGGAGGAACTTATGACGTGATGCTGAAATACACCGAACAGGAAGTACGAGACCATATCCGAAGATATGGAGTTGACAGGGCCAGCGAGGATGTGAAGGCATTGGCGAGGGAAATGGCTGCGGAACAGTTTGCGGAAATGACGCGGCACAAGATGCCGGTCTTCGAAATGCCGAACGGTGACGTGCTGCATGTCAATTACAACAGGGACAGGGACTCGCTGGATGTGGGGACGATGACCAACGCGGGCATGACCGTGAAGCATCATTACCCTTATGACCACAACATGACACTGGATGCCAATCTCCAGGGCGTGAATGAGCAACTGAACGACCTGGAAGAATACAGGGAGGAACAGCAGGAGGCCGAATATAGCGGTGGAATGCGACGATGAAGGAAAAGGATTTGGGGCTGGTGTGAATGCCAGCCCCTTGTCATTGTTCGCTATGTCGGAAATATTCTTTCCAGTTTTCTTCATCTACTGTCAATTTTCCCATTTCCCAATCATATTCCACTTCCGGCATGTTGGAGTAAGGGAAATGCACGGTGTAGCCGATTTGGCCATAGGAACAGTGCAATGGTGTAACGCAAATCTCCTGACCGAAATAAGTCTGAGGCGTACAGTATCTCCGCCAGTTAAAACGTCCGGCAGCTATATTACGGCAAAGCAATTTAAGAACCGTTGTGCTTTTCCTGCCTTGAAAATCTTTTCTGCAAGTCTTCATGTTACTATTTTACTTATTTACTATTTTACTATTTTACTACTTTACTAAAATACTAATGTGCTACTTCGTAGTATATTTCAGGGGCACTTGACACATTGTAAATATAACCGCCACAACGCACAAGCAGGGCGTCCCGTCCATAATAGGTTTTTTTCATTCCACTGATGCTTCCTGACTTGTGAAAATTGGGGAAACTGCTGATGCCAACTTTTTTTGCATCCTGACTATGGAGTGTTTTTGTCTTCATTGTAATACTTTCAATTGCTGTACTTCATTAAATGAGTTGGGTGAAACCACCCGCATGGTAGCGGGTGGCTATACGACATATACCGTCAGAAGTGATAATCAATGACGCCTCCGACATAGAGCAAAGTGCCGGGTTCAAGAGAGCTGACAAACAGCATGAACTCAAAGGATGGCTCGGCAAATGACTGGCATCCGTCTCCATTCAGATAAAAATGATAGCCGGTATCCAGCGGATTATCTATTGCCTGCTTGAGGTAATATGTAGAACTCCACTCAAACATATTTTCGACAGTAATGGCGTCCGCTTTCTTCCGGATTTCTGCAACATACTTCTCTTTCCATTGTTCCATGCCATCACCTGTATAACGTATCGTGTCTTCCGATACAAGTTCGAACATTCCTTTCGGCAGGATGGAATTGACTAAATTGGTTATCTCTTCCTTGCGCTCTTCATCGCTGATGTCGGCACAATAATCGTAAAAACTGTTGTCGCCCTGATTGAGGGTGTCTTCGTTCAGATAGTTTTCCTTGTCTATCTGTGTTGTTGAAATTTGAAAAACTCTGCTGTGCATAATTCTGAATTTTAAGTTGTTGTTTTTATTTCCCTTTTCTTGAGCCTTTAGACTCGCCGAAAGGTTGATTTTTACGTGCGAGAATCACGGCGGAAATAAGAATGGGAACAAGGAACAGAGGATGAATTTTTATGAAATACCGCAATCTGTGATTCCGGAAAGTTTCGGAAAAATTCGACGATGTAGCATCAGCGGTACTTGGGAAGCCATTCATCCGCCGTACATTTGCTGAGTAAAAAACAAGATGACGCGAGTTTGGGCCAATAGAAAAAACCAACGGTTATAGGTGATAAAAAAGTAGTGGTTATGTAAAAGGAGGGAAATATAAAAGGCGGCATGGATGGCCAGGAATTTCGGCCGCACGAATACAACAAGGATTATATGCCAGTATCGGCAAATTTTTAGTTATGGATACAAATAAAATGGTGAATGATCCGCCGTTATATGGAAACTCTTGAAAAAATGAGGTGGTAACGAAAGCAACTGGTCTGGATGAACGGCAGCTTGCTGGAGCAATTGGTTGGTTGGCTCGTGAGGACAAGATCATTTTTAATGCTCCTCATGACGGAAAACTGGCTAATCTGAGCTTGATGTTGAATCTTTATATTGGATAAAGATTAGTTAATAAAAAAGAAGCCCCCGGCACTGCCGAAGGCTTCTTTTTTCACTTTTCAATAACCGCAGATACAACTGTTATACTTCGGTTATCTCCCGTTTCGGGCGGAATTTTTCCCGCCCGACAGTTTACTGTTTCTTCAATGTTGGCAATGCTCCGGTGAGTTCGTACTGCCACTCTGAACCTGCACTCTGCAAGGCGTCGTTCATGGCATCCTTGGCTCCTGACCAGTTGCTGTCCGTCACCATCGTGGTTCCGCCGGTGCCTACCTGGTCTTCACCGATGCCTTGTTCCTGACCGTTGCCTCCCCAGTAGCAGGCGGTGATGATACCGCCATACGGCATGAGGCCCTTGTAGTTCCGTCCCGCCACGCCGCCTGTGGCTCCGTCCGAGCCTTTGACAGTCCCTTTGGCATGGTAGCAGGCAGTCAGGGTGCCTAAATCGTTGCTTCCCGTTACGCCGCCTGTATAGACGGTGCCGCTTCCGCTACCGGTCACGCTGCCCCAGGCATAGCAGGCTTTGAGGGTGCAGGATGAGCCGTTGCTTCCCACCACACCGCCGGCAAAATAGGTGTCTGTACCGTCATTTTCAACGGTCACGTCGCCTGTAGCGTAGCAGCCGGTCAGGGAGGCACCACTATTCGTTACACCTGCCATGCCGCCTGCCCGCTGCGTTCCCTTCACTGTGGCCGAGGAGCTGCATCCAGTGATGGAACCGCCCACTTGGTAGCCCACCACACCGCCTACGTCGACACCGAGCAGTATTCAATGTTGCCATAGCTATATCCTGCCACGCCGCCGACGCTGCCCAAACTGTTATCGCTTGTTATCTGTACGCCCTCCAGCACCACGTTCTTCACCGTGCCGCCGGAGCCGATCCTTCCGAACAGACCCGCATATTGGTCACTTCCCGTCACGGTCAGCCCCGTGATGGTCTTGCCGTTGCCGTCAAAGATGCCGGTGTATGCGTTATTGTAGTTTGTGCCTATCGGCGTCCACTCCATATCTGTGAGATTGATGTTTTCAGTCAAAGTAATGTTGATACCGAGATTACCGTTGTTGGCTATGTCTGCCACAGCCTTCAATCCCTCGGCAGTAGTCACGATGTAGTTGCCCTGTCCGTCGTCGGTATATCCCTTGTCCTTATCCAGCGTGATGTCATAGAACTTGCCCGCCTCGGGAGTGATGGCAGCGGTGCCGTTTGTCCGCAGTTTCGTGATTTCGTAGCCGGGCACCACGTTCGCCTCCCAGCAGGTGATGGCGTTGCCGTTTTCGGTATATTCGCATTTCATCATCTCTATCCAGTCTTCTTGCGAGCCTTGCACTACCTCACCTTTTTCATAAGTACACCGTGTGTAGGTATAGAGCTGGAGGGAGGTTACTTCGTCGAGTGCATCGCCGATGGGCGTGACGCGCACCTTGGCCAGCTGGTGGGTGAAGGTCAGCGTGACGGGTGTCTGGTAGTCTCCCGTGCCCGAGCCGCTCAGCAGATAGGCAAGACTTTGGCTTTGGTCGCCGAGGTCGAGGGTGCCGTCCGTGGCGGGGTACCAGGCGCTGACGGTGCGATTGGGTGTCGTGTTCGTCCAGTAGAGGGGTGCGTCGGAGGTGGCTGTGCCGTCGTCCTGCACGGTGTAGGTGGCAGTCTCTGTGCCGTCGTCTATCTGCACGGCGAACGGGTCGCCCGCGTCGAACACGCTGCCCGTGCCGTCCACGGTCTCGCTGACGCGCGTCTGCGGTGCGCCCCAGGGCTGCGCCTCGCCGCCCTCCACGCCGAGGGTGATGCGGGCTATCTCCAGCGGGTATTGTCCTTCGGGCAGACGGTCGCCGTCCGCCAGTTCGTCCTTCGTGCAGGCAGTCGTGGCAAGTAGCAGTGCGGCTGCAGCAAGAAGCAGATGGATGGAATGTCTTTTCTTCATATCGGGTTGTCTTTTATTTGTTTTCGTTTTGTGCTGCCGCCGCCTGCGAAGACGGCCGTCGCACCATAGTGTCTATGGGCAGCTCCGGCTTGACGCTTGCGCCGGGGCAGCGGTATGTAGGGCTTACAACTCTGCACTTGCATCGTTCGAATCTCCGGATTCCCACGGGTTAATTGTGGGGTCGCTCACCTCGATGTCCTTATTGTTGAGCGTTATGTTGTAGGTGTATGCATAGCCTGCTGTGTAGAAATTGGCTGTGGGTGTAGCAGGCAGTTTCAGTTGGGCGTTGTAGCTCTGTCCGTTGTAAGACACTTTAAGGTTAAGAGAGGAGTTCACTTCCTGTGGGAGAATGATGACTTGCGAAGTGGTGGCACCGCCCAGCTGCATGGTAATCGGCGATTCGGCGGCTGCGGTTACAGCAGTTGTTCCGGTAGCCGTGTCGAATGTGCCTTCGTGCTTCAGCCCCTCCAACGTGTAGCCGGCAGGTTCCGTTTCGTTGAAACTGAGACCATCGCCTGCCTTGAAGGTGAACTTGATGAGACTCATGCAGTGGTGGAACGTATGGTCGCCGGTGAAGCTCACCGTCGGGTTGTGGGTGTTGCCCGTGGCTCCCGAGGCAAAGAGGAAGTCGATGCCCGTGCCCTGCTTGTCGGCTGCGGTGCTGACGGTCACCGTTCCGCCGTCAGACTGATACGGATAGTAGGCATGGAAGGTATGCGTTTCGGTGTCATTGAAATAGATGGTCGTACCGTCGGTCACG
>OLNW01002993.1_pt1 | contig 13643 bp, 10 predicted proteins | sample 1672121 | NCBI WGS metagenome assembly OLNW01 (sample SAMEA3136648, study PRJEB25190) | human gut metagenome
TTCCTTGTATTCCGATTTGGCTAAGATTTACGAAAAAGCAGTTCAGTTCCCTGCCGGTGGTTCGATCACGATTATTGCCGTGACGACTTTGTCCGGTGGTGATATCACGCATGCTGTGCCTGACAATACAGGTTACATCACCGAAGGGCAGTTGTACCTCCGTAAGGATAGCGATGTCGGCAAGGTAATCGTCGACCCGTTCCGAAGTCTGTCCCGTCTGAAACAATTGGTGACCGGGAAGAAGACACGCGAGGATCATCCGCAGGTGATGAATGCTGCCGTTCGCCTGTATGCCGATGCCGCCAATGCGAAGACGAAGATGGAGAACGGTTTCGACCTGACGGACTACGATAACCGTACGTTGGCTTTTGCAAAGGATTATTCCGAAAAGCTATTGGCTATCGATGTCAATCTCGATACGACCGAAATGCTCGATGTGGCATGGGACTTGTTCGGTGAGTATTTCGAACCTGCCGAAGTGAACATCAAACAGGCGTTGGTCGACAAATACTGGAAGAAATAAAAGAATTCTGATTCATAATTTATGAATTATCATCGACTCATAAGTTATGAATCAGAAATCATAAATGTATAGAAAATGGCAATAAAGTTTCAATATAATAAAACCTCTCTTCAGCAATTGGAAAAGCAACTGAAGATGCGTGAGCGTTCCCTGCCGACGATCAAAAGTAAGGAAAGCGCCCTGCGTATCGAAGTGAAGCGGACCAAAGATGAAGTGACGAAATTGGAACTTCAGCTTGAACAGGAGATACAGAGCTATGAAAACATGATGGCTTTGTGGAACGAGTTTAATCCCGAACTGATTGCGGTACGGGATGTTTCTCTTTCTACCAAAAAGATAGCCGGTGTAGTGGTCCCTGTGTTGGACGAGATCGAATTCGAGATCGGCCGTTACAGCCTGTTCAATGCCCCTGCTTGGTTTACCGACGGTATCGAACTGTTGAAGAAGTTGGCGCGTACCGGCATCGAAGCTGAGTTTTCGGGTATGAAGTTGGAGTTGTTGGAGCATGCGCGGAAGAAAACCACTCAGAAAGTGAATCTTTTTGAGAAGGTACAGATTCCGGGTTATAAAGATGCGATCCGCAAAGTGAAACGATTCATGGAAGACGAGGAAAGTCTCTCCAAGTCATCACAAAAGATCATGCGGGCTAATCAGGAAAAGCGTAAAGCGAAAGAAGAAAAAGAGGAGGCTGAAGTATGATAGTAAAGATGAGCAAGTATGCCTTTATGGTATATCATAGAGAATATGATGCATTCCTCACGACTCTCCGCGAATTGGGTGTTGTGCATGTGAAGGAAACGAATTCTGTTCTGGATAATGCGGAACTACAGGCTTTGCTGGCCGAACGGAAACAGGTAAGTACAGCGATCCGCTATTGCAAGAACTTGAATTCCCAGACGAAAGAGGTGACTGTTGCTCCGGCACGCGGACTGACAAAAGCCGAAGGATTGAAGTTGGTAGGCAAGCTGGAAGAAATGCAAGAAAAGCAGGCCCAGTTACAGGCAGCGAAAGTTTCGCTGGAAAAGGATATCGCTTATATGGATATCTGGGGAGAGTTCAGCTATGCAAATATCAGGCGGTTGAAAAAGGCTGGCTTCGACGTGACGTTTTTTAGTTGCCCGACTTCCAAATACGAACCTAAATGGGGAGAAGAGTACAATGCTTTTCTTGTCAATAATTTCCAGTCGGTTACCTATTTCGTGACGGTCACCAAGACGGGAACGCCAATCGATATCGATGCTGAACGTCCGAAAATGCCCGACCGGGGATTGGCAAAACTTCATCTTGCGATGGAACAATTGCTGGATAATATCAAGGTATTGAACAATCAGTTGAAAGAGTATGCAGCTGAGCAATACAATACATTGGTAGAGTTGGAAAAGAATATCCAAAACGAATTCAATCTTTCCAATACGCTGGTGCAGACGGATCGCGAAGCCGGCGATAAGTTGATGTTGCTGGAAGGTTTTGTTCCGACGGAAGAGGCTCCGGCTATGGAGGTCGCCCTTGAAAAAGAAGGTTACTATTTCCAGGAGTTGGATATACAGGATGGGGATCGTGTTCCGATCAAGTTGAAAAATAATAAGTTCAATCGGTTGTACGAACCGATCACCAAGATGTTCTCCTTGCCGAATTACACCGAGTTCGACCCGACACCTCTTTTTGCTCCCTTCTTCATGCTCTTCTTCGGACTGTGCTTCGGAGACGGAGGATATGGTTTGTTAGTGTTATTGGCTTGCTCGTTCTTCAAGCGGAAAGTCAATCCGGACTTCAAACCTTATCTTACCTTGTTCCAGTATTTGGGCTTGGCGGCGATAATCGTCGGTACGTGTACGGGTTCTTTCTTTGGGATCGCATTGGCCGATGTTCCGGCATTATCGAAAGTGAAAGACTACTTTGTAAGCAGTGACAATTTGATGACCTTCTCAATCGTTATCGGTCTGGTTCAGATTATCTTCGGAAAGACGGTTGCCGCTTTTAAGATGAAAGCGCAAAAAGGTGTCAAATATAGTATTGCTCCTTTTGCCTGGGTTTTTGTTATTACGGCATTGGCACTGGCATTCGGGCTGCCGATGCTGAATTTGCAATTGCCCGAAACCGTCAAGACGGTCTTTATCGGTATTGCGGTTATCGGCTTGGTTGTAGCTTACCTGTATAATTCGCCGGGAAAGAATATCTTCCTGAATTTCGGTACAGGGCTTTGGAATACCTACAACATGGCTTCCGGATTGCTGGGTGACACCTTGTCGTATATCCGGTTGTTTGCAATCGGTTTGACAGGTGCGATTTTGGGGGGTGTATTCAACCAGTTGGCCGTAGATATGACGGAGGGCATGAACATCGTGCTGCGTGCGGTATGCATGTTGCTGATCCTGTTGGTCGGCCATGCTATCAACATCGGGCTTTGTACGATCAGTTCGCTTGTCCATCCTCTACGTCTTATCTTTGTCGAATATTATAAAAATGCCGAATTTGAAGGAGGAGGTAAAGAGTACCGGCCTTTTAAGAAAGCATAGGCAAACGAGGTATGTTTATCTATTATTAAAAGTAAATTAAACAATAACAAAAAAATAAATTAAAACAATTATCATTATGGAACCAATTTTATTAGCTTATCTGGGTATTGCGTTGATGACAGGTCTGACTTTCATCGGTAGTAGTTATGGGGTAACGATTGCGGGTAATGCCGTTGTCGGAGCAATGAAGAAAAATCCCGATGCACTGGGTACTTACATCGCATTAAGCGCGTTGCCCTCTTCTCAGGGATTGTATGGATTTGTAGGTTACTTCATGATGCAGAAATTTTTAGTTGATAGCATCACAATGTTGAATGCAACCGCTATCTTCGGTGCAGGCCTGGTGTTGGGTTTTGCAGGTTTGTTCTCTTCTATCCGTCAGGCAGAGGTTTGTGCAAATGGTATCGCAGGCGTTGGAGCCGGCCACAATGTGTTCGGTGATGGCCGTATTCCCCGAATTGTATGCAATTTTGGCTTTGCTGGTTGTTATCCTGATCGGTGGTACTCTTCCGGTATAATATAAATAAACAAACGAAAGAGGCTGTATATAATGTCAATACTTTATATGCAGCCTTTTTATTTATGTAATCATTCATAGTTAAATGATGATTTATCTGCAATAACAACTTATATATAAACAACGTCAAATGAAAAAACAACTACTATTAGTGATGCTTTGTGCCGGGATGTTCTGTGGCACGGAAGCGAAAGGGCAGGAAGCGGAGCGGCTATCCGGATACGTCCAGGCCGAACGTTTCACGAAGGAGAAGCTGAACACGATGCTTTTCTCCACATCTGTCGATCCGCACTGGTTCCGGAAGGGCAGTAGTTTCTGGTATGAATATAAGACCGGCAACGGCAAAGTCTGGTATGTCGTCGATCCGGTGGCGAAGACGAAACGTCCGCTTTTTGACCTCGACGATATTGCCGCACAGATAACCGAGATCGTCAAAGACCCGTTCACCGCCCAGCAGCTACCCATCCAGAAGCTCGAAGCTGGAGAGGACGGTCGCACTTTTACTTTCCAGATCACCTCTTCGCAAGAGGCTAAAAAAGACAGTACCGACAAAGACAAAGGTCCGAAGAAAGAGATATTCTTTTTCTCCTACGACTATCCCACGCGTAAGCTGACTTGGCTCAAAGAAAAGAAGAAAGAAACGGAATATCCCGACTGGGCCTCTTTCTCGCCCGACGGCAAAACAGTCGTGTATGCAAAAGACCTGAACCTCTATCGGATGTCCCGCGAGGATTACGAGAAGTTGAAGAAAGACGATAAGGATAGTACGGTTACGGATATACAACTCACTACTTTCGGTGTGAAAGACTTTGGTTTCGGCCAGCCCTATAGCTTGCTGAACACCGACACGCTTTGCAACGGCAAGCGGAAAGGTGTTTGGGGGATTGTCTGGTCACCCGATTCCCGCTATTTTGCCGTGACGGTTGAAGACGAGCGTGCCGTGAAAGACTTGTGGGTAATCAACTCTATGGCTTCGCCTCGTCCGACGCTGGAAACCTATAAATACCAGATGCCCGGTGAGAAGGAAGCGCCTGTCCAGCATCTATTCTTGTTCGACATGAACGACAACAGCTATAAGGAAATCCGCACATCTGCATTCAAAGATCAGACATTGCGCTTGGCACGTAAGCCGTGGAGGCAGAAAGACCGTGATCGGAAAGAGGTGGCGAGTGTCTGGCTGGGCGACAATAACCGTTTCTTCGTTACCCGTTCGAGCCGCGACCTGCACCGTATCGACATCTGTTCGTATACGGTCGGACAGGATTCGATCTGTCCGATTATCGAGGAACGTATGAATACTTATCAGGAAGTCCGCCCGTTGGCTGCCGTAGGTGATGGCAAGGAGTTGATCCAGTGGAGCGAACGTGACGGCTGGGCGCACCTGTACCTCTATGACGGAGAAGGTAACCTGAAGAACCGCATCACACGCGGCCCCTGGCATGTAGACCAGATCGTGAAAGTGGACGAAGCCAAACGTGTCGTTTACTTCCTGGCTAACGGGAAAGAGAAAGATGAGAATCCCTACTACGAACACCTGTATCGTGTGGGCCTCGATGGAAGTGGTTTGCAGCAAGTCACTCCGGGCGACTATTTCCACACAGTCAGCATGGATGACAATGCGGCCTTCGTGGTCAATAATTATTCACGTGTGAACACTATCCCGCGTACGGATTTGATGGATAGTAACGGCCGCAAGCTGATGACGCTTGAAGAGAGCGACTTCTCTGGGTTGCTGGCTGCCGGTTACCAGTTTCCCGAACCTTTCAAGGTGAAGGCTGCGGATGGCGTGACCGACCTCTATGGTGTGATGTATAAACCGTTTAATTTCGATTCGACGGCCCTGTATCCGATCATCGATTATGTATATCCGGGCCCGCAAGTCGAAGCAACCGTTTATCCGTTCAGCCGTATGAGTGTGCGCACGGATCGTCTGGCACAGGCCGGCTTTATTGTGATCACGGTCGGAAACCGGGGCGGACATCCGAGCCGTTCGAAATGGTATCATAACTTCGGCTATGGCAACTTGCGTGATTATGGGTTGGCGGATCAGAAAGCGGCTATCGAGCAACTGGCCAACCGCTATTCATTCATCGACATCAACCGTGTCGGTATCCACGGCCATTCGGGTGGAGGTTTCATGTCTACGGCTGCTATACTGCAATATCCCGACTTCTTCAAGGCAGCCGTCTCGTGTGCCGGAAACCATGATAACCGTATCTATAACCGTTGGTGGAGCGAGACGCATCATGGCGTGAAGGAAGTGGTCAGCGAAAAGGGTGATACGACTTTCGTCTACAACATCAAGACGAACGAAGAGATCGCAAGTCGGCTGAAAGGTCATTTGATGCTCGTACATGGTGACATCGACAACAATGTCCATCCGGGCAATACGCTGCGTGTGGCAGATGCCCTGATCCGTGCCGGAAAGCGTTTTGACATGTTGCTCCTTCCGCAGCAACGCCACGGCTTCGGCGATATGGACGAATATTTCTACTGGCGTATGGTCGACTATTTCTCCCGCCACTTATTGGGTGAACAGGAAACATCGGTAGATATCCCGAAACGATAAAACAAAAAGAGTGCGCCGGATTTCGGTGCACTCTTTTTGTTTTATTTTCCAGGATTCAGTTTTTGAATCAGTATTTCACTGGCTTTGAATTTTACTGATGTGCGGGCGCGTATTTTACATTCTTCACCTGTACGAAGGTTACGTCCCGGACGCTCTGTTTGGTAATGGGGAACCAGTTTGCCAAAATAATGAATGCTCACCCCTTCTGAAAGTTTTTCGGTTATTAGTTCGATGTATGAATTCAGAAACTTCTTCGCGGCAACGTCCGTACATTCCATCCGTTGTGCCAATTCCTTGATTAGAGCTCTTTTTGTAGTCATATAATAGTTGTTTTATCGTTATTGTTTTTCTTTCCGTACCCTGTCCCCGGGCGGATTTGTCTAAGATGAAAAAGCGCGGGACTGTTGTCTTTAATACTATCGCTAATCCTGATAAGTATAAACATAGCCCACGCTTTACAGATACGATAAAACGTAAGGAACTCATTGTTTAGCTACTTCTCCCGGATGGCTTGAAATTGTCTAGATTTCTACTTAGGGATAATACTAAAATCGCTTATTGTGGGAAAAAATATTATCTTATTAATTCATAGGCATTTTTGTTAAATTGTCCGGTAGTCCTCCAAAATCGGGCGTATTATAAAATGAAAAAGCGTGAGGACTGTTGTTCGGACTTAAGTAGAGGTTCTAGACAACCCGCCATGCAGTACTATACAACAGTTTGCTCACGCCCTTATGCTATATACATTGGGTATATAATCGAAACATGAGCATTTTTGTTTATGACCCTTCTATGGCTTGAAATTGTCTAGATTTCTACTTAAGGATAAACCAAAACGCTTTTTATATAAATCATAAAATAATGTTTCCTTGACGCTTCAAGGTCCAATTACCACGACAAAGATAGAAAACATATATGAAAAACCCGATTCATTTCATTAAAAAAGCTCTTATTTATTCGCAGGTTTTGAGAATTTAATAAGGGCGTGAATTTATAATTTCCAATTCCCTATAGCAATAATAATGTCTAGATTCCTACTCCGATGAATTGGTTTTTACCTCCATACCTGATCGCCTTTTCAATGAGATGTTCGGGATTTGTGACTGAAAGATACGATTTTGCATTCAATAACCAAGAGCCGTTTTGATTTGTTTACGACTCTGGGAGCCGGAAGGAAATGCGGATTAATCCGTTTCTTAACTTAAAAAGCTCTGCGGCAGGGGGAGAGGGGTGTAGTGGCGATTGCGGCAAAGGGGAGCGGGAGTGTAGCGGAAGCTGGTGTTTTTCCGATGCAAAAGTTCTGCTTGATTATTATAGAGAATTACGATTTTATTTTTCGTCCCCCTTGGATTTGCAATTGGATGAGATTGGTCTGTCCTCCGATGTTATTCCAGGGATGGATGGGGAGGTGGTGTGGAGGTAAACAGCTCGGAAAAAGGGAAATGTTCAGTGCCTATTAAAAAATGTTATCAATAAGTATTTTAATAATTCTTATCATGAAATAGTCCTTCGGAGGCGTATGAAAAGGGTGAAAATAAGCACGGATCGACATGGGTTATTGTTGTAAACCATGTCGGTTCGTGCTTGATGGGTTATCTGTTGCAGAAGGGATGAGAGGGCTTAAAGTTCGCCCGGACGTTCGTCATTGCCGCCCTGCCCTTTGTTCTTATTGGATGCGGTGATACCTTTGCGCAGGTTGTAGGCGGTGCGGGTTTCATCGATCAGCTGGTTGAGTTGCGTGATGAAAAGCGTTGCCTCGTCCGACGGGACCGCAATGCTGTGGGCAAAGATGGTGGTAGTGATATAGTCGTATTGCGAGTTGAGGCGGTGGCGTATTTCCTTCGCCGTCCCGACTGCATTGATCGCCCGTTCGTTGGTTCTGTCGCTGGACAATGCGTCGAATTCGTCATTTACGTTGCGCAACTCGGAGACGGTGTCGTCGAGATGCAGAAGTGTTATCTTCTGTTTGTTTTCCGGTTTGTCGAGATCGTAGAGCATGCCTTTGATCTGTGCGGTTTCCTGTTGCATCGGAATGTTTTGTATGCCGCGATACGGTTTCAAGATATTATACAAGCTGATGCATGCTTGTGCATATGCAGGATTCGAACTTTTACGTCCGATGGAGGTCGTGTTGATGATGAATGAAACCAACGGATCGCGACGCTTGTCGAGATTGAGCAGCAGAGCCGTGTTGTCGTTCGTGCGTGACTGGTTGACGACATCTGTCAGGAGAAGCATGTCGGCATTGAATGTCGCCTTGTCCTCATCGCTGATCCCTACGAAATCCGATGTCATGTTTTCTTCTTCGCCCAAGAGGCGGAGTTCACTGGGGCGGTCTCCCTCTCCTGATACAGCCTTGAGCGGGATCAGTTTGAAGAAGCGCTCCATGAAGTTTTTGTATTCGGCATTATTCAGGGAATGAATGTCTAGATTTAGAATCCGGATAATTTTTTTCATGTTGTTCTATTATTGATTGTAATTAATTGATTCGAAAGATAGTCATTAATTTTCACAGTCTATCAAATAATCTCATTTATTTCGGAAATGATTTGAAATACTCGAAAAATACGTTCCGGATTTCGGCAAGGACTTCAAATCTTCTTGTGATATGATCCGAAGCTCGGATGGTATCTTGAGGATTTTCGAGGTTTTGTCCGAAGCCCGGACCGGACTTTTGGTGTTTTTGAAATGCGATCCGGAGATCGGACAGCGTTTTTAGGACTCTTGAAGTTCTGTCCGAACTTCGGACAGGATTTTTTACTTTTTACAACTCCTGTTCCACTAAAAAAAATAGTTCATAAACTAATTGAAATAGTTTGCAAACTATTTTTTTTAGTTATATTTGCCCCGAACAAACAAGATATCATGAAACGACTGACTGCAAGAGAAGAAGAAATCATGGGCTATTTCTGGACGAAAGGTCCTTTGTTCGTCAAACAACTGCTTGAGTTTTACGATGAGCCGAGGCCGCATTTCAACACCCTTTCCACGATCGTACGCGGATTGGAGGAGAAAGGTTTTCTGGCACATCATACGTTTGGCAATACCTACCAATATTATGCTGCGGTGACAGAAGCCGATTATAGCCGGAGCACGTTGAAAAATGTCATTGCCAAGTATTTCAACAATTCCTACCTCGGTGTTATCTCTTCGCTGGTGAAGGAGGAGGAGATTTCGGTGGAGGAACTGAAGGAGCTGATAGAATCAATTGACAACAGGCAATCGACAATTGATGATTAAGAGGGGGGGGATTCATTATTATTAATTTTAATTCTTTCAACGTGGGAGCATTTTTAGTATTCATAATAAAATCCACCTGCTGTCTGGCAGTGTTCTATCTGTTCTATCGCCTGCTTTTGAGCCGGGATACGTTCCACCGTTTCAATCGGATGGCTCTTCTTGGTGTGATAGTTTTTTCAATCGCGATTCCTTTTGTACAGCTTGCCGCCGATGAGCCGGTCGCCGTACAACGTACGGCGTTGGAACTCGAACGGTTCTTGCAAATGGGCGGAACTCCTGTGGAAGAAGAGAGTCGCTTTCCGTCTTGGTTGGCGGCCTTGTTTATGATCTACGCCGGCGGATGCCTCTTTTTTGCAGGACGGTTCCTCTATTCCGTCTGCCAGATCGTGCGTCTGATACGTTCGGGCGAGCGGGCCGTATTGGAAGATGGTACGCGGCTTGTCGTGACCGACCTGACGGTCCCGCCTTTCAGTTGGATGAAATATATTGTTATCTCCCGCATCGATATGGAAGAGAGCGGAGCTGAAATCCTGGCGCATGAACAGGCGCATATCAGAGCTTGCCATTCATTGGATATGTGGTTTGCCGGATGTTGTGCCGTCCTGCATTGGTTTAATCCCGCTGTTTGGTTGCTCAAGCAGGAACTGCAGAACGTGCATGAGTATGAGGCGGACGAGAGTGTGATCGCACATGGCGTGGATGCAAAGCATTATCAATTGTTATTAATAAAGAAAGCGGTCGGAGCACAGCGTTTTACCTCTATGGCCAACAGTTTCGACCACAGTAAACTTAAAAAGCGGATTACTATGATGTTAAAACAAAAATCGAACCCCTGGGCTCGCTTGAAGTTCCTTTATGTGCTTCCTCTTGCAGCCGTTGCCGTTGCTGCGTTCGCCCGCCCTGAAATCTCCCGCCGGTTGGAAAATATCTCCGAAGTGGAGTTTGCCGAAGTCCTCACATCCCGACAGGACAAAAAGATGTCGCAAACAGAGAAAGACAAGCCTCTCTTGCGTCCTCTGGAATTTAAATCGAATATGCGTCCTGCCGGAGGTGTCCGGTATGCCAAGCCGGACCCGCTTGTCATGATTGACGGTGTCGAATATACGGGTGGACTGGACAAGGTCGATCCAAACGAAATCGAATCGATATCGATAATGAAAGATAAGAGCGCCATCGAAATGTACGGAAAAAAAGCAGTCGGAGGCGTGATCCTGATCACAACGAAAAAAGCCTCTTCTAAAGTAAAATGAAAATCGTATGAAAAATCATGTGTTTGTGGCAGTGGCATGTCTTTTTCTTGCTGCTTGCAGTGACGGAGGGGAAACAAAGGTGGCAAAACTCGAAGCGATTCCTTTGGGAGTTGCTTTTGAGAATCAGACGGAGTTGAAGACTTCCGACTGTTTCAAGAAAATACGCTATGTCGCCTTGGAAACGACCGATAGTTGCCTGGTGGGGCAGGGAGCGTATGCAACTATCCTGAATGATTGGATTGTTGTGACATCCGGTCGGGACCGCTGCCAGCTATTCGACAAAAAAACGGGTCGCTTTATCCGTTCGGTCGGGCATGTGGGGGAAGATCCTGAAGGCTATTCGGATGTCCACGGAGGATGGCAGAACCCGTATACCGGCCAATTAAGTTTCCATGGCTGGAAAAATGAAATCGTTGTTTACGGGGCGGACGGTCGATTCGACCATATCTGGACTCCTTCGGTTTCCGCCGATGAGTTTCCGGCAATGGGAGTGTTCGACTATCTGGATGCGGATCTTATCGCTGGTTATTATTCGGCTACCGACAGTTTGCCGGCCCGTATCGCTCTGTTCCGTGGAGATGAGATTGTCCGTGTGGAATCGTTACCGGTCGGGCAGGAAGGAGACAAGGCGATCACTCCGGACGATATTGTTTCCATCTCGGTCTTGAAAGATGGGGGAGATGGTTTGGCGTTCATAAAATATAAGGATGGCAGGTCTGCCATTTATCCGCTTGGCAACAGTTGTTTCTGGCATGCGGGCAAGGATCTTTATTTCCGTCAGTCTTATAATGATACGATCTATCGGGTGTCGGCAGCGAAAGAGCTGCAACCTGTGCGCGTGCTGGATTTAGGTGTCTACAGTTGGTCTTACAACGAGCGTTTCGAGGATAAGAAAGATGCTATCTACCCGACAAAGTTCATGGAAAACGAAGATGTGATCCTTTTCCGTTTTATGACGAATGTCTATAACGACAAGCAGAAGACTTATAATGCCCTTTACCGGAAGGCGGACGGAGCCGTCAAGGTTTCTCCTCTCGATGACAAGATAACCGACGATACGAATGGCTTCCTTCCCTTACAGCCTGTATCTGTCTCCGCTTCGGGCGAATTTGCTGCCATTCTCCCTTCGGAAGAAGTCGTCTCCTGGTTCGAGGATAACGCCGGTGAAACGGATATCCCTGCCGAAGTGGCCGTCTTGAAAAAGGTGGGTGAGGAGGATAATCCGGTGGTGGTGATTATGGAGTAGGATATAGTATTGCGATCACTTTTGAATTCCATGCTTGTGAAGTAAAAGTTTCATGGGCATGGAATTTTTATTGTATATTTACCCGATAAAAAATGACAGCTAATGGAACGTTTTAAAGTCGGAATTATAGGAGCTGGGCATATTGCCCGCAAAATGGCGCATACGCTGCGCGATATGGAAGGGGTTGAACCGTATGCAGTCGCTTCCCGTAACCAGGAAAATGCCGAAGGGTTTGCCAGTGAATGGGGTTTTACGCGGGCTTACGGATCATACGAGGATTTGGCAGATGATCCCGAAGTACAGTTGATTTATATCGCCACCCCGCATTCCCATCATTTTGAGCAGGCGCGGATGTGCCTCGAAAAGGGTAAGCCGGTCTTATGTGAAAAAGCATTTACCGCCAATGCAGAGCAGGCGGAGACGTTGATACGCCTGTCGAAAGAAAAACAGGTTTTCCTGACTGAGGCGATTTGGACACGTTATATGCCTTTCTCCGAGACGCTTCGCGAACTGGTTGACGGCGGGACGATCGGACGCGTGATGATGCTGACGGCCAATATCGGATATCCGATTGCCGAGAAGGAGCGCATCGCCAAACCGGAACTTTGTGGCGGTGCTTTGCTGGATATCGGCGTTTATCCGATCAACTTTGCAAGGATGCTTTTCGGCTCGGAAATTACGGGGATTACTTCTGCCTGCGTGAAAGGGGAGACGGGAGTGGATTTGCAGAGCAGCATTACTTTTGTGTATCGGAATCATCGGATGGCTGTTTTACAAATGACCGCTTTCTGTGCGAACGATCGTCAGGGAGTTATTTCGGGGGATAAAGGATATATAATCGTCGATAATATCAACAACCCGCAGTTGGCAGTCGTCTATTCGGTCAATCATGAGGAAGTGGCTCGCTATACCTGTCCGCCACAGATAACGGGTTTCGAGTATCAGGTGCAGGCTTCCATCGACGCGATCCGTGAGGGAAAGATCGAAACGCCTTGTATGCCGCATGCGGAAACTTTGCACATCATGCAGATGCTGGATGATCTTCGCTCCGAATGGGGGGTGCGGTATCCGATGGATTGAACGATTGACAATTGAGAATGGACAATTGACAATTAAATGTTTTTGCAGTTTGATTGTCAATTGTCCGTTGTTCTTTGTCAATTGATCTCGTGGATGTTGACAGGGGATGATCCTGCGTTATATAGTTCTAATGCCTTTACACTCTCCAAGGCTTCTTTTTTCAGCTTGATATAATTTGCCGGACCGGAGTAAAGCACTTGTTTCACTTTCCCTTTCAACGGTGAGCCTTCTACCACAACTTGGCTGCAAGGGGAGCCGGACAAGTACAGTTCGAGCGAACCCTCCTTTTCCTTATCAATCGTGATGCGTGAACTTGCGGTCAATGTGTTGACAGATTCCAGGTTCTTGTCATACATCAGGCGGACGGGGTCGATGGAGGTATCTTCTTTCGTTGTCACGGCAAATTCGTACAAGTAGATTTGCATCTGCTTGTCAGTTGCATTACGCATACGGATATAGCGTGCTCCGGGAGCGAGCTTTTCCAATTTGAAGCGGGCTTGGTCGGCGGGGATGTCGGCGATAGTCGTCCATTGTCTGCCGTCGGCGGACCATTCGAATACCCGTCCGCTGTTTTCGCTTTTCGGCAGGCTGAAGTTGAAGGAGGTAGCCTCTTTCTGCAATTCCCAGGTAAGGCCGAAGGACTGTCCCGGCTCGATACGCAGTACTTCGTTCAGGCGGTTGTATCCGATCTGGTCTTTGCCT
>OLNW01002994.1_pt1 | contig 13641 bp, 13 predicted proteins | sample 1672121 | NCBI WGS metagenome assembly OLNW01 (sample SAMEA3136648, study PRJEB25190) | human gut metagenome
AGATTTCATTTTCGGAGATGTTCACAGTCTCGCTGGTCTGCTCTTTCGGGGCATCGTCATACAGCTGGGCGAAAAATGCCAGTGCATCTTCGGGTGAGTCTTCCTCCATGAGTTGCTCGAAAACTCGCTGTTCCTCTGCCGAGAGGTTGTTCCATGCGGCTTCCAACTCCTGCTCGTTGGCTGCGTTGACAAAGGCTTCGATCTCTTTTTTCATGGTGCATCCTCCTTTGGCTGCGGAAAGCGTTTTTTCAAAAAATATGGGTTTTCGTGAGAGCAAGAATCGTCCCGTGGCCACAAATTTTCAATACTCGAAAATTTCCTGTCCCCTTTGGGACTGTTTCTTGTTGGGGCGTGCCTGCCCCAAACCCTGCTTAGAGCGAGTACGGCAAACTAGAAGTTTGGGTTACGAGTGTCCATTCTCATCGCTTTCGGGCGGACGAACATAACGCAACATTTCTTCTTCACAGGCGCCAAATTCCAAATAATTGGCTTTTGCTTCGTTTAGAGTTATTCCGTGGTTTGAGTCGCTGGGGTCATCATCAGAAGCAATAAATGGATCGTTTTCCCAAAAGCAAACGGGGCAAATATACCCGCAGTCTTCTTCCGGTGGAACAGTATAGGTAAAATGCCCACAACATGGACATTGATGTTTTTTCAAATATGCTCACCTCTGCAAGTACTATTTTATCGAGTTTAGCTAGTCGCGCTATTTGGTATATGGCTCTGTGTCTTTTCCATCATATACAACGACCCTAATGTCAGCAGCTACACCAACATCCGCATGAATACCCACCGTATATTCTTTATCCGTAACATTCGTAAAAGAATAAAAACTGTTCGCCGGAATATTGTCAGATACGACTTCCTGTTCACCTTCGCAAAGCAAATGAACTACAATGTCAAAATCATTTTTATTTTGAATTGTTAGTGTACCTGTTTTGGATAAAACTTTTACATCAGAGTATGTGATTACATACTTAGCAGAAGTTGATTCTTCTGTACAGGTCACAGAGCAGTCCCACTGTATTGCTGCCTTTGCCTTTCTATAGGATTCCGAAGACCGGTATGCAGAAAATACAATAATTGCAGCTACAGCAAGAATCCCAATGATAACAGACACTATTGTTGCTTTTTTCTTCATAATCTTTGCCTCCGAAAATTTCGATTTACTGGGCTAAGCCGAGTATACCATACTCTCCGATGAAAGAACACCCCTATATAGGAGAACTTGGCCGATTTACTGCGTACGTGCGTACCCATCTTCCGTATACACGTATGCGGCGATTTGCCCGAAACGCACTCTATACAGCCGTTCCCCCTCGGAGAGCCCACTACACTTTGCAGACCACAGGGATGAAAGTGTCATAGTGGGTTATTACACTTCCGCAGAAGTGCCTTCTCCTCGCCGCAGACAGCCGGGTGTGCCTTTTGTGAGAGCTTTCTGTGCGGCGAATCTACATCGCCCACAGGCGATGTAAGCAGGGATTCCAAAGGGGCGCAGCACCCTTGGCACACGACTTTGGTACAAAGTCTAGTGTGTTACACCTTTCCAGAGGTGTATACGTTCCTGAAATGCAAAAAGCCCCATACCCAACACCTTAACGGTGCGGACATGGGACTTGATGCTTCCTCGGCCTAGCCGGGTACTCCGTAACCAATCCTGACAGGCAGTTGCCGTGTCATTTTTCGAAAACTGTTTTACGGATATCCAGCAGTCGGGAACGCTCTGTTTCTCTTTGCTGGTAGTATGATGAGCCTGCTCCGCCTGCCATGCAGCAAACTCCCGCTGGCCTTCCTCGCTGTTCCAGCAGGCAAGGATAGCTGGGTAGAATGCCCGTGCCAGACGGTCAATGACTTCATCGGGATAAGGGGAAGTGTTTGTGGACTTTTTCTTTTTGTTCAAACGCACGCTCCTTTGATCGTCCCACCGTGGCAAAGCCGGGCGAGAAAATCAAAGTTCCAATTTTTATCAGGCGCAAGGGCGCGGATGCTTTCCGCCCTGCTCTTGCGGCTAGTGGCTCGTTGATGGCTTACAAGTGCCTATCGTTATGCGATTTCTTTATCGTTCAGCATTTCTTCAAACTGTGCCATATACGCCTTGTGCTGCTTCAGAATCTTCATGGATTCCATTTTCACATAGGCATCATCAGGCACCTTGGGGAGATACTTCATCAGGAAATCAACATCCTGCTGGATTCGCCGGACGGCAGCTTCCAGCGCAGAATAGTTGATTCCGTAGATTCGTTTCTGCGGAGCAGAGCGGTCCTCCGGGTGCAGAATCTCGTGCACGATCTGTTTGCGATTCGGAAAATCGGCTCTGGCAAGGCGGTGCATATCGGCATCACGGACTTTGAATTGCCCGGACAGGATTTTCTCCTGCATACCGGGCACCATCTGTTCCATGATCTCTACGCCGCGCATGAACTTTTCAGAACGGGCAACGTAGGATTCGCTGACATTGTTCCGCTCTGCGATCTGCTTACGAACGCTTGCTTTTGAGGCAGTGGGAGGAATTGTGTCAAATTGACACAATTCCTCCGGGACGGTTTTCTTGGCAGCAGCCGTGTGCTGGTTGTTGCCGTTTCCACCGGGCTTCCGATGCTCCACACTGTACTGCTTTCTAATGAGCAAATTCTTTTCTACTTTTAAATGAAAGTGATATTGCGGAAAATGAGGCTTCTGGATGCTTCTAAGCGAACGCAGATGGATTAAAGACAATTTATAATTGTGTCAATTGCTATAATACATTCAGAAATTTTGTCCGCATTTACTTTTACATTTCGACCATAGATTTCGTAGTAACCCTGTTTCATTGAGGATAGTTTACGTCCAAGATGGGCACATACAACACCAGCAGTATTGAAATCTCGAAGAGGAAGGGAAAATTCGTTAATAAAATCTGACTTATTACAAATTGATTCACTTCGTGTCGTAAAATATTCCGGGTGATTCTGAAAAATCGAAAAAAGAGAAGTAGCTGTGGCATCAGACAAGGCGGCAAAAGCGGTTGCGGGTCCTTCGAATTGCGTCAAACGATTTCCAATAAGCAAATGGATTTTGGGTACGTTGATATTCTGTTCCTGAGCACGTTTAGCATATGTCCAAGAACCATATATCGGATGGGGAGGATTAGTTCCATGTAAGAGTGCAACCATGGCGGATGCTGCTGTTTTTGATGAATCATCTGCGTTGATTGGAACGATTAATCGTTCAGAACCAGAAACCGCTAGCTGAGTATATATGCTAAAACTGGGGTTGGTATCGACAAAGACTATCCAATTTTTTTCATCAGATGATGTAACATGACTGATGAAATTTTTTATAATTTCTTGGGTCCATTTCCAAGGATTTGTAGAAGGGGTTAAAGCTTTCGCTTCAGCTGTTTCGTTTATTGCTGGTGCCATGGGTTCAAGATTTCCATCGCCACAGAGTAAAAAGATGTTTTCGGGAGCGTTAGTATTGTAGCTGCTAACTTTAATGACAAACTCATCTTGCGGAGGAAGTGGAGCCCCTCGTCCGTTTGAAATCACAGTGCTTAAATAACCAACAACAGATTTTGGAGTAGCGGTACTACAAAAATCGATTATCTGATCTTCTCCTGAACTACCGCCGCCCAGAAGCATCATGCTAGAATTTGCCTGTGGACATAAATCAATTACGAGGACGTTTATATCGGGATGAAGTTCGGCGTACCGCATTGCTAGATGGAAGGTGATTGTACTTTTCCCTACACCGCCTTTGTTGTTCCAGATAGCATAGCTGTGAATTAAAGACATGTTAACCCTTCTTTCTGATGTCCGATAAATCCATCGAGTATTTTAGCAGTACTCAAAATAGCTTAATATCCTATGGTCAATAAAAGAATACCACAAATTTTTATGTTGTAAAGGTTTTTGGCATTCTGAGCAGGGTTTGGGGCAGGCACGCCCCAACAAGATCACTTGGAAAACTCGCAAGAGTTTGAGAAGTGAAGTCCCGGATGGACAGGAAATTTTCAAGAATTGAAAATTTGTGGCCACGGGACGGTTCTTGCCCTCTACCGCTACGCTCAAAACCGTTTCTGGGTAATTGTTTCCGAATTGTTAAGGCGCAAAAAATAAGTAAAAGATCCCTGCTCATGTAAGGGAATCACCGTTTGCTCCGAACGAAGTTCCTGCCCCTGTTTTGCAGCGGCGTTGTCCGGCTCGCTCACAGAAAATGTGAGGTCGTGGCACGGTATCACGTTCAGACGGCTTATGTAGGATTCAAGGTACAGTATGAAGAAAGCCGGGCGCAGTGCGGACACTACGTTCTGCTTCTTTCAAACACAAGAATAACACTTTGAGGTTGTGTAGTCAACAACCGAAAACAAATTTTGGAAGATTGAACAACTACATAAGATTTTATTTGTGAAAAAGAAAAATACCGCCCACGCAGCGCAGCGATGATTTTGTCGGGTGAATCGGCGGCAAAATGAATCGGGTGTGTTGCGGGGCGGTAAATTCTTTCGTGGACTTTTCCTCACTGAAGTGGTGGGTCTCACGGTGATAACCAACCACTTTCTGTGGCTGTGTTCAAAATGAACACGACCACATCTTGTAGAGGGTTTCAAACCAATCCACAAGAACGGTGGGATTTAAAAGAAAAATACCACAGTATGTAGAATGCGTCAAGAGGATTTTGAGAGATTTATGCCAGTGAAGTGGAGAGAGTAGGACTTATTTTATCGTGCAATCCCTGCCTTACGCCTGATTGATCTGGCCCAGGATGCCGTTCAGCTGCTCTTCGGTCAGAACGTGGAAATCGATTAGCGTGTTCAGCTGGATTCCCATCATCATGGACAGCGAGGAAGCGTCATCGTCCTTTTTCCCGGTCGCGCCGCCTGCGGCGGAGGCCATGCGCTGCAGGATCGGTCCGATGATCGCAGCACCGACCGGGTGGGTCATGACCTGCTTCAGGGTGGAGGCTGTGGTAAAGTGTACCGGCAGCGGCTGAGCTGCCTGCCATTCCATCCAACCGGTCAGGCGCAGATTCCGGCTGGATGCACCAACACAGATCTGATAAGTGCCGCTTTCTGCATACGGTGCTGAACGGTCTGGACTACGGCGAATGGTGTGAGCGGGCATTACCCCCATGCAGGCGATGATGAACCCCCGCAAAAGCGTGGGTACGGCATATCTGGCTTATTCCGGGCGGCTTCTGGCAGAAATTGCACAGGCTCTGGGCAAGGCAGAGGACGCAGTGCAGTACCGTGACACGGCAGAAAAAGCCCGCCTTGCCTATCGTGCAGCCTTTACGGATAACGGGAAAATCACATCCGACCGGCAGTGTGAATACGTCCGTGCCATTGCCTTTGCGCTGCTGGGCCAGGAGGAGAGCCAGGCTGCTGCGGATACGCTGAACCGGATAGTGGCGGAAAACGGCTATCACCTGAACACCGGCTTCCTTTCCACGCCCTTCCTCTGTGAGGTGCTGGCAAAGTATGGCCATGCGGACACCGCTTACAAGCTGCTGCTGCAGGATACCGCCCCCAGCTGGCTCTATGAGGTCAAACAGGGTGCTACCACCGTCTGGGAGACATGGACGGGCATTGACACCAATGGTCACCCCAGCAAATCCCTGAACCATTACTCCTACGGTGCCATCTGCGGCTGGTTGTTCGGCGGCGTGTGCGGCATCCATCTGGCAGGTCAGACCCTGACCATCGCCCCAACCCCGAACCCTGCACTGGGTTGGGCAAAAGCGGTGTACGATTCCCCGGTGGGGCGTATTGAAAGCGGTTGGCAGTATGCAGGCGATGCCGTGACCTACACTATCACCGTGCCCTGTAATCTGACCGCAGAAGTTGTCCTCCCGGATGGCAGAAACCTGACCTTGCAGCCGGGAACCTATACCCTGTAACGCAAAAATATTCCCCGCAAAACATAACGCCCCGCACCGGAAGGAGTAACCGGTGCGGGGCGTTGTGTTTTATGGGGGACAATGAGGAAGAAAAATGATGAGGAAATGGCAGATCAGAATTTTTGTGCTAGATACTTTGCACTGAGCTGGAAGTTCTTACAATAGGTTCGTTTTATCGAATCACTCCTTGGAAATGCCCTGCAATACACGGTTCAGCTGCTTGATGTCCTCTTCCGAAGTGCCTGCCTGCATCAGCATGGATTGAATGGTCATCCGCTGCATGGCACGCTCCATCATGGCCACCAGAGCCGGATTGTCCTTCACGGCGGCAGCAACGTCTCCGCGGGAAGCAGCGGCCTTTTCCCGGATCTGCTTCAGGATGGGACCGGCTTTCGGGTCTGCCATGGCGACAGCCATGTTGTCCTTCACCGACCAGCAGCTTTCGTCCAGCTCGCCGTCAAACCAGTTGGTCACGTTCTTGCGGTTGTCCATGGCGTAATCCGGGTTGGGGGCGTCCACCTTGTTCACCAGGATCACGCTGCTGTGCTCACCGGAGCGTGCCTCAATGCTGTGCTTGCCGGTAATGGGCAGCTGGAAGGTGAACACTTTGTCGCCCTGCTTGGTCTCCACCAGCTGACCGTCCTTGTACAGCGAGACCTCCGGCAGATTGGAGTAGACCTTGATCTCGGTCACATCCTCGGCGCGGTCCACATAGCGGCTGCCGCACAGGTGCACGAACGGCTCTTTGCTCCAATAGGCCTTGTAGAGATAGAAGGGGTCTTTTTTGATCTTGCGGTCAAAGGTGACAAGTCCCTTCTGGTTCTCGCCGTGCTTGCCGCCCTCATCACGGCCATCGGCGGCAAAATCAAACATATTCCACACATGCGTCGCCCACAGCCAAGGACGGTCGGCAATCATCTTTGCAATGTGCTCGTGGTAAACGCACTGATAACTCTCGGTGTAGTCGCCTTTTTCCGGGTGGCTGCTCTGGTACTGGGGGTTGGCGTCTGCGCCATACTCCGAAAAGCCGATGCAGCGGTCCGGGAAATCGGCATGGTATTTGTCAAAGAACTCGTCGTTCTGCTCCAATTCGCCCAGATACCAGCCGAAGTAGAGGTTGTAGCTGTTCACATCGGGAATTTCCAGAATGGGACTGGTGGTCTCCAGCATAAACACATTTGCCATGGTGGTCTTGCGGGTGGGGTCCAGCTTGTGCGCCAGTTCGTTCAGCAGACGGTGGTTTTCCAGCAGATCCTCGTTGACAGCAGAAGCAGCGGTGATCTCGTTGGACAAGCCCCACACGGCAATGCAGGGGTGGTTGTAGTTCTGGACGATCAGCTCTTCCATCTGGGTCAGGGTGTTGGCACGGCCGTTGGTCATGTGCATGGTGATGTAGGGGATCTCTGCCCAGATAACAAGACCCTTTTCATCACACAGGTCGTAGAAATACGGTGCGTGCTGATAGTGTGCCAGCCGGATGGTGTTGGCGCCCATTTCCAGAATGATGGAGATATCCTCCTCCATCATTTCGTTGGTCAGGGCATTGCCCGCACCCTTACGGTCCTGGTGGCGGGAAACACCACGCAGCGGGTAACTGCGTCCATTCAGATGAAATCCCTTCTGGGGGTCGATCTCAAACTTGCGGCAGCCGAACCGGGCGGAGGTCTCCTCACCATTGTCCAGCTTGGCAGATACGGTGTAGAGGAAGGGGTCGTCCACGCCATCCCACAGATGGGCGTTGTTCAGCGTGAAAACAACCTTTGCGGTGCCCTTTTCCACCGGGGCGGTGAGGGTCTGACCCTCCAGTGCAAAGGTCACGTTCTGTGCGCCCACCACGGCGGCTTCCACGGTGACCTCAGAGGTCTTGGCAGCAAGATCGGTGACGATGGGGGTCACCTTCAGTGCCGGTGCGCCATTAGCGGGCAGGGCAAAGTGCTCTGCCGGGACGATATGCAGGGTCACATCCCGGTAAATACCGCCGTAGAAGGTAAAATCGGCTTTCTGGGGATACACGGTGTCGTTGTCGCGGTTGTCCACGGAAATGGCCAGCAGATTTTCCTCTTTGAGGTGGTCGGTCAGGTCCACCCGGAAGGTGGAGTAGCCGCCCTTGTGCTCGGCCAGCTTTTCACCGTTCAGGTAGACGGCGGCGGTCATGGCTGCGCCATCCAGCTGCAAAACAGCCTTGCCGCCTGCCGGGATGGCGGGCTTTTCCAGTGCCAGCGTATACCAGCAGGTGCCGCGGTAGTAATCGTTGCCGCCGTCCTGACCGTCCACCGCGTTCCATGTGTGGGGCAGGGCAACGGCCTCACCCATAACAGCGGTGGGGATGCCGGGGTTCTCCTTGGTAAAATGCCAGTCGCTCTGATTCAACAGGATGGTCTTGCTCATGGTAAAAACTCCTTTATATTTATAAAAGATGGATAGAATCAGCAAAAACCGAAAGAGCGTATGAATCCTTTCGGTCTTTGCGGGGTGTTACTGCATATTCTCTGCAATTACTTCATGACGAAGGGCGTCTTTTTTATCTGCGATGCGCTTCTGGACGTTGACCATTTCTTCCTTGGTCAGCGGGCAGCCCGGCATGGCGATCAGGGTGATGACCCAGCCCAGCATCGGCAGACCGTACTTGATGGCAAGGGTCATCCAGAAGATGCCGCTGGTGTAGGGATCCGTGGGCTGGGGCATGGTGGTGGTGTAACCCAGAAGGGCGACCGCACCGGTGGCGATGACAGCAGCCACCGAGGTGATGAGCTTATCGATCAGGCTGTAAGTGCCGGAGACAACCGCCGGGATGTAACGGCCGCTGCGGTCCAGCTCGTAGTCGATGGTATCAGCCATGTAAGAGTTGTTGGAGGTGGTGATGCACATGTTGGAGCCGTTCTGCAGCAGGGTCAGCAGGACGTAAACGATCATGTTCCAGCTGCCGATCACACCGATCTGACGAGTGTCGGTAAAGATGAAGAACAGGATCAGCACAGAGGTGATGGCCATGCTGACGCAGGTCCAGGTCACGATGCCCTTCTTGCTGCCTTTTTTGCCTACATACTTTGCACCGAAGGCCGCAAAGAAGATGGAAGGCACCATGCTGATCATGCTAAGGGTGGTAGCAAGACCCATGTTGCCGATGAGGATGCCGTTCAGCATCGTGTTGATGATGGCCTGGCTGCCTACCTGCTGTGCCAGCTTATCGGAAGCGTGGGAGGCAACATAGCACTGCAGGGGCTTGTTGTGTTTGAACACCTCAAGAATATCCGCAACCTTCAGCGGTTCGTGATTTTTGCTGATGCCCTCAAAGTTTTCGGGCTTATCGTAGGCGGAGATGCCGGCACAGACAATCAGGGTGCCGATGCCGGCAATGATCAGGACGATGGTGCAGACCGTGCTGAGGAAGCCCTGATTGAAGGTGCCGCCGCACTTGGGCAGGATGACGGTGTAGACCAGCATGCTCATGCCCATGGGCACGAAGTAGTTCAGCGCAGTGGTCCAGACACCGATGGTGGGACGCTGGCGGGGATCGTTGGTCATAATAGCCGGCAGGGTCTGGATGGTCATGTTGCTGACGGTATAGCCGATGATGTAAATAATGTAGGTCAAAACGAACACCGGCAGGCCGAAGCCCTTGCTGGAACACAGGTTGAACATACACAGCAGGCCCACCGCTTCGATCAGGTAGCCGCTGATCAGCAGAACGCGCAGCTTGCCGAAACGGGTGTTGACGCGGTCGTAGACGAATGCCAGCATCGGATCGGTGAAGGCGTCCAGAATGCGGGCCAGCATCAGGATGATGCCAACGGTTGCAGTGGTGATGCCGTAGCCGATGCTGGCAGAATAACTTGCCATACCGATCAGGGAGTAGACGCTCATGCCCACAAAGGCGTTGCAGGCATAACAGATGATCTGCCATGTTTTGGCGCGGCGGTACTGGACGTCGTCTACCTCACTGGCACTGGGTTTCTTTTGGAACATAATGTTTTTCCTCCTTTTTGTGTGAACTGAGTTCTGCTTTTTCTGACACCAGAATAACAGAATGCAATAGGTACTGCCAGACAAAAAATTGGAATTAAGGATAAAAATTCGTGTAGTTCTGACCGCTCAACGAAAAATTTACCAATAACGTGAAAAATTATCCTTTTTGCTCCGCACAGACCTGTTACAATAGGCACAGAGAAAACACGGCTTCTGATAAAAAGGAGAATCATCATGCTGCCATGGAGAATGCACAGGTGTTCGGCATACCCCAGCCGCAGATCTTTGTCAGCGAGCGCACCCCGGAGGGCGCAGAACTGACCCAGATGGATTACGAGGTCTATCCGCAGGCACTGGAACACGTCCTCCGCAAGGTGGCAGAAGCATTCAAGGGCGACCTCATGGTCACCGAAAACGGCATTGCCACCGCTGAGGACACCCGCCGTGTGGCGTTTATCCGACAGGCACTGGAGGGCGTACAGCATTGCATCGCCGACGGCATCCCGGTGAAGGGCTACTTCCATTGGAGCCTGATGGATAATTTTGAGTGGCAGAAGGGCTATGCCATGCAGTTCGGCCTGATCGCCGTGAACCGTGAAACTATGGAACGGACCGCAAAGCCCAGCCTTGCGATGCTGGGGGAGTATTGCGGAGCTTGAGAGGGGGTTCCGGGCATCGGTAGAAAAAACGGCGGAAGTATGATATACTGGCTCTATCAATGAGCCAATGAGCCGGAGGGGTTACACATGAATGTTCTCCAGAATATGATGCTGTTTTCCGAGCTTGTCCAGTGCGGCGGAAATGTATATACATGGTGCTATGATGCACAGGGGAAGCTCTTGCGGAGCAACTGCCCGGACGAGGCATTTCTTTCCAGTGCATTTGAACTGTTCGGTTGCAAACAGCGGATGCTGGAGCATGGGAACCGGGACGATGTGCCCGTTACCTTGGGGACGGCATTGGGTCTTTTGTGGGGCACAGCCTTTGAAAAGGAAGAGGGAAAACTGAAGCGTGTCTGGGTCATCGGGCCGGTGTTCCATCGGGATGTGACAATGCGCGGGATCGAGGAAGGGCTGAAATATTACAGCAAGCTGGAGATCAGTGTGGCATGGACGATCCAACTTTACAAAGCCCTTGAAAAAGTTTCTACCCTGCAAAACACCATTATGAACCGCTATCTGCTGATGATGCACTACTGCCTGACCGGGCAGCGGCTGGAGTTGAGCGATGTGAACAGCAGTGCAGCACAGGACGAACGGCTGAAAAGCGATGCGATTCCCCATGACCGGCATAAGATCTGGATGGCGGAGCAGGGAATGCTGCAAATGGTTCGCACCGGAGACCTGAATTACAAGCAGGCGCTTTCCAACAGTATGAGCATGAGCGCAGGCGTGCCGGTGCAGAGCAGCGATGTTCTGCGCCAGAGTAAGACTTCCGTCATCGTGTTCACCTCGCTGGTGTGCCGTGCCGCCATTGAGGGCGGTCTTTCCCCGGAGGAGGCGTACTCCCTGGGGGACAGCTACATTCAGACGGCAGAAGCGGCAAAATCGTTGGATGAGCTGCACCCGCTTGCAATGATGATGTACGATGATTTCATCCGGCGTGTCCACAAACACCGGACGAACCCCAACCTCAGTATGCAGATCCAGAAATGTGTGGATTATATCGAGATGAATCTGGACAAAAAGATCATAGCGGAAGATCTTGCCGCCCTGGTGGGCTACACGGAATATTACCTCACTCACAAATTCAAGGAAGAAACCGGTCTGAGCGTCACGAACTATGTGAAGTTTGCAAAGGTCGAACGTGCGAAAGTTCTGCTGAAAAGCACACTGCTCAGCGTCCGGGAAATCTCCGAGCAGCTTGGCTTTGCCACCCGCAATTATTTCAGCGCGGTCTTTCAGCAAGTCACCGGAAAAACGCCTATGGAGTTCCGGGAAAAATAAAGCAGAACAGGCATCTTGTGTTACCGCTTGGCGGTATCGGACAGGATGCCTGTTCTGCTATGATGAAGAAAAATGGGGGAGAATGGCTCAGTTAAGGAACTTCTCGTTCAGGGTCACGCCAAAGTCGTGAGCAATGGCGCGCAGGTCGTCGTCGGTGATGGTCTGCCGGATGATGCCGCCGCCCATGGAGAGCACCTTGACGTAAATTTCTGCGCTCTTTTCGATGGTGTGGGTCAGACCGAAGGTGATGTCAAAGTCCGGGCCGGAGGCAAACAGACCGTGCTGTGCCCAGATGGCGGCCTGATATCTTCTGTTTTATACCCTGCGTGGTGCGGGGCTCATTCGAGCAGGGGGAAAGCCATATGGTACTCAGCACCGTGGACAGCATGGTGACCACCGGATTGGCTCTCCACGAAATGCTTGCCTTATGTGCACAGAGCATTCTTGCAGAAGCTGAAACCACCAGCGCACGGCAGGTCATTTTGCAGGCAGCGGAGACCCTGCGCAAAATTACCAGCAGGAACTTTGCCTTACCGACCTGCTGGCAGAGGCGCACATGAGCAAAAGCTATTTTCTGCGGCTGTTCCGGCGGTATATGGGCACGACACCGTATAATTATCTGGTCAACTTCCGCATCACACAGGCAAAGGAACTGCTTGTCCTCACCGACCACAGCGTCAGCGAAATTGCACAGAAGGTAGGCTTTGGGGATGCCAGCAATTTTTCCACCCGCTTTGCAAAAGCCACCGGGCAAAGCCCTCTGCAATACCGCAAAAGTGCGCTGAAGCCGGTGGAGGGGGCACGGTGAGCGGAGGAATTGTGTCAAAATGACACAATTCCTCCGGGTGCTTTCATAGAACCATGGAATGTGAATATTTTGCCTTCAGGGGAGTTCATTTTTTGTGCTGAATCTCGTGAAAAGCGTATAAAAAGCTTGCAATCTTCTGCAAAATGTGATATATAGATTATACGAAACACTGCCTTAAAAGAACACTCCACCGTTCAATGATGTGTAAATGGGAGGTGCCTGCCATGACTGCTGTGATCTATGCTCGTTATTCAACTGACAGCCAGCGCGAGGAATCCATTGAAGGTCAGATCCGGGAATGCACCGCCTATGCGGAAAAGAACGGCTTCACGGTGGTGAAGCATTACATTGACCGTGCCATCTCCGCCAAGACCGATAACCGCCCGCAGTTCCAGCAGATGATCAAGGACAGTGAGCGTGGCATCTTTGACGTCATCATTGTCTGGAAGCTCGACCGCTTTGCCCGAAACCGCTACGACAGTGCCCGGTACAAGACTCAGCTGAAGCGAAACGGCGTGAAACTGGTATCGGCAACGGAAGTCATTTCGGCTGGCCCGGAGGGCATTATTCTGGAATCGGTGCTGGAAGGCTACGCCGAATATTACTCTGCTGACCTGTCTGAAAAGGTCGTGCGTGGCATGACCGAGAATGCTCTCAAGGGCATTTATAATGGTGGCACGATTCCGTTCGGCTACATGATCGATGAGACCCGGCATTACCAGCCAGACCCGCTGCTGGCTCCGTATGTGGAGCAGACGTTCCAGAAGTATGTGGACGGTGCGACCATGACTGACCTGCGGGATTGGTTAAAAGCACACAACATCAAAAATTCAATGGGCGGGGAGATGTCCTACAATACGATTCAGCGGATGCTGAGTAATCGACGGTACATCGGCGAATTGCGTTTGCGGGATGTGGTACAGCCCAATGCGATCCCGGCTCTCGTGTCAGAGGACTTGTTCAACAAGGTGCAGGAAAAGCTGGCGAAAAATAAAAAGGCCCCTGCCCGTCATAAGGCAGAGGAAAGCTATCTGCTCACCA
>OLNW01003001.1_pt1 | contig 13615 bp, 13 predicted proteins | sample 1672121 | NCBI WGS metagenome assembly OLNW01 (sample SAMEA3136648, study PRJEB25190) | human gut metagenome
GGCGTGGACGAAAACGGCAATCAGGTTTTCAGCCACAGCTACACCGCCATGAATCTGGACAATGAAAACGGCTTCCTGTTCTACCAGAGCGACGACGCGGATTCCGGCGACTTTACCTACTTCGCCTTCTCCCCGGACACGATGGAGACGACCTATCATCTGGAGTTCCGCTACGCAGACAATACCGACGATCTGCAGAGCTGGTTCGAAGGCAATTACGCATACTGGAATGCAGCAGCCATCCTGAAGGACTACGATGAAGAGATGATGGACAACTGCATCGAACTGTTCTGCTCCGAGAACCTTGGCGCAGAAGAGGAAAGCGAGGGTGCGACCGAGGCAGAGACCGAAGCTGCCGCAGAGACAGAAGCTGCGACCGAGGCATAAAATTTACACGATATACGATACATGAAAAGGCCGGAGCGATCCGGTCTTTTTCACTTTTATTGCGTACCTGTAATTGCTTTGCGCAATTGAATCAGGGGACTTGCAGACAGGATTCCCGATGGGCTTTCAGATGTCGGTCTTTACCACTATTCCGACGGATATCTGAACTGGGTTGCACCGTTTTATCTGCTGCTCGGCTTTCTGGCTGTCTCAGATCATTGGATATACGGCGGTCTGCATTGCCAGCCCACTGGCATGGCTTGGTGCGATCGCGCTGCTTATCCCGGTCTACTACAGGATGATGCGCGGGGTGCCTGCCGCGGTATAATTCTGCTTTCTTTTTTTGACATTTTGCACATTATTTTGTGAAAAAATTGAACAAAACTGACAAAAATCCAGTTCCATGGGATTTATTGGGAATATCTCTTGCTTTTTCTTCTGAGATGGGCTATACTTCGAGCCGTAGAGCTATGCAGAGTAAGTTCATGTGCGTAAAGTGCCTTTCGGATGGAGAGTTGCCGAAGGACGAAAAGAGAAATCTTGCGGTACGTGAATTGCTTCTCGCTGCAACAGAAGATAAGTAAATTAAAATTATCTCCTATTGTGTGCGAAAAAGTAAAAAGGAGGTAATTTTTTTATGGGAAAAAAAGGGAACATGTTTCTCGACTCAGCCAAAGAGCTGAAAAAAACGTCTGCACTTGCCGTCTGTGCAATGCTGGCTGCACTTGCCCTGATTCTGAATTCTGTGGCTTCGATTAATATCGGACCGTATGTAAAAATCGGTTTTTCCGGTATCCCGAACCAGCTTATGGACTATCTGTTCGGACCGGTTTCCGGCTGTCTGTTTGCAGGTGTGCTGGATCTGGTAAAGTTCTTCATGAAGCCGGACGGACCATTCTTCTTCGGCTTCACATTCAATGCGATGCTGGCAGCGTTCATTTACGGCTGCTTTTATTATCGCCGCAAGCTGACCATCTGGCGTGTGCTTGCAGCAAAGTTTGTAGTCATTCTGATCGTAAATGTGCTGCTGAATACGTTATGGCTGGACATGCTTTACGGAAAGGGATTCCTCGCGATCCTGCCGATGCGTGCATTCAAGAACCTGATCATGTGGCCGATCGATTCCGTTATTTTCTTTACGATCACCCGTCTGCTCGAGCAGACCGGAATTTTCCGTATATTCCGTCATGGCCAGGTTCCGGCTATGGACTGATCGCCAAGGCATTCTTGAACTGATAACAATAAAAATAAATGAATAGCTCTATCAGAAAAAGCAATGGGAGTGTTCCTGCGGATGCAGTGGCGCTCCCTTTTTGGTATATCTTTTACTCATATACTCATGTCAAAACATGCTTCCTATGTAAAGGCAGATATGATAGCATACTATACATTATTTTCTTACAGATACTCCACCTGAAACCCATTCTCCCTGCAATACCGGTCCATCTTAGACCCCTGATAGCAGCGCACGGTCGTGGCACGGTTGATGATCCACTCGCCAATAAATTCCGGGTCGTGGCGCACTTCGAGATACTGCAGGCGGTTGCAGCCGTGGAACGCCCATTTACCGATGTAGCGGACATTTTCGGGCAGGCGAATCCAGGCCAGGTTCACACATTTGAAGAACGCGCTGTCCTCTAATACTTCGAGGCTTTCCGGCAGTTCAAGCTCCGGAAAAGCACAGAAGTAAAATGCCTGTACGCCGATCTTCCGGATGCTCGCCGGCAAATGCAGAGAAGAGAGCGATTTGCAGCGGTAGAAAGCGCGGCTGCCGATCTCAGTGACCGTATCCGGCAACGCGATGTCGGTCAGAGAAGTACATTCACAAAATGCATTCGGCTGGATCACGCGCATACCGTCGTCGCCATAGAAAGAAACCGATGTTAATTTGCGGTCAGCCTTAAAGACATCCCGTGAGAGCGTAGGGAGCGATGCCGGAAGCGTGGCGGTGGTCAGATTCTGGCAGTCTGCGAAAGCATGCATGCCAAGCTCGCACAGTTTTTCCGGGAGCTGAACCGATCTAAGGAAATAGCAGCCATAAAACGCATTCGCTCCGATACGGGACAGCGTGGACGGGAACTGTACGGACTGGATGACATTTCGTTTCTGGAAAGCGCCATTTGCGATGATATCCATATACTTCGGGATGCGCACGTTTTCAGCAAGATAGCGACCAGCCATCTGGCGGGTCAGGACCTTCGGGGCGGAACGATGAACTTCATAATACATAAAAACACTCCTTTGCAAATGAGATCCTGATCGAATCCTCCCGCTATATACGGATGCAAAAGAGTGTAAGCAGCTTACAAACAAAATACCACGCAGGAGAATCAGATCAGAGAGATGTGGTCTCTGTACCAACTATACAAATATAAAATAGTACAAAAAGAAAACCACCTCTCCATGCTCCCATTGCGTGTAGGATATGGTAGCAGCTTTAAGCAGGTATCCTGACTCACGCAGTAACGTCTTACTTCCCTTCTCATATAATCACGCGACTATACAATGGATATGAAATAAAACTGCACGCACACAGTAGCACGACTGTCCAGGAATTGCACCTGATTCCCTCTTAGCCATCAGCACGCCTGCCGAAGCAAATGATAAAAAGCATGTGATGGAACTTAAAACCGGTAATTGTTTAAAAAGAATATTTAATCCTGAATTATTCACGGCAAAGCCGTGATCGTGGCTGAAAGCCACATAGTTACTGTATTTTAATTGCATATTGCTTTTCACTTGTTAAGTGAATAAAAAAAGAGCATCCATTTGTGATAAAATTAAGGTGTCTAATCAAAATAAATACCAACAAAGGAGCCCTTTATGAGTATTGTAAACACTTTTTCACTTCAAAGCAATAGGCAAATTAAAATAAATTTTGATGGAGGCGACTTATCCTCCGATGCAGGCTTACTCCTTATCAAAGAGTTCGTAAGCAAACTTGGCATTGAACGGCTTTTAAACCATTCATTTAAGACCAATGATTCTGCAGTGTTTCGATATCATACGGACAGGGATAACCTTCTCCAAATGATATATATGATCATGGCCGGTTACTTCGAAGATGATGCTTCAGATGAACTGACCAATGATCCTGTTTTTAAAGCTGTACGCCGATTGAGGAAAAGCTTGACCGGATCAAAGTAAAATACGGCATGATGGGCGGGGATGAAGATGAGATTTGACAGCTACCATCCGACGATTAATCTGATTTATTTCGTGGCGGCGTTTGCTATGGTGATTGCTTTCCGGCACCCGGCGTATCTGCTGATTTCCTACGTGGCGATTTTTCTGTATTCCCTGAAGCTGCGTGGAAAGCGGGCGCTGGTGCTCGACCTCGCGCTGATTCCACTGATCGCCGTCTATGCGTTTATTTATTCGTCGTACCATCATTTTGGGGTGACAAATCTCGGACAGAATTTTATCGGGAACCAGATCACCTTGGAATCGGTAGTATACGGATGTGCCATTGGGGTACGGATCGCTTCCGGCGTGATGCTGGCTTCCTGTATGTTCGTCATCGTATCGGCGGATAAGGTCGTGTACCTCTTCGGGCGCATTTCCCCGAAGCTCTCGTTGTTCCTTGCGATCCTGCTGCGCGGCATCCCGCGGATCGGGGAGAGAGGAAAACGTATCGAGCGCTCCCGGCGCGGGATCGGGAAGGGCTGCTTTCAGGGAAATGTCTTGCAAAGGCTGCTTCACTTTTTTGCCTTTGTCTCTGTGCTCATCACGTGGACGCTGGAGGATCTGATCGAGAGCGCGGCGTCGATGAAATGCCGCGGGTATTCGTTAAAGGGCCGGACTGCTTTTTCCATCTACCGCTTCGATAACCGGGACCGCAGCTTCGTGCTCGCGGTATTTACCTGCCTGATCCTGCAGGTGATGGCCGTCCTTCTCGACCAGACCGACATCTACTACAATCCGCAGATCATCCTGAACCGGATCACGCCGCTGTCGTGGCTGTTTTATCTCTCCTATGCAGTTTTTCTGCTGCTGCCGATGGGACTGCAGATCGTGGGAGAGTGGCGGTTTCGGATATGCATTCATAAATCCTGACAGGTGAAAAGTAACGCTCTGTTTTGGGGCGTTATTTTTTTGCGGGACTTGTGTTTAACGAGCCAAGTAAGTCTCCTGCTTCAATTGCATGGAGCAATAAGCAGTGGATTGCGAATATCCGCTTTGATCTTTCTGCAAAGGTGTGATAAATTATAACTATTGGAGGGATGGATATGGAATTACGCCAGCTGAACTGTTTTCTTGCCTGTGCCAGAAATCACTCTCTGACTTTGGCTGCCGAGGAGCTCTACACGACGCAGCCGCATGTCAGCATGGTGATCAAATCGCTGGAGCAGGAGCTTGGAACGGCACTTTTTATCCGCAAGTCCAAAGGCGTGGAGCTGACCGAGGCGGGCAAGCGGATCTATTCTTATGCGGTAAATGCGGTGCGGAATGCGGAGGCGATTTCGGCCTTAAGCAGCCAGAGCGAAGTCCCGCTGCTTCGCATCGTGTCAAATTCGAGCAGCCATATGACTTTGCTTCTGACTCATTATTACTTGCAGCAGAAGGAGGAGCTGCAGATCGAATACCGGGAGTGTGGAATCGAGGAGATGATCGAACGGGTATCCGACGGAGTGGATGACCTCGGCTTCTTATTTGTGCCGGACAACCGCAAGTCCATGCTCCGGCATATGCTGGAGCGGCGTTTTCTGGAATTTGTGCCGCTTCTGACGACGGATCTGGTGCTCTACGTGCGGAAGGAGCATCCCCTGTACGGCAGGAAAACGATCGCGCCGGAGGAGCTGTTTGATCTGAAGTTTATCCAGCTGGATGATGACTTTTTCTCGGTAGAAGCCATGCTCGAAGACGTGTCGGCCTTCGGGAATACGTGCCGTTATCTGCCAAAGGTCGTGACGACCAACAGCAGCAGCCTGATGATCCGGATGCTGGAAAATTCGGACCTGTGCAATGTGGGGAGCTACTGGCTCAGCGAGATGTACCGGCAGAACGATTTTGGCAAGATCCGGATCGAAGGGCTGGAGCAGAAGATCCGGTTCGGCTATCTGAAATATCAGGGGCGTCCGCTGATCCCCGGGCTTTTATCTTTTCTTGACTTTCTGGAAGGGGCGCTGGAAAAAGATCACAGGATGATATAAAGATTTCTTATATCATGGACATAAAAATGTGAAAATATCCATAATCTTTTTTATATGCTATGCTTATGGCAACAGAAAAAAGCAGATGCAAAGGAGGAGATTATGGATATTTTTAAACGGAAACAGACCGAAGTTCATATGGAACAGGGGCCGATCGGGCGGACCCTGCTGGTGTTCGCCGCACCGATTTTATTGTCACAGATCCTCCAGCAGATGTACAGCATCGCCGACTGCATGATCGTGGGACATTTCGGCGGTGGCAATGGGCTGGCGGCTGCAGGCGAGGCGGCGCTGATCCTGTCTGTTATTATTAATTTTTTCGTGGGCTTTTCTACCGGTGTCAGCGCGATCACGGCGTCTGCCTTTGGCGGGTTTCAGTATAAAAAACTGAGCCGGATTCTGCACTCGGTCATTTTGATGAGCCTGATTTTCGGAGCGGTGATGACAGGGGCAGGAATCGCCTGTTCGGGGGCTTTTTTACAGTGGATTCACTGCCCGATGGAAGTATTTGCACCGGCCCGGCATTATCTTCGGATCTGCATGCTCGGCATTGTCCCGCAGTTCATCTACAATATGGGAAATGCAGTGCTGCGCTCGCTCGGTAATACAAAGTCGCCGCTGTATTTTCTGACGTTTTCTTCTGCGCTGAACCTGCTCCTCGATCTTTTATTCATCATCGGTCTTGGAATGGGACTGCCGGGGGCTGGTATGGCGACCGTGATCGCCCAGTGGGTGTTAGCTGTACTGATGATCTGGAAAATGACCTGCCTAGATGAGCAGTATCAGCTTCGCATATCAGGGCTCTGTGGCGGGACTGCGGAGCTGGCGGAAATTGTATCCACGGGGCTTCCGTCCGGAATGCAGGCGATATTTATGAGCATTTCTTCGCTTCTGATTCAGTACAGCATCAATTCCTTCGGGGCAGACGCGGCGGCAGGGATGGTTGTCTTTTCCAGAGTGGAGGGGTTTCTGTACTATCCGGCTTTTTCCTATGGTATGGCACTTACCGGATTTATCGGTCAGAACTACGGTGCACACCGCATGGATCGCGTAAAGGAGGGGATGAAAGAGAGTGTGATTACCTTGAGCGCGTTTACGGTGGCGGCAGGCGGTATCCTCATGGCAGCAGCGCCGGTGATCCTGAGACTGTTCACCACCGATCCGGAGATTCTCGCAAACGGGCGGCAGGCGATTCTCTGCATTTTCCCGTTTTATTTCCTGTATTCCATCAATCAGGTCTACATCGGCGGGCTGAAGGGCCTTGGGAATACCGGCTTTCCGATGCTCTGCTCCCTGCTTTGCTATTGCATTTTCCGAGTCGTATGGTGCCGCATCCTTCTGCTGTTCTTCTGGGACATCCGTGTGATCTATTTCAGCTATGACGTGAGCTGGATCATTATGATTGCACTTCTGATTTCTCAGTACCACAGGGTATTCCGGTCGATTCGCCCGTCTGATTTTATGGCTGCGATCCTATAGTATTGACGAATATCGCTTTGTGTTATATCATGGTAAAAGTATGCCCAAAAGCATAAAGGAAACTTATCAATCCCCACGCATCCTGTGGGATCATAAAAACAGGTATAAAATCATATGAGAAAATTAGCACTGAGTGATGAAATATTATTGAGCATTGAGAAGCCCGCACGCTATATCGGCGGGGAGGTCAATGCGGTGATGAAGGATAAGGAGCAGGTGGCAATCCGTTTTGCCATGTGTTTTCCGGATGTCTATGAGATCGGCATGTCCCATCTCGGCATCCAGATCCTTTATGACATGTTCAACCGTCGTGATGACATATGGTGTGAGCGTGTTTACTCCCCATGGATTGACCTTGACAGAGTATTAAGAGAAAAGCATATCCCGCTTTTCGCACTCGAATCACAGGATCCGATCAAAGATTTTGATTTTCTTGGCATTACACTCCAGTATGAGATGTGTTACACGAATATCCTGCAGATTCTGGAGCTCTCCGGCATTCCGCTGGATGCCAGTGAGCGTGGCGAGGACTGTCCGATTGTCATTGGCGGCGGTCCGTGCGCATACAATCCGGAGCCGATCGCAGAATTTTTTGATCTGTTCTACATCGGAGAGGGCGAGACGGTCTATGATCCGCTGCTTGATTTATATAAGGAATGTAAGCAGTCCGGCGCATCCCGTCAGGAATTTCTGCGCCGTGCTGCGCATATTCCGGGCATCTATGTGCCGTCTCTCTATTCGGTGACATATAAAGAGGACGGGACGATCGCATCGTTTACCCCGATGGAGGAAGGAGTACCTGAGACCGTAGAAAAGCAGGTACAGATGGATGTGACGAACGCGCCATACCCGGAAGCACCGGTCGTTCCTTATATTAAAGTGACGCAGGACCGTGTTGTACTGGAGATTCAGCGCGGCTGTATCCGTGGCTGCCGTTTCTGTCAGGCAGGGATGCTTTATCGACCGACCCGTGAAAAGAGCCTGGAGATTCTGAAGCAGCATGCATACCGGATGCTGAAAAATACCGGACATGAGGAGATTTCTTTGAGCTCATTAAGCTCCAGTGATTATTCTGAGCTCGCCGGCATCGTCAATTTCCTGATCGATGAATTTCAGGATCAGAATATCAATGTCTGTCTTCCGTCTCTGCGCATCGACGCCTTTTCGCTGGATGTCATGAGCAAGGTGCAGGACGTAAAAAAGAGCAGCCTGACCTTTGCACCGGAAGCCGGTTCCCAGCGGATGCGCAATGTCATCAATAAGGGATTGACAGAGGAAATTATCCTGGATGGCGCGAATCAGGCGTTCCACGGTGGCTGGAACAAAGTAAAGCTGTACTTTATGCTCGGTCTTCCGCTCGAGGAGGAAGAGGACCGCAAGGCGATCGCACATCTGGCTGAGAAAATTGCAGAGAACTATTACGATGAGATTCCGAAGGAGCAACGGGTCGGCAAATGTCAGATTACCGTCAGCACCTCTTTCTTTGTACCAAAGCCGTTCACCCCGTTCCAGTGGGCACGGATGTACACACCGGGCGATTATCTCGGCTTTGCCAAAACGGTCAACCACGAGATCAAGGATATGAAGAACCAGAAGAGCATTCGCTACAACTGGCATCAGGCCGACGAGACGCTGCTTGAAGGCATTTTCGCACGTGGCGATCGAAAGGTGGCAAAGGCAATCCGCCTTGCTTATGAGAATGGCGCACTCTTTGACGCATGGACGGAGTACTGGAATTATGACCGCTGGGTACAGGCATTTGCAGACGCGGGACTCGATATGGATTTCTATACGCTGCGGGAGCGTGACAGGGACGAGATATTCCCATGGGATTTCATTCGCATCGGTGTGACGAAAAAATTCCTGTGGAAGGAATGGGAGCGGGCCCATGCACGTGAGGTGACGCCAAACTGCAGGCAGAAATGCAGCGGATGCGGAGCGGCACAGTATGGTGGCGGTGTCTGCACGGAATGCAGAGAATAAGGAGCGAAGAACGTGAGAGTACGAGTAAAATTTTCAAAATATGGAGTCATGAAGTTTATCGGGCATCTGGATGTCATGCGCTATTTTCAGAAGGCGATGCGCCGTGCAGGGATTGATATCGCATACAGCGAGGGGATGAGTCCGCACATGATTATGTCCTTTGCTCAGCCGCTCGGTGTCGGTCTGACAAGTGACGGCGAGTATATGGATGTCGAGCTGCGCACACCGATTGCATCTGATGAAGCGATCCGACGGCTGAATGAAGTCGGCGTGGAGGGAATTACGGTCACAGAATGGAGACAGATCCCGGAGGAGAAGGGCAGCAAGGCGATGACGCTGGTAGCTGCAGCGGACTATGAGCTGCGTTTCCGCAAAGGACTGGCACCAAAGGGAGACTGGCAGTCTGCGATCTCTCATTTTTACGCTCAGAAGTCTATTCCGGTCATCAAGAAAACGAAAAAAGGAGAGAAGGAGCTTGACATCCGCCCGCTGATCTATGACATGTACGTCAATGCAGGAACGGTCTATTTCCGGCTCTCTGCCGGAAGCGAGGCAAATATTAAGCCGGAGCTTGTCATGGATGCGTATCTGGCATCCATTGACGTGACACCGGAGCCATTTGCCTATGAAATTCATCGCAGGGAGCTGTATGCGGATCTCGGGAAAAACGGAAAGCGAAAGCTCGTTCCGCTCGGAGAGCTTGGGCAGGACGTTACATCAGAACAGGTTTAAGGATAGTATATAAAGGAATTTTGACATATGAGAAACGAAAAATCTGCTGATCGCATTTATCTGATTACGCGCCGAGAAAATCAGGTAATGTCCTTTCTGATGCATGGCTCCAGAGCGATCGAGATTCACAGTGACAGCTATGAAAAGAAGTCGTCGGATACGGTCGCTCTGGGCGATATTTATATCGGAAGAATTCAGAACATCGTCAAAAATATCAATGCTGCTTTTGTCGAGCTCGCACCTGGAAATGTCTGCTATCTGCCATTGGAGGATATCAGGCAGCCCATCTATACCAAAAAGGGGGCCTCTGCAAAGCCACAGGCAGGCGATGAGCTGCTCGTGCAGGTCCTGCGAGAAGGGATCAAGACAAAAGCACCTGCCGTCACGACAAATCTGACACTGCATGGGAAGTATATGCTGCTGACAACAGGGAACCGACAGCTGTCCGCATCCGGTAAATTATCCGCAGAAGAAAAGCAGCGTTTGAAAGCGATCGTGTCAGATCAGGGAAAACAGCTCCGATCAGAGACAGATGCGACCACAGGCGGCGATACTTCATCTGCTGGTTTTGGCTGGCTGATCCGTACTAATGCGGGCGGAAGGGATGCTGAGCTGATCTGGAAGGATCAGCAGATACTTTACCGTCAATATACCGAGCTGATGGAACATGCACAGTACCGCACCTGTGGCACCTGCCTGCTGCGCCGCCCGCAGGGTTATCTGGCGCGCTTATCCGATCTGTATGAGGCAGATGCCGACCGAATCATGACGGATGATACCGGACTGTATCAGGAACTGACAGCATATCTCAGGATATGGCAGCCGGAGGATCTGGACCGGCTCGTTTTTTACGAAGATCACTTGCTTCCGATGGAGAAGCTCTATGCGCTGGAACGTCGTCTGCCGGAAGCATTACAGGAGCGTGTATGGCTTCCGTGTGGCGGCTATCTCATTATCCAGCCGACCGAAGCATTGACCGTGATTGATGTCAATACCGGTAAATTCGAGGGCGGAAAAAAGAAAGAAGCAGCTGTGCTGAAGGTAAACAAAGAAGCGGCAGTGGAAATTGCACATCAGATTCGTCTTCGTAATTTAAGCGGTATTATACTGATCGATTTTATTAATATGGAGGATTCCGCATCCAACCAGGTGTTGTTATCATTGCTGAATACAAAGCTCCGGGAAGATCCGATCCCGACCACGCTGATTGATATGACAAAGCTGCAGCTCGTGGAGATCACCCGGTTGAAAAAAGAAAAGCCCCTTTCTGAAATTCCGGACATCCATCGCTTTTTTGGCCGGGCAAGGTAATTGTCTGCTTCTATTGTACAGCGCAATAAGCAGTGGAGCGAAGAAAAAAAATCAGAGAATCTTGTAAAAATAAGTTGACGTATCCCGATGCTTGTGCTATTATCTTTAAGTATGCCGCACAAAGAGGTATAAATGTCTTAAAAGACTACCGAATTTGGCGAGTAATGATAAACAGGAGGTGCCATATGTACGCAATTATTGCAACAGGTGGTAAACAGTACAAAGTAGCCGAGGGCGATATCATTAACGTAGAGAAGCTTGGAGTAGAAGCTGGCGAGACTGTTACGTTTGATCAGGTGCTTGCAGTAAGCAATGACGGACTTAAGGTTGGCGCAGACGTTGCATCCGCAACTGTTACCGCTACCGTAGTAAAGAACGATAAGTCCAAAAAGGTCATCGTTTACAAGTACAAGAGAAAAACCGGTTACCACAAGAAAAACGGTCACAGGCAGCAGTACACACAGGTTAAGATCGAAAAGATCAACGGTTAATTCCGATGATTACCTTCACAGTGTGGAAGTCAGGACATCAGTATAAAGGGTTTGAGTGTGCGGGACATGCCGGATATGCAGAGGAGGGCTCTGATATCATCTGTGCTGCAGTTTCAGCTCTTGCGGTGAACACCATAAATGCGATTGAGCAGTTTACGGAAGATCCGTTTGAGGTGGAAGAGGCTGAGGATGGTGGATTGCTCCGGATTCGTTTTTCGGAAGTGCCGGATGAGAAGACTCAATTGCTGATGGACAGCCTGGTTCTCGGGATCGGGAATATCGAGGCTGAATATGGAAATGAATATATTACCTTATTACTTGAGGAGGTGTAACTATGTTAAAGATGAACCTTCAGCTTTTCGCTCATAAAAAGGGAGTTGGTTCTACTAAGAACGGTAGAGATTCCGAGTCCAAGAGACTTGGCGCGAAAAGAGCAGACGGCCAGTTTGTAAAGGCTGGAAACATTCTGTACAGACAGCGTGGCACAAAGATTCATCCGGGTCTTAACGTTGGCCGCGGCGGTGATGATACACTGTTCGCAACTGCTGATGGAATTGTAAGATTCGAGAGAAAAGGAAGAGACAAGAAACAGGTTTCTGTTCTTCCGGTAGAAGCAGAATAAGAGTGATGCAGGCTTCAAATCAGGATGTGGTTTGAAGCCTGTTTGTATAATTGGGTATTTGACCTCTATTGTTATAGAGGTTATGAACAAGCAGCGAAGCGGATTGCGAATATCCGCTGGACAGAAGGGATTAATTATGTTCGCAGACAGAGCCAGGATCATCATCCGCTCCGGAAAAGGCGGCGACGGTCATGTCAGCTTCCGGCGGGAACTGTTTGTGCCGGACGGCGGCCCGGACGGCGGCGACGGCGGTAAAGGCGGAGATGTGATTTTTGAAGTAGATAAAGGATTAAATACATTAATTGAGTACCGTCACAGAAGAAAATTTTCGGCGCAGGACGGCGAACCGGGCGGAAAGCGTCGTTGCCATGGTGCAAACGGAGAAGATATTGTTCTGAGAGTACCGGAGGGTACGGTGATCAAAGAAGCCGAAAGCGGTCAGGTTATCGCAGATATGTCCGGTGAAAACAGCCGTCAGGTCATACTGCGCGGCGGCCGCGGGGGCAATGGAAATATGCATTATGCCACCTCGACGATGCAGGCGCCAAAATATGCACAGCCAGGGCAGGAAGCACGTGAGCTGGAAGTATTTCTGGAGTTAAAGGTTATTGCTGATGTCGGACTGGTCGGCTTCCCGAACGTCGGAAAGTCTACCTTGCTTTCCCGTGTGACGAATGCGACACCGAAAATTGCAAATTACCACTTTACGACACTTTCGCCGAATCTCGGCGTAGTCGATCTGGAAGGCGGCGGTTTCGTCATCGCAGATATTCCGGGGCTGATCGAAGGCGCGTCCGAGGGTGTCGGACTCGGCCTGGAATTTCTCCGCCATATCGAGCGCACCAAGGTGATTATCCATATGGTAGACGCGGCATCGGTAGAAGGTCGGGATCCGGTCGAAGATATCCGTAAGATCAACCAGGAGCTGGCAAGCTATGATCCGGAGCTGGCGAAACGTCCTCAGGTCATCGCAGCCAATAAAATGGATGCACTTTATGCAGAAGATGGAGAGGATCCGATCCGGCGCCTGAGAGATGCGTTTTCTTCGGATGGTATTGAAGTATTTCCGATCTCAGCCGTCAGTGGCCAAGGCCTGAAGGAGCTTCTGTATTATGTACAGAAGATGCTGAACAGCCTTCCGAAAGAGACGACGGTATTTGAACAGGAATATGATCCGGAAGTGCATTTAAAAGTAGAAAACCTTCCGTTTACAGTCGAGAAGTCCGAAGAAGAGGCAAACACCTTCATTGTAGAAGGACCGCGCATCGAAAAAATGCTTGGCTACACAAATCTTGAATCCGAAAAGGGATTTCAGTTCTTCCAGAACTTTCTCAAAGAAAACGGTATTCTGGAACAGCTTGAGGCACTCGGCGTAAAAGACGGGGATACGATCCGGATGTATGGATTACAATTTGATTACTACAAATAGTTTCAGGCATTGCATTCTGGAACGATGA
>OLNW01003006.1_pt1 | contig 13594 bp, 1 predicted proteins | sample 1672121 | NCBI WGS metagenome assembly OLNW01 (sample SAMEA3136648, study PRJEB25190) | human gut metagenome
TTCATATTTATATAAATTATATATATTTATTTCGAAATTTCTTTTTCCTGTTAATATTATTTTATATAATTTATTTTTTTCTATATTTATTTCATTTATTTTTTCTATTAATTCTTCTATAGAATTTATTTCTGTGCAATTTATTTCTTTTTCTACATATTCTGTTTCATCCAATTTTATAAATTTTAATTCATTTTCGTTTTTATTAATTTCTCCAACTACCATTCCATGTTCACCTAATTCATCAAAACCTAATGATATTGTTGAACCTGGATATATTATTTTTCCATTTGTACTAAAATTATTTTTATGAATATGTCCCAATGCAACATAATCAAATCCTTTATTTTCAAGCATTGAGGAACTCATAGAATTATATTGCATTTCTTCTAAATTAGCTCCATTCAATGTTCCGTGTATTATTAATATATTTAGTTTTTCTGGATTTTCTATTATTAAATTTTCTACTCCAGAATTTGTGCAATAAAAATCATCAAATCCAAATCCATAAATATCTGCATCCTCAGTTGATATTTTTTCTATTTTTGAATTAAATATATATACATTTTCATTCCATAAAAAATTACTATAATATGATTTTTTTAATATAGGATCATGATTACCTGGTGCTATAAATATTTTTGTATTTTCTATTTCTTTAAATAAATTATTTATATATTCTATTGTTGATTTTCTTATATATTTGTGTTCATATAAATCTCCAGAAATAAATAAATATTCTATTTTATTTTCTTTTATATATTCTATTACTTTTTTAAATATCCTTCTCTGCTCAATTCTTCTTTGTTCCCCTAAGTTACCTTTGTCTGACAATGTTGCAAATGGAGAGTCAAAATGCATATCTGCTATGTGCACAAACTTCATATTAATTCTTCCTTTCTTTTTCTTGTTATATTATTCTATATTATTTTTTATTTTTTGGCAATACTTTTCCGAATATTTTTTCGGTTTTATAGAACTATTTATTCTAAATAATATTACAGCAAAAAAATTGCCAAGAGGACAAAACCTCCTGGCATTTTTTTATTTTTTACTTCCATATTCTTTTTCTAAAATTTTATATTTTCTATAAGAAATATACGTAAATATAACCATTCCAAATGTAACTACTGATAATGCTAAGGCAACTTTATTTAATCCTGCATTTGGTATTCTTGTATTTGCAATTGTTGGGTCAGTATTCTTAGCTGATTCTGAATTCTTATTGTCTTCTACTTTTCCAGGTTCCTGAGCATCTGGTGTACTTGGTACATCTGGTTGCTCTGGTTCTTCTGGCTCTTGCACAACAACCTTCTTATAGTAATATATTATTGTTTTATCATTTATCATATTTCCGTTTTCATCTTCTGTAACTTTTACAAACTCATATCCTTCTATGTCTTTCTTTTCTGTTGTGTATTTGCCTCCTTCGTGTCCTTTTATTACTTTGTCTTCTGTTAATTTCTCATTTGTATCAATATCTATATACTGAACTGTTACTGTAACTTTTTTTACATAGTAATATGTTACTGTAATTACATCCTCTTCCATTGTTCCCTTTGCATTTTCTGGATATTTTTCTTTTACTAAGTCATATCCATCAATTTCTTTTTCTTTTGTTTCGTACTCATCTCCAACTAAACCTTCGTAAGTTTCATTAGCAAGTAGTTCTCTTGAATTAATATCAACATGTTTTTCTATTACACCACTTGATACTTGTACGTAATAATATTTTAATATCACTATTTCATGTTGCATTTCTACTTTTTTCTGTTCTGGCTCTTGAACAAGCACATATCTTTTAAAGTTCTTTGCAATTGTCTTAAATTCTTTTCCTACATATCCCTGTTCCATATTTTCTTCTATTATTTCTCCTGTAGTTTTATCTATATACTGTACTTTAGCTTCTGCTTTAGTTGCATAATAAATTTTTATTACATTTTTATCAGGTTCACTTGTTATTGTTAATGGTAAATTTTCTGTTTTAGCTAATACATAATTTTCTTTTACTTTGTCTTTATATTCTTTAATTATTTCACTATATTTAGCTTCTGCAATCTCTGTTTTTGTTTCATCTAATTTTCCATCATAATAATATTCTACTTTGTATTCATATTTTTTCAACTCATTTGGTATTATTAATGTTGGTGCCTCTTTAGGTGGTACCGCTTCTTGAACAATTTCACTTTCATAATTTGATAACTCCATTGTTCCTCGGTTCAATATTGAATATGTTCCATCTAATTTTTGCTCTATTTGTATATAATCTGATGATTTTGTTTCATCAATATCAATCATATCTATTATCTCTAAGTTATTGTTAAATTTTACTAATGCGTTTCTTATCTCTTCGTTCTTTATATCATAATATTCAACAACCCCTAAATATCCATCATCTATAATATTTATTCCTCCAAATGATAACATTTTGATGTTTGTATCTGTACTTTCTATTCTTTTTAAATATTCTACTTTTCCATCTATATTGTATTTTACAAGTACTGCCCCATAACTTCCTAAGTCATTTTCTTCTTCTGTACTAATATCTATGTTTATTGGATTTCCATCTGTAGTATCTTCAGCAGGTATTGATATCGTATTATCTATGCTACCAGTTTGTATATGTCCTCCATCAACTGTATCTATCCCATTATAGTAACCCATTCCTTCTATATAATTTCCTGCGAATTGCTCTTTTGCAGAGATTACTTTTCCTTTTAAATTGTATTTTATTGCAATTCTTCCACCATATTCTTCATCTTGTGCATCTACCGTAATTGTTTCACCTGTTACTGTATTTTCTGATGAAGCCTCGAAATGTTTAAATCCTCTCATAATCATAAATTCATCATTTTTACTATATGCTATATATCCCCAGTGACTATCACAATCATTTTCCAATATTGATAACAATTCAACTTTTCCTTCTGAATTATATTTTATAATATAACTACTAGAATCACTATTAGTCGTTATAGTTAATGTTCTACCATTAGTAGTTTCTTCTGCTGGTATTGTTATTGTTCCCGTAAATACACCAAAAGCCATATATTCATTTGTGCCTATTTGTATTGCATCATAAATTGTATTAAAACTCTCTGAATTATCAGATTTAATTTGTATAACCAAATTCACTTTACCTTTGTCATTTGTTTGCACTATAATACCATCTTTGATTCCAACATTTGTAATTACAATTTCTTCATTATCTACTGTATCTTCTGCTTCTATTATTATTCCTGCATTCATGCTTCCAGTCAATATAAATCCTTTATCTTCAGAAACTCTCATACAGTTTGTTTCAAATTGATTGTTTTCATTAAGAGAGTTTGGTTCTATTAAAGAGACTGGTGAAGGTCCTACTGGTACTTCTAATATTTTTCCAACATAATTTGTCCAATTTTTCTTTAATTTTCTTATTTCTTCTAATCCTTTATCTATTTTAACAATATAAGTTCTATCAGCCTCATTTTCTGGCAAAATATAATTTTCTGGAGCCTGAACTTCCACTATGATATACTTGCCCGGTTTTAAATCTATATCAATTCTACCATCTGAATCTGTTGTTATAACTTTCATTTTTTGTCCATTAATTGTTTCTATTTCTCCTACTTCATTATCATTTTTATCTAATATGTCATTACCATTCTCGTCTTTAATAGTAAATTTAGCTCCTGGTAATAGAGTATCCTCATCTTCTCCTTGTTTTACAATTGAGAATAATTTTCTAAATGTTGCTACAACATGCTTATCTTCCATTACAGTTTTAAATTTAGCTAATTTTACTGTTCCATCTTCATTTTCAGAATATTGAATTTTTTCTCCATTTATTGTTATGTCTTTTATTGCATATCCTTTATCTGGTGTTATTACAATATCTTTATGCGAATTCTGCTTAGCATACACAAATTCATATGGTTGCTCTCCCTGTCCAGATATTGCCCCTCCTGTTCCATCAACTGCTGTTGTTATATCATAAGCGACTTTCTTATAATATATTTTAATTATATTTGTTTCAATATTAGATGTTATTGTTAATGGTAAATTTTCAGATTTATAAAATTGATATCTTGCTTTTACCTTATCTTTATATGTACTTATTTCACTTCCATACTCTGCCTGCAACTTATCAGTTAATGCCTCATCTTTTTCTCCCTCGAAGTAATATTCAACTGTATATTCATATTTTTTAGGTTGATAATAATATGTTACTATTGTATCACCTTCAACAACTTTACCAGTTGCATTTTCTGGTATTTGTGATACTTCAAAGTTTTGTAAAATTTTTTCTGCAACTTTAGTCTGATATGTTTTTCCAACAGTCAATATTTGTTCAACATCTTTGCTTATTGGTGTTGTAGTTCCTCTAATATAATGATGTGTTATTACTCTTCCTGTTCTCTGTGCATAATAATATGTTACTATTATTTCTTGACCATTATATGTTCCTGTTGCATTTCTTGGGGCTACTGTTAATGTATAATTCTCTCCCAAATTATCAACATCTATTGCTTGTGTTGTATATTTTTCTCCTTTTACTCCTTCCATTATTACATCTTTAGCCGTTGTTCCATCATTTAGTGGTACTGGTGTTTCTGTTCCTTCAATATAATGATGAACTATCAATTTTATTTTTTGTGGTACATAATAATATGTTATTTCTTGCTCTCCTGCCTGATATGTTCCTGTTGCATTTTCTGGAATAATATAATTTCCTTCTGTGTCTTTCTCTAGCGTGTATCCTTGTAAATCTAGTTTTGGTGTTGTTGTATAACTTTCGCCTTCTTTTCCTGTATATATTTCATCTTCGGCTAATTTTGTATTTGTTCCTTTTATTACATGATGTACTATTATCTTTGCTAATTTTTTGTTTTCTATTGTAAATTCATGACTTCCATCTGCAGTAAATTCAATTTCAATAGGTGTTTCATTTAGCTCATATCCTTCTGGAGCTTGTGTTTCCGTAATCGTATATTTACCAAATGGTATATTTGTTATTGCTTGTCCTTGTTTATTTGTTTCTACCTCTGTGCTATATGATTCTGAAACTATTGTAAATCTTGCACCAGAAAGTGGTTGTTTACTTTCGGAATCAATTTTCTTAATTGTAATCTTATTATCTTTTAAAGCATATGTTACAACTATATGTTTATCTTCAGTAATGTTATTAATTGTTGGCAATGTATAAGTTCCATCTTCATTAACTGTAAATTCTTGTTCTTCTCCATTGATTGTAATTTTTACTATCTCATAATTTTCATCTGGAACCATTTTTATTTCTTTAGTATTACTATCTCCATATTTTACTGTCTCATATGATAAACTTTTTTCTCCAGAAATAGTCCCACCTTTTGCGCCCTCAACTTCTTGAACTTCTGTTGATATTCTAAAGTTCTTTCTTGTGTTTTCTATCACCAATTCTTGAACTTCTGTTGAACTCATTTTAGCGCTTATTTCAAAAATCATTTCACCAATTGTATCATCATTTTTTAATACTATGCCATTTTCTAAATCCAACTCATTTGCAGATATATATCCTTCCGCTATATATATTCCTTCTTTTTTTTCTATAATATGTGTAATATAACTGGTATTTGCTTTTATTCTTTTTGCCCATTCTGCTTTTCCTTTTGCACTATACTTTACTATCATTCCATTTGATCTAAAATCATCATCTTTGCTTAAAGTTACTCCATTCCCCAATTCTACATTGCTTGATGAAAAATTACCTCCTACTATATATCCTTCATCTGTCGTTTGAGTAACAGCAGTAATAAAAACTCCAGTATCTCCTCCAATTGTTCTAGTCCATTCTGCCTTTCCTTCAGCATTATACTTTATTATCATTCCAACAGTATTATAATCTTCCATTTTATTTAATATAATCCCGTTTTCCAGATTTATTTCACTTGATTCAAAACATCCTCCTACTATATATCCTCCATCTATCGTTTTTGCTATAGATTCAACATTGTCATATTGGTCTCCTCCTATTACTTTTGTATCTTCAATATCTCCTTTTGAATTATACTTTATTATCATTCCATTACAATTACCATTGTTATTTAATACAACTCCATTTCCCAAATCTAGTGTATTAGATTTAAAACTTCCTCCTATTACATATTTTCCATCATCTGTTTCCACCACTGAGTTAATTTCATCATAAGTTGATTCTCCTAGTACAGTTTTTGCCCACTCAATTTCTCCTTTCGAATTATATTTTATTATCATTTCAGCAGACTCAAAATTATTCTTATTTAATGTAACTCCATTTTCTAAATCTATATTCTGAGATTCGAAACTTCCTATTAATACATATCCTCCATCTATAGTTGGAGTTATTGAAGTAATTTGCTCATCTTCATCTCCTCCTATTGTTTTTGCCCATTCTACCTCTAAATTTTCATCATATTTTATTATCATTCCATCCGAATTTCCAGTATTCTTTAATATCACTCCATTGCCTAAATCTATAGTACTAGAATTAAAATCTCCTATTACTATATACCCTCCATCCGCTGTTTCTTTAACACCTTTAACTCTATCTTCCTTATTTCCACCAATTACCTTTGCCATTTCTATTTTTCTTCTTGAGTCATACTTTATTATCATTCCATTACAAGAACCATTGCTCTTCAATTTTATTTCATTTTCTAAATTTACACTTTTGCCATAAAAACTTCCTCCTACTATATATCCTTCATCTTTTGTTGCTACAATTGAATTAATTTCACTGTCTGAATCCTCTGCAATTCTTTTCCAATTTAAGAAATTTGCATTAGCCACTTCTACACTAGAAATTTTTATTATTGTTCCCATATTAGAATCATTGATAATTAATGTCTCTCCATTTCTTATATATTTAAACTGTCCTCCTATTATATATCCTCCATCTGTCGTTTCTGCTATAGAATTTATCTCATCACCATCACATTGCCCTATTACCTTTGCCCATTCAACTTTTCCTTTTTCGTTGTACTTTATCATCATTCCGTCATCTCTTCCACCTAGTTTTATATCATTTCCTAGTTCTAGCCTTTGGCTGCTAAAATATCCTCCTACTATATATCCTCCATCTGTTGTTTCGGCAACTGAATTAATTATATCATTCAAATATCCTCCTATTGAATTTGCCCATTCTGCTTCTCCTTTTGCATTATATTTTATCATCATGCCATCTCCATTATGATTTTGCTTTATTGTTACACCATTTCCTAAATCCAATATAGTGGAAGAAAATCCTCCTACTACTATATATCCTCCTTTTGATACTTCTACAGCAGATTGGATAGCTGCATATCGATTTCCACCAAATGCTTTCGCCCACTCTGTCTCAAGTTCAGTATTATATTTTATTAACATTCCATTTGTATATATTGACCCAGTACCTGCCCTAGCATTACTTAATGTTATCCCATTTCCTAGACTTATATTGTTTGATAAAAATTCTCCACCTACTATATATCCTCCATCTGTCGTTTCAGATATTGAATTAATTCTATTATTTGATTTACCTCCAATTGTCTTTGCCCATTCGGCCTCTCCTTCTGCATTATACTTTACTATCATTCCATTATTATCTCCACCACTACTTATAGTTACTCCATTACCTAAGTCTATCGTTTTAGATTCTAAACAGCCTCCTACTATATATCCTCCATTCTTTGCTTCTATTACAGAATTAATTTCAACACTGCCACTTCCTTCTATATACTTGGTCCATTCCGCCTCTCCTTTTTCATTATATTTTATCAGCATCCCATTACTATAAAAATCATTATTATTTTTTAGTATAATACCATTGCCTAAGTTTATCTCAACAGAATAGAAATATCCTGCTACGATATATCCGCCATCTGTCGTTTGTTTTACGGATGTAATCTTATCAGATGAACGCTCTCCTATCTTCTTTATCCAATCAACCTTAAGTCCAACTTTTCCCTCGCTAGAGCAACCAATTCCAAAATAATAAACAGAGTTAGAAATATCATATTTATCAGGAGCTTGAAGTTCTATAGCCTTATAATATCCTTCTGGCAAATCAGCAGTAATCTCACCATTAGCATCAGTAGTCAAAACATAATAATCTCTACCATCAATATTTTCTTTAACACCTAAAGTTTCACCTTTGCCGTTAGTAGCAGGCTTTTGTCCATTATCTGTACTATAAATTGCAAACTTAACATTAGCCAACAATTCACCAGTTTCGCCATCTTTCTTAATCAATTTAAAAGATGGACTATCAGCAATAGTCAAAGTAACTATATTATCGTTAACTGTATATTGTGCCTCATCATTATCTATATTAATAAATTTCAATGTTCCATCTTCTGCTTGAACCTTAAAAGTAATATCTTTTACTTTCGCATATCCATCTGGAGCAGAAGTTTCCTTTAATGTATATGTTGCCTTTTCATTCTTTTTATCTATATACTGGTACAAATCAGTTATTATAAATTTTCCATCCGCACCAGTTTCAAATGTTCCAATCTTCTTCTCATCTTTATATAAATTAAATTTTGCGCCTTGTAAATATGTAACGTTTTCTGTAGAATCACCATTCTCGCCTTTCTTATCACTTACATTTACATCAATTGTCTTTTTAATTTTTACAATCTCCAAATCATATGTTGGAATTTTATCGTCATCAATTGTTAAATTAATAACTGGAATATCATTTTCAAATGTTATACTATCCTCTCTAGTAGAACCTCTTAATATTTGTAGTTCATAATTTCCACCATTATTTACTATTTTAAACTTTATAGGGTCTGCTAAATAGTAATCTTTTACACTTAATTCAGCCAAATCATATGTAACATTTATTTTCAATCCATTTGTCTCTATTATCCCTTTGCTATTAGTAGATACTATTCTACCATTTGCTGGTAGTCCATTTCCGGTTATTTTAAATCTTGCACCTTTTATTGCGGTATCTGTTCCTCTTTGTTTTTTTGCAATTTTTAAACTTGCTTTAATTTCATCTTCAACTTTAAATACAACTTTATAATTTTCGTCCTGTTTTTTCTCAACATTAATAACATCATCTTTTACAGTTCCCTGAAGTTTTTCAATATTTAATGTATTATTTTCAACATGTCCTATAATTTTGATAGTGTCTGTATTTAATTCATAGTTTAAAGGAGATTTTATTTCTTCTATTATATACGCTTTTTCAACATATAAATTTTTAAATATTAAAACTCCATTTTCATCAGTTGTAGCTGTTTTTCCTTCTGTTTCTCCATCTCCCGTAATTTTATAAGTTGCTCCATGAACTACTTTATCTTTATTTACTTGATATTTAGTAAATTGCAAGTCATATTTTTCTGCAATTTTAAATCCAATTTTATTTGATTGTGTTTGAGTTTGATATTTTCCTTCTGTTGTATCTAAACTAAAATACACACCATGATGACTATATGCCACTTTGTTATAATCTATTTCATTAGGAATTTTTATAATATAATTAAATATTAATTCTTCACCTTGTGGCATCACATATGAACTTAAGTCTATTATATATGTTTTTATATTGTCCCAATTTTCTACTTGTTCTGCTGTTTTCCAACCATTTGATTCATCAGTTAAATCTTTACTTGTATTCTCATTTTCTGAATAATATACTTTAGCCACATTAATAACCTGTTCTGGCAACTGAATTCCACCATTTGTCATTTTTGTTGTAAATTGTGAACCTAAATCATTACCTGTTAAAGTATAAGTATTTCCTTCAAAAGGTATTTTTCCTAGTATGGTAATTTCACTAATTGTATTTGAATAATTATTTCTTATTACTACTCCTACTTTAGCAGTTTTCTCTTCCATTTCTTGGTCTACAGTTGCTATCTGAGGTTTTATTTCTGCAATTTGTGGAGAAATAACTGTATTTCCTTTTTCATCATAATCACTTGCTATTTGGTTTGTTAATAAAGAACTTGGTGCAACAAAAGTAATTGCTTTAGTTGTTTTATTTATATCTTCGGTTGTATTTAAATTGTTATTTACATCATAAATATCTTTTTCTTTGTAATAATAATCATTCGCATTTTCGTTACTTGCATATAGTTCTATATTTTTTGTCACAGATGCCTCTCTTGGGTTTGGTGTAATATTCAAGTTAAGTGTTATAATATAATCTACTTCATTATCATTTTCTGTTGTTACTTTTATAAATTTATTTCCACTTTGTTCAATTACTTCATAATTTGTTATTTTTACTTCTCCATCATTTATAAAAATATCACTTATTTCAACATCTAATATTTCTTCTGGCAATTTTACCAAAAATGTTCCATTTGTCCATTTCTCAAGATTTCTTTCTTCACTGCACTGAGTTCTTATAAACATTTTTAAATTTTTTTCAGTTTCTTGGGTTGATAATATATCTTTGCTTAATTCAATATCTGCAATTGACATAGAAGATATATATCTAGCTTTGTTAGAAACCTTTACTTGAGCATTTCCTCTGTGTGCATTTAATTCAGATTTGATATATTGTAAATTATCAAACTCTTCTCTTTCGTATTTTTCTATAATTGCATCATCATCTAATTCTTTTACATGATAAATATATAAACTTGTATCTTTTGTTGTACTACTTGTTTCTATCCTAATTTTCTTTATCAGTTTTTCATACTTATATGGATTACTACTTGAATATTTATTTACATTTGTTTTATCAAAGGTTTCAAGCAATTCATCTGTTTCATCATCATATACTTTGATATATCCATCTTCTCCCAACATGTTTTTTATATTACCAAAATAAATTCCTTTGTAATTTGTAATTCCATCCATACTTTCTTCTGAACCATTATTTTTTATAAAACTATCTGTTACATTTTCTTTTAAAATCAATGGATCTGTAGATTCCGTTGTTCCTACATATGCTCTCCAAGTTACTGTATATACATCATTAGTTTCTTTTGCAGATTTTCCATTATATAATCTTAATGGTTTATTTTTCTTAACAACATTACTCCAATATGGAGAATTTATATATTCACCTACAGTCACCGAAAAGTTTGATTGCGTTTCAGATGGATTTCTAAAGTATTTAACAATTGTTGCTCTTACAACATTTGATTTATATGGGTTACTAAATTCTTTATTTGGATTGTTATAGCCTTCGTAATATGCTTGTATTGGTATACTTATGCTTACTTCTGTTGCTCCGATGCTTTGGTATGCTTCTAGTGGATATACCACTTGTACTTTGTATGTATTATTTCTTGAAATCGAACTTGTTACTATTCCATTTTCATCAGTCACTGCTTGTTTTTCTATTGAAAATTCTTTTGTTTCTTCATCATAATTAAACGCATCTGTGTTATTTAGCAATCTTACTCCTGTTGCGTCATATCCATTTAAACTAGGAATTGTTCCACTTACTGCTAACTTGCTTAATATCAATTGCTTTAAATCCTCACTAGTAGTAATATCAAAATTCATTGTAAATGTATTCTTTTCTGTATCTATTGCTTCTTCTACTTGTTGAGTTTGATAGGTTGAATATATACTTGCACTTGTCTTTCCATACCAATCCACTGTAAATGGAACTGTCTTACTTATTGCTATTTCTTCTCCTTCGTCTGTAACATATGTTCCCGTTAATGTTACAGAATTATCTTCTACACTATATTTATTTATATCATTTCCTATTGCTTGAGTTTTTCCAGAAGAATATGTATAATCTCCACTTCTAACAACTCCTGTTATTAATTTTTGAGTTCCATTAGAAATTTCGTTGAACTCTAAAATTTTTGTATTATTACTTATATAATTTTCTTTTAATTGTTGGTCTTTTGGTAATGCTGTTTGTAAATAAAAGTTTTTTCCATTTAATGTGATTTTTGCATCTTTTAACACTCCCGCAGTTTGAACATTTAATTCCATGTATAAAGTATCTTCTTTTCCAACTTCTTTACATGTTCCTCTAATACCCTCTGCATATCCGTCACCATCTAAGTCACGTAAAAAGAATGCATCAAACTTAACATTATCTGTTCTATTTACTGCTTCTTCTCCTGTATTTACTTTATCATATGTCATTGAACGCGCAATCTCTGATGTTTCTATGCTATTTCTCTTTTCAGGTTTTTGCACTAGTTTTACAATACACATGATTATTGCAATAAGAGTTATTACAATCACCACACTCAAAAACACTATTCTTTTTGTTTCTGGTGTCTTTTCATCTTTTAGTCCTTTTACTCCATTTGACCCCCAATATGGCGATTCTTCTTTTTTCTTAAAGTTAAACATTTTTATTCCCCCATTTGCTATATAAATAAATAATATATATATATAATAAATATATTTACTTCTTTAGTAAATAGCCTGAATTCGTGGGGTTTACCTGACTTATTACGGTCCCTCATTTTTCACCATTTTTTTACATTTTCTTATCTTTTTGATTACATTTTATACTTATTTTTGTCACATATTATCATTTTCTCTAGGGAAACGCGGTTTAGAAAAGACCCAAAAAAAGACAGGTTTCCCTGTCTTTCTAATCATCCATAGGACCAAATAATTCATCAAACTTAGCCTCAAGTTCTTTTTGTAAATCATATGAATCTTCTTCTTGTTCAATATTTACTGGCTCATTTTCTTCTGTTGTTGATACATCCTCAAACATATCATCTAAAGATTGAACCTTATTAGTATTTTCCTGTGGCTTTGCTTCTGAAGCCATAACTGTTGATTCTACCTTTGACTTCTCTTCTTGTTTTTCATCATCAAATAAATCATCTAAAGATTCTACTTTTAAATTTTGCACTTCTTTATCAGACTTATCTTCTACCCAAGGATTATATGGATTGAATTTTCTCCATACACCTCTATCAATTTCCTCAATATCATTATGACTAATTTTAACTTTATCTAAAGCCGTTGCCATATTTCTGTGTTTGAAATAATAGAATTTGTTAGCTTTAACTGGTTTTATTCCTTTTTCAAAAATAATACATAAATCATTATCCATTCTTCTTAATTCATCTGGTGTCATTAATGCTCTGGCCATTATCTGGTCTGATTTACTCATACCCGTTCTCATATATTGTCTGTCTTTATTTATTGATATACTATCTCTTTCTATTGTTTTCTCTCCTAAAGCTTTAGAGAAATATTCAACTGTTTTATATGAGTTACTTCCTAAAAATACATGTGTATCACAGTTACCAATAATTGTTTCATATGACTTTTCATATATTGCCTCTAATTGGTCTAAATTCTGTAAGATTACACTAAATGATATTTTTCTACTTCTTGATGTAGAGATTTTTTTATCAAAGTCTGGTATTTTTCCTATATTTGCAAACTCGTCTAATATAAAATATGTTGGAACTTTTAAAGCTCCTCCGTTATCATCGGCATAATTATATAGTTGTTGTATCATTTGTGAGAAAAATATAGTTAATAAAAAGTCATATGCTGTATGCGTATCTGAAGATATTACATATACTGCTGTTTTCTTATTTCCAATTTCATTAAAGTTAATTGTATCTGTTGATGTTAATTCTGCAATTTCTTTTGAATCAAATTTTCCTAATTTTGATTGCAATGTACTTAATATAGAACTATATGT
>OLNW01003007.1_pt1 | contig 13582 bp, 10 predicted proteins | sample 1672121 | NCBI WGS metagenome assembly OLNW01 (sample SAMEA3136648, study PRJEB25190) | human gut metagenome
ATTTTTCCCGGATCTCGCATGCTGCGAAGCAGAAGGCGATACTCTCGACGATGCGATCGACAATGCAAATGAAGCAGCTTATAACTGGATCTATGCAGAAGTAATGGAAGATGAGATGGATCTCCCGGCAATCTCTGATGAATCCGACCTGGATCTCCAGGAAGGAGATGTTGTAAGAAACATTCAGGTCAATATCCGCATGTATGACGGATGGGATGAATAATACTACTTAAAAACATACAAACCAAAATTCCATTGTTGCAGACAATCTGAAATGAATTTGGGCCACGTTACTGAGAATGGAATGAACAATAACGATTACAGAAAAAAAGCTTCGCTATGTTACAATAACAGCAACATCAACGAAGCTTTTTTATTATATTTAAAACTGTTCAGACACGCTTCGGCGTACTATCTGCAAAACAATCTCAGCCTTTGTTTTGCAGCTTCAAAAGGAGGTTTTTACTATGAAAGCAAGAAGTTTTAAAAAGTTTTTTGTAAGCATCGCTCTCAGTGCAGTTCTTACGTTTTCAACCGCAGCTACAGCTTTTGCAGCAACTGCTCAGCTTATGCCTGTCGAACAGTCTGCTGAATTATCTCCGGAGCAAACGGATATTCCTTCCGTCGATGATTCCAATGCCCAGGCTGCTGGTGTTTCTTACCTTACCTCTGATTCAGGTATCAAACAGATTGCCGCTTCTGAGAATTCTGTAACTGTCCAGTGGAATCCGGTCACAAATGCTGCGAAATATGCGATCAGCATCAGCCCTTTCAGCTCCGGTTCCTACAAACTGCTCGGCTACTTTGACAACAGCCGCAATAAAGCAAAGATCAATAAGTTAAAAGCCGGCACAGCCTACAAAGTAAGGATCACAGCTTTAACCTCATCCGGAACAGCGATTTCATCACGCATCGCCGGATGCACAACCCTTTACTCCAGCGTAACTGTCAAAACCTCTTACGCATCCACAGGCGGTTATACCTTTAACATGAACACTGTAAACCCGGCAAACTCTATCTCAGGTTATAAAGTTATATATCAGAGTTCTGCCGCCCACAAACTTATCACCAAATACTATACCAGACCATCCTTTACCCTACCGTTAAACAAAAACACCTTTTATCAGGTAAAGATTTATCCTTATCTTCTCCTGAATAACAAACGCTACGTAACCACAACCCCGACTACCCGATATATTTCCATGGGAATCGTTCTAAAAAAAGCCGGAAATACCAGCAGTACTATGAGCGTAAAATGGAACAAAGTCGCAGGTGCAAACAACTACTCCGTTTACGTGAAATATCCAAACTCCAGTTCCTACAAGAAAGTAAGAACAACAACAGCTACCTCATTTACCCTTACCAACATGACCAAAAACGTCAAGTACGGAATCAAAGTTATCGCAAACAAAAAAGCCAATGGAAAAACCTGGACCTCTGCATCAAATGCCTATACAATGTCCCTCACAGGGCGTTAACACAAAAGGCAGTCGGAAATTTAAACCGACTGCCTTTTTCTTCTCTGTAATTTAGATTTCACTGCGTAACTACGCATCTTAATTTTTTCCTTTGCTTCTGCGTTTTCTCTGAATTTTTTCCTGAATTGCAGGATTATCTTTTACTGCGTCAATGAGTACGGCGATCAGTACAACTGCACCTGTAACGATTGTCTGCCAATAGGAAGAGATTCTCAGCAATGTGATACATGTACTGATAACACTGCTTAAGAGACCACCAAAGATAGTTCCAACAACTGTTCCAATTCCACCTGCCATGGAAGTACCACCAAGTACCGCTGCTGTGATGGAATCCATCTGCCAGCTTTCACCGATACTTGCCTGGAAAGATGCAAGTTTACATGCCATCATAACACCTGCAAATGCAGCGAGAAGACCACTCAGGCAGTATACTAACATTTCTACTTTTTCTGTAGGGATACCTACGATCTTTGCACATTTACGGTTACCGCCAAGTGCGTAGATATGACGTCCAAATTTTGTTCTGTTGAGCATAACTGTAAGGATCACACAGATCAGGATCATCATAACAACGATTTTAGGAAGCACACCGCCGATAATTCCATTTGCGAGGTTCTGTGCATTTTCCGGCATACCTGTGATCGGCATACCTTTTGTGATAACGTATACAATACCTTTGTAAATCTGCATAGTAGCCAGAGTTACGATAAATGGTGTCATTTTGAAATAAGCGATAAAGAAACCGTTTACTGCACCAAGAGCAATACCCATAAGGCTGGCAATGATAATTGCAAGATATGGATTCATTCCATAATTTACCATAAAAATTGCACTTGCCATACCACAGACCTGACCAACGGTTGCTACAGAAAGGTCGATTCCGCCTGTGAGAAGTACGATCGTCTGTCCGAAGCCAACGATAATGGCAAAGGAAGCAGCTCTTGAAAGTGTACTGATGTTATAAGATGTAAAGAAGTTTCCTGTTGCTATATGTACTGCAATTCCAACAAGAACGGTTACGATAAATACCATTCCTGCTGTGGATTTTATAAATTTCTTTAAACTGTTCATGATAAGAGATCCCCCTGTTATTGAAATGCCACCTTCAGGACATCTTCCTGTGAGGTTGTTTCCACCTGGTCAATGAATCCGCTGACTCTTCCTGCATGAATGACCATGATACGGTCTGCAAGTGCCAGAACCTCTTCCATTTCTGAAGAGATTACAACTACTGCTACGCCGTTGTCTGCAAGTGTACGGATAAGGTCATAGATCTCACCCTTTGCATTTACGTCAATGCCTCGTGTCGGCTCATCCAGAATCAGCATTTTTACATTCTTTGCCATCCATCTGGCTACGATAACTTTCTGCTGGTTACCACCGGAAAGGTTTTTGATCAGTGTTTCTCTTGATGCTGTCTTAATAGACATGGAATCAATATACTGGTCAACGATTTCCGTAACTTTTTTATAATCGATCAGACCATTCTTTGTCATCTGACCGTAGGATGGAAGGATCATATTTTCTTTTACTGACATTCCAGGAGTAATTCCATCATGACGTCTTTCTTCTGAAACATATCCCATTCCGTATTTGATTGCTTCGATCGGGGATTTGATATTCACTTCTTTTCCTTCGATGAAAGTCTGTCCGCCCGGTTCTTTCTCTGTGATTCCAAATACGCATTTGAAGATTTCTGTACGTCCTGCACCTACAAGTCCGGCTACACAGAGGATCTCACCTTTCTTCACATCAAAGCTTACGTTCTCAAATTCACCTGTTCTTGTAAGATTTTTGGCCTCAAAGAACTTCTCATTTGAATAGGTACGTTTGACATGTTTTGCCACATTGACCTTCTTGCCGGCCATTTTTGTGATCATTTCTTCTTTTGTGATCTCTGAGGTTGGAACTTCTTCTACCAGCTGACCATCCTTCATAATGGTAATTCTGTCTGTTTCTTCCATAACTTCATCGAGATGATGGGTGATAAATACCATGGCAGTTCCCTGTTCTTTTAAACGATGCATGGAATTAAACAGATTCTGCGCCTCTATGTTTGTCAGTACGGCTGTCGGCTCATCCAGGATCAGAACCTTTGGTGTATAGGTAAGTGCATGTGCGATGGATACCATCTGCTGATAAGCTGCGGATAATTTCTTAACCGGCTGTGTCACATCGATATCTACGTTTAATACTTTCAGAAGTTCTTTTGCTTTTTCGTGAGATTTTTTCCAGTCGATCATACCTTTGGCGCAGAATTCATTTCCCAGAAAAATATTCTCAGTTACACTGGCTTCAGGAATCAGGTTCAGTTCCTGCGGCACTAATACGATATTCTTTTTTAAAGCGTCCTGTGGAGAAGAGAGCCTTAACGGCTCTCCTTCCATGAAGACTTCCCCGCCATCTTTTGTAAGCTGTCCGGTCAGGATATTCATAAGAGTACTTTTTCCGGCTCCGTTCTCTCCTACCAGTGCATGAATCTCACCTTTTCTCAGTTTCAGGCTTACGTGGTCCAGAGCTCTGGTGCCCGGGAAAAACTTGCTGATATCCTTCATTTCGATGATAAGGTTATCATTCTTATTCTGCATCTGTATCTGCATCCTCTCCATAAAGCATGGTAATATAGTTGTCTGCATCGTCAGCGTATACGGATGTTGATCCAACGTCTGTAACTTCGTCTACTGTTTCGCCATCGATAGTCTTAACAGCATTCCAGATTAATTTGTATCCCATATCATAGCAGTTCTGAACCTGAGCTACATATAATGTACCATCTTTCAGATAGTTCAGAGAACGAAGGTCATGATCCATACCACCAATGATGATGTCGCCTGCTTTACCAGCATCTGTTACGGCCTGGCATGCACCAACAGGGTTGGACATGTTATTGCAGAGGATACCGCCCAGATCTGGGTATGCCTGTAACCAGGATTCTGTTAAGCTGATCGCTTTTTCTACAGAGTCATCATCTCTCTGCTCGTCTACTACTTCGATGTCCGGATATGTAGCAATAACATCTTTGAATGCCTGAAGTCTCTGCTCATGAGATTCTGCACCCATTGTACCGCCGAGGAGTGCGATCTGGCCTTTTCCGCCCATCTTCTCACATACAGCTTTTGCAAGTGCTTCTCCATCTCCGTATGGATCATCATTTCCTACAAAGAAGCTTCTCTTGCAGTTCGGTACGTCAACAGTTCCGAATGTTGCAACTTTAACGCCTGCATCTACTGCTGTATCAATTGCTTTTGCAGTAGTATCTGCCTGGTTAACGTCTACAGCGATCAGGTCATATCCCTGTCCTACTGCTGTTTCAATTGAGTTTACCTGGTCAACTGCATCCGGCTGTGCTGGTCCATACCATTCATAGTCAATTGTAACACCTTTATCTTTGAGATCTGCTACGGCTGCATCTACACCAGTTTTGATTGCATCATACCAGCTGTGGATGTTTTTGTATGTGCAGTAGATCTTATATTCGTCTTTCTGTGGCTGATAGTCTGTATCAAAGTCTGCATCTGCCAGAGATGTTTTTCCAGCTACGCTTCCACCGTCTGTTGCTGCAAATACTGTAGATCCCATCATGGATGTTGCCATTAATGCTGCAAATGTGATTGCCATAAGTCTTTTTTTCATTTTCGTTTCCTCCTTGGATTTAAAATAGTGTTTTTTATTTTTCCTTTATTTAATTTTCTGATCAGTAACCTTAAAATTTAATTACGCCCTTGATTACTTCATCTTTATGATCATTGCTGTATTCAATCGCATGGATGCAATCTTTGAAATCAAATACATGAGAAACGATTTTCTTTAACGGGATCAGTCCGCCGGATACTGCTTTGATTGCCTTTGGATACAGGTTTCTGTATCTGTATACGGAATAGATTGTTCCTTCCATTGCATTTAATGTAGCGATATCCAGTTCAAGTACAGGTTCCGGAGAAACACCTGTCAGAGTAACTTTTCCTGCACGTTTGATCAATCTGCAGGTCTGTAATGTTGTGATTCTGTTTCCTGCACATTCGTAAACCTGATCAGCTCCGCCACCCGGAAGTGTTTTTGCAAATTCTTCAATGCTTTCTCTTGTGCTGTTAAATACTCTTGTTGCACCTACTTCCAGTGCTTTTTCCAGACGTTTGTCCAGTACGTCTGCTACATAGATTTCTGTTACGCCTCTGGCTTTCAGGCTCATGATGGTACACAGACCGATACATCCACATCCAAGAACAATTGCAGTCTCACCAAGTTTGGCATCGGAAAGTTCTGTTCCATGCATACCTACTGTTAATGGCTCCAGAAGTCCGCCTTCCATAGTATCCATGTTCTCCGGAAGTTTGTAGCACATTGTTGCGTCATGTGTACAGTACTCAGAGAAAACACCGTCTCTTTCGTGAGGAATTGCCAGCATCTTTACATCCGGGCAAAGGTTGTAATGACCTGTTCTGCAGGCTTCACATTTGCCACATGGTACTGCAGGTTCAATAGCAACTTTGTCACCGACCTCGAATCCTGTTACGCCTTCACCGATTGCTGTAACAACTCCGCCCGGCTCATGTCCCAGAGCAAGAGGTCCGTCCAGTTCCCAGTTTGCCAGTCTTCCCTGATCAAAGAAATGAAGATCAGATCCACAGATTCCTACATACTCCAGTTTGATCTGAAGTTCTCCTGCTGCCGGCTGCGGGATTTCTCTCTCTGTCCACTCAAGCTGTCTCTGTCCTGTCAGTACGCAGACTTTCATTGTTCCTTCCATTGTTTTCTTCCTCCTACATTACATTGTTTTTATATGATGTTATTATTTATTATTACTTACTTTTTTTGCTGATCAGAATTTTTACTCTGTCTTTGATTCCCTGTACATCCATCTTATAGTACTTGAAGACTTCCTGATCTGTACCATTCGGTACATCCTCATCAGGGATTCCACAAATATCTAACGGTACCATTTCTGTCTGTGCTGCAACTTCTGCAACTGCACCGCCAAGTCCGCCGTAGATACTGTGTTCTTCCAGTGTAAGGATACATCCGCATTCTTTTGCTACTGTTTCGATCATCTCTGTATCCAGCGGTTTGATGGTAAACATATCTACTACAGAAACGTTGATTCCTTCTTCTTTCAGTTCCTCTGCTGCCTGAAGTGCTGTTGCAACAAGCTGTCCGCATACAATGATCGCTGCATCTTTACCGTCTGTCAGGCGTTTTGCTTTTCCAATCTTGAATTCTGTATTTTCATCATAGATTACCGGAACTCCGCTTCTTGCAATTCTGATATAAGTTGGTCTAGGAGATTCCAGAAGTTCTTTTGTGATCTTTCTCATCTGTACGGCATCAGACGGGATCATTACTGTCAGTCCCGGAATCGCACGCATCAGGGAAATATCCTGAAGTGAATGGTGTGTTGCACCAAGAGCACCATAGCTGATTCCTCCGCTGATTCCGATCACTGTTACATTATTATGAGAATAAGCAACATCTACTTTTACCTGTTCTGCAGAACGCATGCTGTAAAAGCTTGCCGGGCCGATGGTAAATACTTTCTTTCCCATATAAGCCATACCTGCGGAAACTGTAACGCTGTTCTGTTCTGCGATTCCCATCTCTACGAACTGCTCCGGGAGTTCATCCGGGTAAGCTCCAAGTTTTGCTGAGCCTCTTGAGTCCGTACATACTACCATAATATTTTTATCTTTCTTAGCTTCTTCCAGGATCATCTCAGAAAAAGCACTGCTCAAAGCTTCTTTTCCCATCATGCCAGTTCCTTTCTGTATTCAGCCATATCTTCTTTTAACTGTTCCACCTGTTCAAGACTTGGAGTCTTATGATGCCATCCTGCCTGGTTTTCTGCACATGCAAGTCCTTTTCCTTTGATCGTGTTTGCAATGATGCATACCGGTTTTCCTTCTTCTCTGGCATCCAGAGCATCTGAGATTTCATCATAATCATGTCCGTTAATGTCGATTGTTTTGAATCCGAAGGATTCTGCCTTCTCTTTCAAGTTCTCGATTGGCATTACGTCTTCTGTATTTCCACTGATCTGTAAATGATTTCTGTCTACGATCCATGTAAGATTATCCAGTTTATACTTTGCTGCTGACATTAATGCTTCCCAGTTGCTTCCTTCTGCAAGTTCACCGTCACCGGTAATAACATAAACGTGATTGTCTTTTTCGTTCTTCTTCAGTGCAATGGCGATACCTGTTGCAAATCCAAGTCCATGTCCAAGAGATCCTGTATTTGCTTCTACTCCGTTTACTTTCTTGTTTGGATGTCCTCCGAGAAGTGCGCCGAAGCTTCCAAATTCATCCATTTCTTTCTGTCCGATATATCCATATCTGTTCAGGAGAGAATAATAGGTTTCTGCTGAATGTCCTTTGCTGAGGATAAAGTAATCTCTGCCTTCCCATTTCGGGTTCTTCGGATCATGTTTCATCTTGTCAAAGAGAACAACCATCACGTCTGTCTCTGATAAGTCTCCTCCGATGTGTCCGCCGCCGCCGTGATAGATCAGTTCTACTGTTTTTTCTCTAATTTCAGAAGCCTGTATCATCAACTTCTTCTTTTTCTCTGCATCCATTTTTTCATACCTCCTGTTTACTTTTTCAGAAGCATCTCTACTGCTTCATTCCATCCATGAACCTTTTCACTTCTTTCCTGCTCCTGCATTTTTGTTTCAAAGAAGTTATAGGTGATTGCCTTATAAATATCATCCGGATCATAATATCCGGCTGATTCTCCAGCCAGATATCCGGCTCCGATCACTGAAAGTTCTTCTGCATCCGGAATCTTGACCTCTGTCTGTGAGATATCACTCTGGAACTGCATCAGATATTTATTTCTGGTAGGACCTCCATCCACACACATCTGTGAGATATCGATCTTTGAATCCTTTCTCATTGCATCAATTACATCATTAATCTGATAAGCGATGCATTCACATCCGGCTTTTACGATTTCTTCTCTTCCGGTTGTTCTGCTCATTCCTGAAATACTTGCGTAAATATCATCTCTCCACCATGGAGCTCCCAGTCCTGAGAAAGCAGGTACGATATATGTATGATCATTTGGATCTGCTTTTCTTGCCAGTTCTTCTGTTTCTCCCGGGGAGGAGATCATGTGAAGGTTATCCTTCAACCAGGAAATAACGGCTCCTGTATAATTGATATTTCCTTCTAATACATAAGAAGCTTTTCCTTTAATCCTCCATGCAAGGGAGGTAGATAAACCATGTTCACTGAAGAATGGTGTTTCGCCTGTATTCATCATTACGGAAGAACCTGTTCCGTAAGTAGTTTTGATCCCGCCTGCCTGTCTGCAGTTATGTCCGTAAAGGGCTCCGTGGGAATCTCCGAGGATTCCGCAGATTGGAATTTCTTTATTCAGGTATCCTTCCAGGTCCGTATATCCGAATGTGGAATCTGAATCACAGATCTGAGGAAGTGCATTCATCGGAATTCCAAACAGTTCACACATTTCATTGTCCCATACCAGATCTTTGATGTTCAGAAGCTGTGTTCTGCTGGCATTGGAGTAATCTGTCTTGAATTCCTTTCCTCCTGTCAGTTTATATACCAGCCAGCTGTCCATTGTTCCAAGAGCAAGTTCTCCGTTCTCTGCAAGTTCTTTTGCTCCGGAAATGTTCTCAAGGAACCATGCCATCTTGCCTGCCGGATAATATGGAGAAAGTTTCAGGCCAGTTCGTCTGTAGATCTTCTCACCGGAAACACCATCTTCGCCAATCCGTCTGCAGATATCTTTTGCTCTGCTGCACTGCCATACGATCGCGTCTGCAACAGGTTCTCCTGTTTTTCGGTTCCATGCTGCTGTTGTTTCTCTCTGGTTGTCAATTCCGATACAGACGATCTGTTCTTTATCTATGCCAGCCTTCTCTACTACCTGTCTGGAAGCTTTGATCACATTTTTGTAAATCTCTTCCAGATTATGTGATACCCAGTTCTGGTCATTTACGATCTGCTTATGTGCCGCATCTGCTCTGGCGATGATCTTTCCATCTTTGTCAAAAAGAACGGCTTTTGTTCCCTGCGTGCTCTGGTCAATCCCCAGAATGTAGAATGAACTCATGTCCTCATCCTTCCCCTTATTTCTGTCATTTTCGTTTTATGTTCTATTTTGTTCGTTTGTTTGTATCTTTTGTTTATTTCTTATGTTTTTTCTGTTCTTTAATGCGATTATATAGCACATTTTCTTAGTTGTCAATATCTTTTTTATCTTTTCCAAACATTTTAATGTTCTATTTCAAACATTTTCATTCATAAAAACACATCTAATTATTGCAAAATGTACTTCTTTCTGTTATATTATTACTATGTAAACACGCCTAAACGGCTTTTAGAAAGTAGGTACTTATTAATGAGAAAAGAACGGCACGCTCGAATAATCGAAATTATGCAAACTCACAACATTATTACTATTAAAGACCTTGCACAACAATTAAACTGTACAGAAATGACCGTTCGCCGCAACCTTGATGAACTTCAGGATATGAACTTTGTAAAGAGAGAACGGGGATACGCCGTTTTACTTCAGTCAGCAAAAGATACAGATTATTATGTAGAAAGCGGAGAACACGAACATGAAAAACGGGCTATTGCATCTGTTGCCCTGCAATATATCCATCCATCCCAGAGTATCTGTATGGATTCCGGAACTACGATCCAGCAGCTTATCACAATGCTTCCTATGACTATGCCATTATCAATCATTACCCCAAGCCTTGTAGGTGCACTGGCGTTGTCAAATAATACGAATATACAGGTTCTGATTCCAAGCGGAGTCATGCACCATACGAATCGTTCCATACTAATTTCCGACCCGGAATGGCTCTCTCAGTATCGTGCGGATATCGCCTTTATGTCCTGTCGTTCCTTCCGCGTTCCCGGCGGAGCATTCGAACATTCCCAGGCACTTACATCTACCAAACGGGCACTGGCTTCTATTGCCCAGAAGAGAATCCTACTTCTGGATTACTCCAAGTGGAATGTAAACTCCCTGTGTAATTCACTGAAATTATCAGACTTAAATATTCTTATTACAGATAATAAAGCGCCTCTGGAATTGGCTTCCAAGGCAGCTGAAAAAGGAATCGAAATCATCATCGTAAACCCTGATAATAACGTGATCCAGGAGCATTTTAATCCTTCAGAGGACAGCCCTGTGAAATAAAAAACTGTATCCTGACCGTTATCATTAAACAGAAATAAACACATATCTAAAACAAAATAAAAACTTATTTGTACATATTGACTTTCTCACATCAGAGTGTTACAATGTGGACAATTAAGACAAGGGGAGCTTGTGTAAACAGGCTGAGAGTAAGCTGTATTGCTTTAACCCATAACCTGATTTGGATAATGCCAACGTAGGGAAAGTTATAGTTCTTCCGGACTGCAATATGCTTGTTGGCGTATTGCAGTTTTTCCTTTTTTATTCGAAAATTTCCAGAAGATATCGTATATATTTCTTACTGGATCGAGGAGTTTAACCCTCTCTGATCTCATCAATCCTTCTCTGATCCGGGCTCCCCTTTCTTAATCATACAGACCGGGGGCACCACTCTCTGTTAATCCAGTAGTTTACTTAAGAACTTACGAATATGCGCAGGTGCAAGTCCCTGCTATATGCAGGAGGCGCAGTTCATTTCGCGTTACTGTACCAGCATTTTGTAATGGCTAAATGTGTACAGCAACAGCAGCCCACAGTGCAGGGCAAGGAGGAAAAAATGACACATTACACAACACAGATGGACGCAGCGCGTCACGGAATTATTACACCACAGATGGAGATCGTAGCAGAAAAAGAGCATTTTGATGTGGATGAATTAAGAGAACTGATCGCAAAAGGACAGGTTATCATTCCCTGTAATAAGAATCATAAATGCATCAGTCCAAGTGGAGTCGGTGCAAAACTGACAACAAAAATCAATGTAAATTTAGGTGTTTCCAGAGACTGGAAAGACGTTGATATGGAATATGAAAAGGTACATTCTGCAGTGGAAATGGGTGCAGAAGCGATCATGGATCTCAGTTCTTACGGCGATACCAGAAGTTTCCGCCGCAAGCTTACTTCCGAATGTCCTGCGATGATCGGTACAGTTCCAATCTATGATGCAGTAGTCTATTATCACAAAGCACTTGGCAAAATCACTTCTGAAGAATGGATTGATATTGTACGTATGCATGCAGAAGATGGTGTTGATTTTATGACTATTCACTGCGGTATGAACCGTGCAACTGCAGCACGTTTTAAACAAAATAAGCGTCTCATGAACATTGTTTCCAGAGGTGGTTCTATCATGTTTGCATGGATGGAAATGACCGGACAGGAGAACCCGTTCTATGAGCATTTTGATGAAATTCTGGACATTTGCAGAGAGTATGATATTACTTTAAGTCTGGGTGATGCATGCCGTCCGGGATGCCTTGCTGATGCGAGTGATATTTCACAGATCGAGGAACTGGTAACACTTGGTGAATTGACTGCACGTGCATGGAAAAAGGATGTTCAGGTTATGATCGAAGGTCCTGGACATATGCCGATGAATCAGATCGCTGCTAATATGGAAATTCAGAAAACACTGTGTCATGGTGCTCCTTTCTATGTACTTGGACCTCTTGTAACGGATGTTGCTCCAGGATATGACCACATCACTTCCGCAATTGGAGGTGCAATTGCTGCCTATTCCGGTGCTGCTTTTCTGTGCTATGTAACACCTGCCGAACATCTTCGCCTGCCGAATGCTGCTGATGTAAAAGAGGGAATTATAGCTGCAAAAATTGCTGCTCATGCTGCTGATATTGCCAAGGGAATTCCTGGCGCTGCTGACTGGGATTATAAGATGAGTGAAGCGAGAAAACGTCTTGACTGGGAAGAAATGTTCAAACTCAGCATGGATCCGGAAAAGGCAAGACGCTACCGTGCAGAAGCAAAACCTGAAAAAGAAGATACCTGCAGTATGTGCGGTAATTTCTGCGCTGTTAAGAATACAAACCGTATTCTGGATGGTGAGATTGTTACTATTTTTGATGAATAATACGATGAATAGTTCTGATTATTGTTTACATTTTGAATCATCAGGAATTATATTATCTGATGAAAATATATGAAACAATACTGAATATTACATCTGCTATCATACATATTTCATCTGGTTTATTGCTTTTATAAAGATAATTTTGCCATAGTTTTTATCTCTTTAAGAGCACAAAAAAATCCACAGTTTAACATCTTATTTCAAAGCTCCAGGCGGATAAGATCATCTGCTTCGCTGCTTGCTTAATTTGATTAAACTGTGGATTTTTATTTTCAAATTTTTATTATATCTGCAATGTTACATTCTCAATTTCTTATGAAATTCCCTCAGCGTATCCTTCTGGCAAAAGATAAATAATGCTGCCAGTGTCAGGAAACTGATACCTGCACATACTACTGACGGATAAACAAATTTCACAATTCCCGTCCAGACAAGTATCATCGGGATCACCCCCGCGATTCCTGCCTGTACAAGATAAAACAGATATTCTTCCCTCTCCAGACGGTTCACCTTTGCGATCACCGGAATGGAAAACTGCACTGCCAGAGCTCCAAATGGGAGTACAAAATCTACAGACCATCCCATCCAACCGATAAAGTGATCCCACAGAATCGCGATCACCGATATGATCAATAACTGCCACATTTCATTCTTCAGAATATTCCTCCGTTTGAAATACGCCACCATAACCACCAGCCATGCACAGGCACATCCCGCACCTGCAAACCAGAACCAGTTTAATGTTCCTGCAGTCATGAAATTGATCATTCCACAGATGACAGCAACTGCCAGGCACAAAAAACTGAATGTCTGCACGACTCTCTGGTTTTCTTTTTTCACCAGTTTTTGCTTCTCTCCGTATGCCGGAAATTCATTTTTTAATTCTCTGTGAGAAACTTCTTCCTCACTGAGCATCCTCTGAAAGTTTCTCTGAATACTGTCATCCGGTATCTTGGAAGTAAAGCCAAGTACCATCTCATCTCCGTAAGAACAAGAGCACATTTGCAGAGAATTTGTGCTGGCAAAGATTCCAAAATGCTGAATATATTCTTTATACTCCTCC
>OLNW01003020.1_pt1 | contig 13555 bp, 10 predicted proteins | sample 1672121 | NCBI WGS metagenome assembly OLNW01 (sample SAMEA3136648, study PRJEB25190) | human gut metagenome
CAGTCCAACCGTTAATGTAGGATATGAGGCAGTAGAGGCCCTTCCTAAGGAGACACATGAAAGCCCGATGCTGTCTTTGGATAAGACAAAAGAACGGGAAGTTTTAAGAGATTTTATAGGCAGTCATCCCACCTTACTGTCCTGGAAGATGGATGGACTTACTATTGTGCTTACCTATGAATATGGTGAACTTCAGAAAGCAGTTACCAGAGGGAACGGAACAGTAGGGGAGGTTATTACCAACAATGCCAGAGTTTTTAAAAATATTCCTCTGAAGATTGCTTATGAGGGCAAATTGGTATTGAGAGGGGAAGCAATTATTACTTATTCAGATTTTGAAAAGATCAATGCTTCTATTGAAGATGTAGATGCAAAATACAAAAATCCCCGTAACCTGTGCAGCGGATCAGTACGTCAGCTGAATAACCAGATCACAGCAGAACGAAATGTGAGATTTTATGCATTTGCCCTTGTTTCCGCACAGGATGTGGATATGCAGAATTCCAGGGCTTACCAGATGGAATGGCTTCGGAAGCAGGGATTTGAAGTGGTAGAATATCGCATGGTTACAGCAGAGAATCTGGATGAAGCCATGGATTATTTTTCACATGCCATTGAACATAATGATTTTCCTTCCGATGGGCTGGTGGCTCTTTATGATGATATTGCTTATGGAGAGTCTCTTGGCACAACTGCCAAGTTTCCAAGAAATGCTTTTGCCTTCAAATGGGCAGATGAAGTGCGTGAGACTACATTAAGAGAAATCGAATGGAGTCCTTCGAGAACAGGGCTGATCAATCCAGTGGCAATTTTTGATCCTGTGGAGCTGGAAGGCACTACAGTTAGCAGAGCCAGCGTTCACAATGTAAGTATCCTGAAAGAACTGCAGCTTGGCTCCGGTGACAGAATTAAAGTTTACAAAGCTAATATGATTATTCCACAGATTGCAGAAAATCTTACCAGAAGCAGTAACCTTGAAATTCCCCATATCTGTCCGGTATGTGGAAAAGAGGCCAGAGTACTGAAAGAAAATGATGTAGAGTCACTGTACTGCATGAATCCGGACTGTGTAGCCAAAAAGATCAAGGCATTTACGCTTTTTGTCAGCAGAGATGCCATGAATATTGACGGACTTTCAGAGGCGACTTTGGAAAAATTTATCGCCAGAGGATTTATTCATAATTTTGGAGATATATTTGAAATTTCCAGGTATAAAGATGAGATTGTAACGATGGATGGCTTTGGAGAAAAGTCTTTTGAGAACCTTCTGACCAGTCTTGAGAAAGCAAAAGATACAACTCTGGCAAAAGTAATCTACAGTCTCGGCATTGCCAACATCGGACTTTCCAATGCAAAGGCAATCAGTAGATATTTTGATGATGACCTGGACAGAATACGTCATTCAGACCAGGAAGAAATCGGTGCTATTGATGGAATTGGACCTGTTATTGCAAAAAGCCTGACAGATTATTTCAGTGATGAGGAAAATAATAAAAAAGTAGATCATCTGCTGAGTTATCTTCGCATTCACAAAGAAGAAATAGCAGGAGAACAGATTTTTGCAGGAATGAATTTTGTTATTACAGGCAGCCTTACACATTTTGGAAACCGCAATGAAGTCAAGAATCTTATAGAATCTCTTGGAGGTAAGGTGACAGGTTCGGTTACAGGTAAGACCAGTTATCTGATCAACAATGATGTTACATCCAATTCATCTAAAAATAAAAAGGCGAGAGAACTGGGAATACCGATACTTTCGGAAGAAGATTTTCTCGAAATGACAGAAAATGTCTGAGAGAGTACATCTATATTATAATAAAGAAGAATCGCATTAATAAGTGATCAAGTGTGACAAAAGGAGGAATACAAAATGCCTATTAAAATACAGGGAGATTTACCGGTAAAAGAAATTCTTGAAAGAGAAAATATATTTGTCATGGATGAGGGAAGAGCGGTACACCAGGACATTCGCCCACTTCAGATTCTGATCCTGAATCTGATGCCTCTGAAAGAAGAAACAGAACTGCAGCTTCTGCGGTCTCTGTCAAACACACCGTTACAGGTGGACGTGACTTTTATGGCAGTTGAGAGCCATCAGGCAAAAAATACGTCTGCCAATCATCTGAATAAATTTTATCAGATTTTTTCGGAACTCAAAGATATGAAGTTTGATGGAATGATCGTGACAGGAGCACCGGTAGAACAGATGGAGTTTGAAGAAGTGGATTACTGGAACGAGCTGACAGAGATCATGGACTGGACAGAAAGTCATGTGACATCTACGATTTTTCTGTGCTGGGCTGCACAGGCAAGTCTGTATCATTTTTACGGACTTCAGAAACGTCAGCTCGATCACAAAATGTTTGGTCTCTTCTGGCACAAAGTTCTGAATCGTAAGATCCCGCTGGTCAGAGGATTTGATGATGCTTTTCTTGCACCACATTCCAGACATACAGAGGTTCCAATCGAAGATATCCGTGCATGTAAAGATATCACGATTCTTGCAGAATCTGAGGAGGCGGGGCTTTTTCTTGCAATGGCGCAGGGGGGACGTAAGATTTTTGTCATGGGACATCCGGAATATGACCGTGTGACACTGGATGGAGAATATAAGAGAGATGTAGGAAAGGGACTTCAAATCGATCTTCCGAAGAATTATTACAAAGATAATGATCCGGAAAACAGACCGCTGCTTCTCTGGAGAGCTCATGCCAATAATCTGTATACAAACTGGCTGAATTATTACGTATACCAGAGCACACCGTTCGATCTGATGGGAACACCGGATTTTGGCAGTATTTCGTTTGAGTAAAAAGGCCGAGTAGTTTGATGGATTAAAGAATATTATAAAGAAAGTGCGAAACCTGGAGAATATTTCCACCGGACTTTGCACTTTTTTGGTGTACAGGACAAATATGGTAGTGTATAATAGATTTAAAGCATTGAAAATATAATATGCAGGGGGGAAATGAAATGGATGGTTCGATATTTATCGGAACATGGTGGTCACTGGTGCCGCCATTGCTGGCAATCGTGCTGGCATTAGTAACCAAGGAAGTGTACAGTTCGCTTTTTATCGGGGTGGCAGCAGGGGCACTGCTGTATACCGGCTTTCATCCGTGGAATGCATTTGTGGCATTCTTTGATATCATGAAGAACAGTATGAATCTGAATATTTTGATCTTTGATGTACTGCTTGGAATGATCATCGTCCTGATGTCAAAATCAGGCGGATCGGCAGCTTATGGCAAATGGGCGGGAAGTAAGATCAAGACTAAGAAAAGTGCAATGCTGGCAACGACAGGTCTTGGCGTACTGATCTTTGTGGATGATTATTTTAACTGCCTGACAGTTGGTTCTGTTATGAGACCTGTCACAGACCGTTACAAGGTATCCAGAGCCAAACTGGCATATATTATTGATGCAACAGCTGCACCGGTATGTATTATCGCACCGATTTCCAGCTGGGCGGCAGCTGTCAATTCTTATGTGCCGGATGATGCTGGTATTACAGGATTTCAGCTGTTCCTGTCAACGATTCCGTATAATCTGTATGCGCTCCTGACACTTGTGATGGTAGTTTTCATCATCATGACCGGACTGGATTTTGGTCTGATGAAGGTACATGAACGCAATGCGGCCAGAGGAGATCTTTTTACTTCAGGTGGAAAGGAATTTGATCAGGTTAAAGACGAAGAAATCTCAGCAAATGGAAAAGTCATCGATCTTGTGCTGCCGGTACTGGTACTTATCGTATCTGCAATCGGGGCAATGATCTATACAGGATTCCTTGGTGGAGCAACAGATATCGTGACTGCTTTTTCTGGTTGCGATGCAGAGACCAGCTTGATCTTTGCTACGATGATCACGGTATTTTTTATGCTGATTCTTTATCTTCCACGCAAAGTGGTTACCTTTAAGGGATTTATGGACAGCTTTGTAGAGGGATTCAAGATGATGATTCCTGCAATTGCAATTCTGATCTTTGCATGGTCACTGAAAGGCATGGGCGATGCACTGGAAATCAGTACTTTTGTCAAAAATATCGTTGGAAGTAATACATCTGCAAGTGTGATCCTTCCGGCAATCTTGTTTGTAGTTGCTGTGTTCCTTTCTTTTTCAACAGGAACAAGCTGGGGAACTTTTGCAATCCTGGTTCCGATCGCGATCGCAATGTTCCCGGGTTCTGAAAATCTTCAGATGATGATCATTTCTGTATCAGCAGTTCTGGCAGGAGCAGTCTGTGGTGACCATGTTTCTCCGATTTCTGATACTACAGTTATGTCTTCAGCAGGGGCACAGTCAAATCATATCAATCACGTAACTACGCAGATGCAGTATGCAGCAGTAGTTGCAGTGATCTCCTTTATCGGGTATATCATTGCCGGATTTGTACATATCTGGTGGGTGGTTCTTGGAATCAGCCTGATCCTGCTTCTGCTTACGCTTACAGTGATCAAAAAAATCACATCTTCCAAAGAAGAGGAGACAAAAGCAGGTGCGTAAGATTCAGGTACCATATATTGACCAGAGCATAAAATATCCAACCGGATGCGAGAGCGTTTCGGCAGTTATGCTATTGAAGTATCTTGGCTATGAGATTACGGTAGATGAGTTTATTCAGAACTGTCTTGAGTGCCGGGAGATGGAAATACGGGATGGTGTTCTGTACGGCCCGGATCCGAACAAATTTTTCTGTGGAAATCCTTATGATGAAGAATCTTATGGGATTTATGCGAGAGGACTTCAGAAAGCGCTTGCAAAAGCCGCAGGGGATCATTATGAATTTCTGGATGAGACGGGAACATCGACAGAGACACTTCTGAAAAAGTATATCGATCAGGATATGCCGGTGGTATTCTGGGCATGTATCAACATGCGTAAGGAAATTCCGGGACCGGAGTGGAAACTTCTGGATACAGGAGAACGATTTTGCTGGACCTCAAACGAACATTGTATGCTGCTGGTGGGATATGATGAAGAAAAGTATTATTTTAATGATCCGTATGATAACAATGGAGTAGTTGGATATCCAAGAACACTGGTTGAAAAAAGACATGCTGCGCAGCACAGTATGGCGCTTGGTGTCTTGAAAAGATGATTTTGTACCAAAAAGTGTCAGGATTTTATAAAAACTTTATTTGAATTAAAAAAGTAAATCTGCTATAGTAGATATGGTTACGGTAAACTGTTTTTTATTAGAGAAAGAAGTGTTTATTGTGCGTAAGAAATCACACATATTATTGGCAAGGTATCTGGCAGATCAGATGCCGGCTAATGAAAGTTTACAGTCACATAGAAAAGCATTTTGTCTTGGCAATATCCTGCCGGACATCCAGCCTTCATTTGTAACCAAGAGACATGAGTATTTCGGTACTTTTGATGAGGTTCAGGGTAAGATACGACGACTGGTTCAGTCAGGGGCCGGATATAATGACAGGGTATTCTGGCGGAGATCCGGAGAGGTCATGCATTATATAGCAGATTATTTTACTTTTCCACATAATAAGACGTTTGATGGTACACTTTATCAGCACAACACCTATGAAAAGCATCTGAAGAACGAGCTGAAAGCATTTGTTTTGGAAGGTAAGGCTGATGTGTATACGGAGAAGGAAATCCATTTTGAGACGCTGAATCAGCTTCTACAGTACATTAAGGAACATCACAGGAGATATCTGAACTGTAAGAGAAATATAGATGATGATATTCATTATATCCTCACTGTGTGCTATCAGGTATTTCAGGGACTGTTTCAGTTATGCAGGAAGAATGGCATAGCAGATTATGCTTATGCAGTTATGTAAATATGAAAAGAATGTGAATTTTATCCAGAAACCGTCGGGGTATTTATCCCGGCGGTTGATTTTTATGGAAATTTATGCTAAACTAACCACAGTTATTGTGTAAGTAAGTTAGCAGTGAGAAACATACCTTTATAAGGGGAATAAAGATATGTTCTTGACAGAAGGGAGCAATTTTACCAGAATGAAGAACAAATATCTGACCAGAAGTTTATGTGTAACAATTTTATCTGCAATGGTTTTATCCAGTCCGATGTCAGTCATGGCTGCGGATGAGCATATAGAAACTGCAAGCGATTTGGGCGATGGAAGTGGTGAGGTAATCTCTGATGGAAGTGCTACACCGGATACACCGGCACCGGAACCGAACACACCGGCACCAGAACCGGACACACCGGCACCAGAACCGGACACACCGGCACCGGAGCCAGATACGCCGACGCCAGAACCAGATACACCAACACCGGAACCAGATACGCCGACACCGGAGCCGACTGTGACGCCATCGGACCCAACTGCAACACCGGAACCGACTGTGACGCCATCGAATCCAACTGCAACACCGGAGCCGACTGTGACACCATCGGATCCAACTGCAACACCGAGTCCGGCACCGACAAATGTAACAGAATCTGAAGCTGCAAAGAATCTGGTAGCAAAGATCAATGCACTTGCGAAGGAGACACTTACAGTAAATCATGCGGCAAGGGTAAAAGAACTCAGAGCAGAATATGACAGCCTGCCGGAAGACCAGAAGAAGTTTGTTACAAATTACGATCTTCTTGTTGGTTTTGAAAACAAGATTGCAGAATTGCAGAAGAATCAGAAGGATGCGGGGAATGCAACAGATATTTCTGATGGAAGTGGAAATGTTACAGGCAAGACAGGAACACCGGTTTATTATGTGTCGAACCTTCATGCAGGCAAAGAATTTTATCTGGACAGTCTGAAAAATAATTATCAGCTTTCTTTTTCTGATGATTTTTCTTCTGTGATGGATGAAATTGAAAAAGAATATAAAGAAAAAAACAAACTGACAGACGTTAGCGACAGCAGAGCTGACGGCCTGACGACTTCAGCAGATTCTCTGCTCGTGCGTAACTGGCAGGATATCCTGGCAATCTATGTTTATGAGCAGAGCCAGGAAGGAAACACGGAGTTCACTCTTGATTCATCAGCGAAGGATGAACTGGCAAAGATCTTTGCTGAGATGAATCCGGTTGTCCGTGATAAAGAAAGCATTACACATGTTTCTTATGGAAACTATCACATTAACCATTATATTAAACAGAATAATATTTCACAGGAAAACAGGACAGTACTTAAGAAATATGTAGAAACAGATTGCAAGCTGCTCTGTGCGATCGTTACAGATGCGAAAGGATTTGTACGTCAGAGTGTCGGGGATGATGTTTCTGAAGAACGTGTAAATGTCATTACTGCAGCATATTCACTGGTAGGTGAAGTTGGATATTTCTGGGGCGGCAAATCAACGCAGATCGGTAAAGACTCCAGTTGGGGTTCTGCCGAAAAAGTATCTGCAGCAGGCAGTGCCAGCAGTGGAACTGTCCGTGCATATGGTCTTGATTGCAGTGGATTTGTTACATGGTCAGTGATCAATGGATATCTGAATCAGGGTATGCAGAGCAGTGTGGGAGACGGTACTTCTGAACAGTGGGAGAATGCCAATGTTGTCAGTGAACAGGATGCGCAGCCGGGTGACCTTGTATTCCAGAATGGACCGGAAGCGGGCAGTAATAACCATGTAGGTATTATCTGTGGCAAGACAGATGCAGGCGACTGGATCGCAGTACACTGTTCTTCCAGTAAGAATGGAGTAACAGTTGGAGAAGCTTATGGTGCAAGTTTCCGTTATATCCGTCAGCCTTCCTTCTATCCTACACAGACGGAAGTTGCAGAGATGGAAAACCAGGGTGCAAGTGCAGACAATGCAGAAACAGATTTGATAACGGATAATATAACAACGTCAGCAACACTTGTGGCAGAAACAACAAATTCTCTCAGTGATGGATTGAATGTGAAGGATACAGCAACACATGATACAGCGGAAACAATTACAGCACCTGCTGATGCGGCTGAGGATGTTGAGATAACATTTGAGGATATGAGTGATGAATCCGAAAATCAGACGACTTCCAATTATGCGACGGGTAGTGTGGAAGTGACAGATACGCTGGATGAAATCCTGAATCAGAATGTTTCGGTTTCCGGAAGTTCTGCGGAAATTCTTCCGCAAAAACCGGATAACAGTGATATTCAGGTTACTTTTGAAGATTGATGATAAACAAGGCCGGACGATTCGAAAGAGTCGTTCGGTTTTTTACAGCAAGCTCTTTTATTGATGGCAGAAGTCTGATAATATAAGACTGTACAGGAGATAAGGGAGTGACAGATGAAGAAAAAAAGAAGATTTGGACGCAGAGTTTTCTGCGTTTTGATTGTCCTGTTTATGGGTGTCATCTGGCAGAGTGATCTTCTTTCTCAGGAACCTGCTGAAGTCAGGTCATTAAGAAAACAGGAGATTCTGCAGAATGATGACAATTACAGGGAATATTATTTTGGATTGCTGACAGAAGATGAGAAGAAAATATATCGTGAAATGCTGAGTGGAATACAGGAGAGACAAGATGAGTTTTATCTGACATCTTCGAATGAACAGCTGATCAGCAAAGTTTACCATGCATTGCTGAAGGATCATCCGGAACTTTTCTGGGTGCACAATCGTGAGGAAGTATATACGACTGCGTATAAAGGAACTGATTATTGCAGATTTTCACCTGGATATACGTATACAGATCAGGAAATTCAGGAAATTATGGCATTCATGGAACATGCGCTGGAAGAAGTGAAAGAGCAGATTACACAGGATATGTCTGCTTATGATAAGGTCAAAACAGTTTATACGTATCTGATAGATCATGCAGAGTATGAAGCATCGGAGGATGACCAGAATATTGCAGGAATTTTCTGGAAAAAGAAAGCTGTGTGTGCCGGATATGCGAGGGCGGTACAGTATCTTTTGGAACAGCTTGGAGTTCCGTGTATTTATGTAGAGGGAAATGCGAGGGACAGTGATGAAGGACATGCCTGGAATATCGTAGAAATTAACGGTGAGCAATATTATGTAGATGCTACAAACGGGGATCAGCCGGCATTTCTGGAAGGCGGTGCGGTTTCTCTGGAAGAACATAAGACAACAATTTATGATTATCTGTGTCCTTTTCCACAGGAATATGAGCAATTATATACAGCATCCGATGAATTTCCGGTTCCGGAGTGTACTGCGACGGATCTTAATTTTTATGTGCTGAATCAGGCATGTTTTGATACATATGATGAACAGCAGATTTATGATTTCTGCTGTATGCGTCTTGAGAACGGAGCTGCGGTAGTACGTTTCAAATTTACTTCGCAGGAAGCTTTTGACGAAGCATGTCAGCAGTGGATACAGGAAGGATATGTTCAGAAAGTTGCTGAATATTATCTGAAAATGTATGGGCTCAGTACAGTAGAGTATCATTATGGTATTCTGGATAATCTGAAAACGATATATTTTATGTTTTAGAGGAGATATTTTTATGAATGATATTTTGCAGCAGATTATGAATATGATTGAGAATACGCGGACAGTACCGTCTATATCCAGTTTTTCGATGATCGGTTTTACAGTACTGCTGATTTTTGGAGTGATCAACTGTATTCTGGGATATCGGCTTCTGCGTTTCTGGATGATGCTCTGTGGTTTTGTCATTGGAGCTGGAATTGGATTTGGTGCAGCGTATACCGGTGGTGTGACAGAGAAATATATGTATGCGGTTTTTATGGTTGGAGCGGGTGTACTACTGGCCGTGATCGCATTTGTGAGCTATAAGATTGGAATTTTTATTCTGGGAGCAGGCATTGGAATTGGACTTGGTATTTATGTTTTTCATCCAACTACTTCGTTGGTATTCTTTTTCTGTCTCCTTCTGGGAGTGGGCCTTGGTGTGCTGGCTATGAAGCAGGCGAGAGAAGTTCTGATCATTGGGACAAGCCTTCTGGGAGGTGCGATGGCAGGCTTTTCTGCTGCAAAATTAGGCGGACTGGCGGATATTCCGTATGGTCTGGGACTGAGTGCAGGATTTGCACTTCTTGGAATGCTGATTCAGTTTGCGACAAACAGGCGCAAAGATGATGACGAGGAAGAAGAGTACGAAGAGGATGCGTATAACGATGGACAGGACAGTTCTGATTATGTGGATTTCAGGGATTATATGCCACAGAAATCAGAAAGAAAGGCGCAGAAAGAAGTCAGAAGAACATCGGCACAGAGACAAAATGTGAAGCATACGCCGGGAAGAGCGCAGAACAGTTCTCATAAAGCATCTCGGAGTGCGCAGCAGGTAGATTTCAGACTTGAAAAAAATAAAGGAAGAAAACATAAAAAGGATGCGGTGGCACCTGAATCAGAAAAAACAATTCCGTACCGACCGAGAAAGAGCAGACAGAAAGAAATTGATCTTCCGCTGGGATCTTTTGATACAGAAGATTCCTATCATCCAATGAATGATGACTATGAAGAACCGGTTGTAATTGATGAGGATGAACTGGATGAGGAAGTGCTGAGAGAAATGATGGACGAAGACGACCGGGAGGGAGAAGAACTCTGGAAAAAGATATCCAGACGTGATGATACACATAAAAAAAGAAAGTAACAGTAAAGATGCCGGGTAGAAGGCAGGAAAGAAGGACAACATGGCAAAAGAAGCTAAGACAAATGCGATGAGAATGCTGGATCGTCAGAAAGTGAAATATGAAGAATTTCCATATGAATGTGATGAGTTTATTGATGGACTTCACAGTGCAGATCTGATTGGGGCACCATATGAACAGTCTTTTAAAACACTGGTTATGGAAGGGAAAAGCGGCGGATACTATGTATTTGTAGTACCGATCGAAAAAGAAGTGGATCGTAAGGCGGCTGCGAAAGCAGTTGGAGAGAAGGCTGTGGATATGATCCATGTTAAAGATATTCTGAAAATTACAGGCTATGTAAGAGGCGGCTGCAGTCCGCTTGGAATGAAAAAACCATATCCGGTCGTGTTTGATGCATCCGCGGGTGGGTTTGAAGAAATATATGTAAGTGGAGGCCGCGTCGGACTGACGCTGAAAGTTCCGCTTGCTGCACTTTTGAAAGTGACAAATGGAAAACTGGCGGATATCACAATGAAATAAAAAATACTGTAAACAGTAAGCTACAAAAGCTCCCGATCATTAAAAACGGGAGCTTTTGTCATGCAGTAAAACTGCAGTATGAAATTCTAGTTATCGGCAGCATCTTCTTCGTTAACCTGGAAGACGTGACGTTTCTTCGCCATTTCGTCGCTTGCCAGATATTCATCATAGGTGGTGATCTTGTCAATCAGCTTACCGTCAGGAAGGATTTCCATGATACGGTTGGCGGTTGTCTGCACGAACTGATGGTCATGGGAAGTAAAAAGGATAACTCCCGGGAATTTGATCAGTCCATTGTTCAATGCAGTAATAGATTCCATGTCCAGATGGTTGGTAGGTTCATCAAGAATCAGGATATTAGCACCGGAAATCATCATTTTGGACAACAGGCAACGGACTTTTTCACCACCGGAAAGAACACGTACTTTTTTTACGCCGTCTTCACCAGGAAAGAGCATTCTGCCAAGGAAACCGCGGACATAAGTAGCATCTTTGATTTCAGAATACTGTGTCAGCCAGTCTGTGATCGTGAGATCATTGTCAAATTCCTGTGTATTGTCTTTTGGAAAATATGCCTGAGAAGTGGTGACACCCCATTTGTAACTTCCTTCGTCTGGCTCCAGTTCACCGACAAGGATACGGAAAAAAGTAGTAATGGCCTGTTCATTGGCACCAACAAATGCAACTTTATCGTCATGACCGAGAGTAAAGCTGATATTGTCCAGAACTTTTACGCCATCAATAGTCTTGGAGAGGTTTTCGACCATAAGCACTTCATTGCCGATCTCGCGGTTTGGACGGAAGTCGATGTATGGATACTTACGACTGGAAGGACGCATATCATCCAGCTGGATTTTTTCCAGTGCACGCTTACGGGAGGTTGCCTGTTTGGATTTGGAAGCGTTGGCACTGAATCGGGAAATAAATTCCTGCAGCTCTTTGATTTTTTCCTCTTTCTTTTTGTTGGCTTCTTTCATCTGTTTGATAAGAAGCTGGCTGGATTCAAACCAGAAATCATAGTTTCCGGCATACAGCTGGATCTTGCCATAGTCAATATCGGCAGTATGTGTGCAGACCTTATTAAGAAAATAACGGTCATGGGATACAACGATGACAGTATTGTCAAAGTTGATCAGAAATTCTTCGAGCCATTCGATTGCCGGAAGATCCAGATGGTTGGTAGGCTCATCGAGAAGAAGAATGTCCGGATTGCCGAACAGAGCCTGTGCAAGAAGAACTTTGACTTTCTGGCTGCCGGTCAGGTCAGCCATCTGTGTATAGTGGAGCTCGGATTCGATGCCAAGTCCGTTCAGAAGAGTAGCAGCATCAGACTCTGCCTCCCATCCGTTCATCTCTGCGAATTCACCTTCAAGTTCGCTGGCACGGATACCGTCTTCATCTGTAAAATCTTCCTTTGCATAGATCGCCTCTTTTTCCTTCATGATTTCATAAAGTCTGGCATTTCCCATGATAACGGTATCCAGTACGTTGAAGGAATCATATTTGAAGTGGTCCTGCTGCAGGAAGGAGAGTCGCTGGCCAGGAGTGATCACAATATCTCCATTGGTCGGTTCGAGCTGTCCGGAAAGGATTTTAAGGAAAGTAGATTTACCGGCACCGTTTGCTCCGATCAGACCGTAGCAGTTGCCTTCGGTAAATTTGATGTTGACATCCTCAAAGAGGGCTTTTTTGCCAACACGTAAAGTGATATTATTTGCTGAAATCATAAGGTACCTCTTTTCTTCATTATGGTTTCGAATTAAGTTTTCGATCATTGAACAGTAACTGGCCTGTTTTTGGCCATTCATTCCCATTTTACAGTAAAGTGGAGATTTTGCAAGCCTTAAATCATAAAAACATTGAATTTACACAGAGGAATTGCTATAATTTAAGAAAGTTTGCTGGAGAGTTACGGGTAATGGAAAGAGGAAACAGAGTATGTTGATAACCAGAGAATGCGATTATGCTGTGCGGGTGCTCCGCGCAATGGCAGAGGAAAAGAGAGTCAGCGTAAATGAAATCTGTGAAAAAGAACTGATCACAGCACCTTTTGCATACAAAATCCTGAAAAAACTGCAGAAATCAGGAATGGTCAGAGGGTATCGTGGTGTTCATGGGGGATATTCTCTGAACTGTGATCTTGATCAGATAACACTTTATGATGTTTATACAACGATCGATCCGGGAATGTTTATCATTGACTGCCTGGAACCTGGCTATGACTGTGCCAGGAACAGCGCAGACGGACAGAACTGTTCTGTTCACTGTGAACTCGCGGAAATTCAGGAAGAACTGTGCAGGATGCTGAAGCGAAAATCCCTGAAAAAACTTATAAATGGCTAACTTTTTTGTATGTAAATAGATACAGAAAATGCGTAATCCCGATTGGACAATCGCAATAGTGTATGATATAATAACCAATGGACTTTTAGACCGTTTCAGTGGTCTGAAATAAATAAAAATTTTCATCATACCTTTAAGGAGGAAAACAAACTATGGCAAGAAAGATGAAAACC
>OLNW01003025.1_pt1 | contig 13509 bp, 10 predicted proteins | sample 1672121 | NCBI WGS metagenome assembly OLNW01 (sample SAMEA3136648, study PRJEB25190) | human gut metagenome
GACAGGAATTTTAATGACACAGGTCAGCACACCGATCATCGGACAGGCTGCCTGGCTGCTCGGTAAGATCATGGATGGTATTTACCGGGTAATGGATTTAATCGGCATTCACAACCTGGGTGTATGTATTATTCTTTTGACAATTGTCATCTACACTTTACTGATGCCGCTCACCATCAAGCAACAAAAATTTTCCAAGATGTCCGCTGCAATGAACCCTGAGCTCCAGAAGGTTCAGCAGAAGTACAAAGGAAAAAATGATCAGGCTTCCATGCAGAAGATGCAGGAAGAAACACAATTGGTTTATGAAAAATACGGAGTATCACCGACCGGCGGATGCTTAAGTATGTTTATCCAGTTCCCAATTCTCTGGGCAATGTACTATGTAATCCGCAACATCCCTGCTTATGTTGGGCAGGTTAAAGCGGTATACACACCGCTTCTTACCTCTATCATGGCACAGGATGGATGGCAGAAGGTCATGGAAAAGATCGGCGAAGCAAAACCGATCCTTATGTCCGCCTCCAAATATGATTACTCTGATAAAAACGTACTGATCGACGTACTGTACAAATTCCAGACTTCAACCTGGGAAACTCTCGGCAAGAAGCTTCCGGATCTGCAGCCTACGATCGACAGCACCGTCGATACATTAAAGTCCATGAATAACTTCCTTGGACTTAACATTGCGGAAACTCCTATGAACCTCATTAGCAACGGTGTAAAAGCCGGCGCATGGGGAATTGTGATCATGGCAGTGCTGATTCCTGTCCTTTCAGGACTTTCCCAGTACCTGAGCGTGAAGCTTTCTCAGCAGACAACTGCAGTTACGAACAATCCGCAGGCTGACCAGATGGCTTCAACCATGAAGACAATGAACGTTACCCTTCCTCTTGTATCTGTATTTATGTGTTTCACATTACCTACAGGTCTTGGAATCTACTGGGTTGCAAGTGCCGTTGTCCGTATGGTACAGCAGTTCTTTATCAACAAACATCTGAATAAGATTCCGATGGATGAACTGATCAAAGAGAATATGGAAAAAGCTGCTGAAAAACGCAAGAACAAAAACGAAGTGGATGCAAGCAATGTAAACAAAATGGCTCATAAGAACGTGAAAAACATTCATGAGCCGGTAAGAACAGCTGCTCAGACAAAAGAACTTGAAGAAAAGCTTGAAGAAGCCAAGAAGAAAAATGAAAATGCACAGGCAGGAAGCCTTGCAGACAAAGCAAACCTTGTAAAGCGCTTTAACGAAGGCCAGAAATAGGGGGACAAGTCAAATGAATGAGATTACAGTATCAGCAAAAACTTTAGACGATGCCATCACAGAAGCTTCTATCCAGCTCGGCGTAGCAAGTGATCAGATGGAATATGACGTAATTGAAAAAGGAAGTGCAGGCTTCCTCGGAATCGGAAGCCGTCAGGCAGTTATCCGTGCCCGTATCAAAAAAACTGTAACAGAAGAAATCAAAGCCGAAGAAATCAAACCGGAAGAGATCAAAAAAGAATTCAAGAAGGATTTCCGAAAAGACCGCAAGGAATTCGTTGGACACAAAGAACGTAAAGAGTACAAAGAGCACAAAGAATACAAAAAAGATTCGAAAAAGGACTTCAAAAAAGAGCCTAAGAAAGAATTTGTAAAAGAAAACAAAACAGAAACAGCCTCTGCCGTAACAGCAGCAGCTCCGGTTTATGAAGAAAAGAAAGAACTTCATGTAGCCGTTGTAACAGAAGCGACACAGAAGATCTGTGAGAAATTCTTACAGGAAGTTCTTCAGGCAATGGGAATGGGCGAAGTAACTATCGTATCCTCCATTGACGAAGAAGGTGCTCTTGCAATTGAGATGAGCGGTGACAACATGGGTATCCTGATCGGTAAGCGTGGACAGACATTGGATTCTCTCCAGTACCTCACCAACCGTGTAGCCAACAAGTCACAGGATGGTTATGTACGTGTCAAACTCGACACAGAAGACTACCGCAAAAGAAGAAAACAGACTCTTGAAAATCTCGCAAAGAATATCGCTTACAAAGTAAAACGAAGCAGAAAGCCGATCTCACTGGAGCCGATGAATCCTTATGAAAGAAGAATCATCCATTCCGCTCTGCAGGCTGATGACAGAGTTTCTACCCACAGCGAGGGCGAAGAACCATACAGACGTGTTGTTGTAACACCGAACCGCCGTTAAACAGTAACGCAAATTGGTTGCATACACCGTTATAACTGAATCGTTCACAGTAAACCGCAGTCATTTAATGGCTGCGGTTTTTTTACTATTCACTCCCGTGTCAATCACTACGCTGATTGGCACGGAGGATGCACGGTTTATCTTGAATGTCATCTCGCCCATCGCCAAAGGCGATTTAAAATGGCGAGATGCGTTGCTAGTCACAGGTACTGTGAACAGTAACGCGGTTTTTTTCTACTCTTCACAATAGGCACTTCCATTTTGACAGCTTTCGGGGTAAAATGATAACATCGCATTTATTACAAAAGTATAGAAGGAAGCAATAAAATGGGATTTAAAACAGACACAATCGCAGCAATCTCCACAGCAATGACTAATTCCGGAATCGGAATCGTGCGTCTCAGCGGAGAAGATGCGTTTTCTATTATTGACAAAATTTACAAAGGCAAAAGCCCGAAGCTTCTGTCCGAACAAAAAAGCCATACCATTCACTATGGCTATATCATGGACGGAGAGCAGACGATTGATGAAGTGCTGGTTCTTTTAATGCGTGGGCCGCACAGCTACACCGGTGAAGATACTGTGGAAATCGACTGTCACGGCGGTGTATTTGTCACAAGAAAGATACTTGAAACCGTGATCAAATACGGTGCAAGACCTGCTGAACCGGGTGAATTTTCCAAAAGGGCTTTTCTGAACGGCCGAATGGATCTGTCACAGGCCGAAGCCGTGATCGATATCATCAGCTCCAAGAATGACTATGCACTACAAAGCTCGGTAAACCAGTTGAAAGGCTCTGTCCACAATAAGATTAAAGAAATCCGTGAAGTAATCCTTTACCATACCGCTTTTATCGAAAGTGCACTGGATGATCCAGAGCATATCAGCGTAGACGGATATGGTGACAGTCTCCTGGGCGTCGTAAAGGATCTGCAGCAGAAAATCCAGTGTCTTCTGGATACTGCCGATGACGGACGTATCATCAAAGAAGGCATCAAGACGGTTATCGTCGGGAAACCGAACGCCGGGAAATCCTCTCTGATGAACGTTCTGGTAGGCGAAGAAAAGGCAATCGTAACCGAGATTGCCGGAACCACAAGAGATGTTCTGGAGGAAAATATCCAGCTTCAGGGCGTTTCTTTAAACATCATGGATACCGCCGGAATCCGCGATACCTCTGATATCGTAGAGAAGATCGGTGTGGATAAAGCAAAAGAAAATGCAGAAAAAGCCGATCTGATCATCTATGTGGTCGATGCATCCAGACCTCTTGATGAAAATGATCACGAGATCATCGAGATGATCCGGGATAAGAAAGCTGTGATACTACTGAATAAGAGTGACTTATCCACAGTTGTTGATAAAAAGGCATTAGAAACGTTGATAACTAAGCCAATGATCGATATTTCCGCAAAAGAGGAGACTGGGATCCATGAACTGGAATCTACTTTAAAAGAGATGTTTTATCACGGTGATATCTCATTTAACGATGAGGTTTATATCACCAATATCCGGCACAAAACAGCTCTTGCCGATGCACTTTCCAGCCTGAAAAAGGTAGAAGAGAGCATTGAAAACCAGATGCCGGAAGACTTTTTCACAATTGACTTAATGGATGCATATGAATCTCTGGGAAGCATTACCGGAGAGACGATAGGAGAAGATTTAGTAAATGAAATATTCAGCAAATTCTGTATGGGAAAATAAAGACGCATACGACATCGTTGTAGTTGGTGCGGGACATGCCGGCTGCGAAGCTGCCCTTGCCTGCGCAAGACTCGGTCTGAAAACGATTGTTTTCACCGTAAGTGTAGAAAGTATCGCCATGATGCCATGCAACCCGAATATCGGCGGTACCTCAAAGGGGCACCTGGTACGTGAGCTGGATGCGCTCGGCGGTGAAATGGGAAAGAACATCGACAAGACATTTATTCAGTCAAAGATGCTGAATAAATCTAAAGGGCCTGCCGTTCATTCCCTGCGCGCCCAGGCAGATAAGAACAAATACAGCAATACCATGCGACAGACACTGGAAAACCAGGATAACCTGGAGATCCGGCAAGGTGAAGTCGTCAATATCCTTGTGGAAGATGGTTCTGTAACGGGCGTTCAGACCTATTCTGGCGCTATATACCGCTGCAAGGCCGTTGTACTGTGTACCGGAACCTACCTGAAGGCAAGATGCATTTACGGTGATGTCAGCACGCATACCGGTCCAAACGGGCTGCAGGCAGCAAATTATCTGACCGACTGTCTGAAGGAGCTTGGTATTAAGATGTACCGCTTCAAAACCGGTACACCAGCACGTATCGACAAGCGCAGCATTGATCTCAGCAAAATGGAAGAGCAATTCGGCGACGAGAGGGTCGTACCTTTTTCGTTCACAACGGATCCAGAAGATGTGCAGATTGAGCAGGCTTCCTGCTGGCTTACCTATACCAATCCTACAACCCATGAGATCATCCGTAAAAACCTGGATCGTTCCCCACTTTATTCCGGTATGATCGAAGGCACCGGACCACGTTATTGTCCGTCTATCGAGGACAAAATTGTAAAATTTGCCGATAAAGAACGGCATCAGGTGTTCATTGAACCAGAAGGTCTGGAAACCAATGAAATGTACATCGGTGGAATGTCAAGTTCACTTCCAGAGGATGTTCAATATGAAATGTACAGAAGTGTGCCTGGTCTTGAACACGCAAAAATAGTTAAAAATGCTTACGCAATTGAATATGACTGTATCGATGCAAGACAGCTTCATCCGACACTTGAGTTCAAATCTATTCATGGTTTGTTCAGCGGTGGTCAGTTCAACGGAAGTTCGGGATATGAAGAAGCAGCCGCTCAGGGACTTATTGCCGGAATCAATGCCGCACTGGAGGTTCTTGGAAGAGAACAGTTAATTTTAGACCGTTCCCAGGCTTATATCGGTGTTCTGATCGATGATCTAGTTACAAAAGAAAGCCACGAACCATATCGTATGATGACTTCACGTGCCGAATACCGGTTACTCCTGCGCCAGGACAACGCCGATCAGAGACTAACCGAAATAGGGCACAAAATAGGGCTTATTTCAGACGAGAGATACCAGATGTTGTTAGACAAAGAAGAAATCATCCGCAAGGAGATCCACAGGCTTGAGCATACCAACGTTGGAACTTCCCAGGAAATCACGGATTTTCTCACAAATTGCGACAGTACGCCTCTTACTTCAGGATCTACACTTGCTGAGCTTATTAAGCGTCCTGAGCTGAATTACAAGCTTCTCGAACCTATCGACCATATGCGAACAGAACGCTTCAGCCGAGAGATTATGGAACAAATTGATATCAACATCAAATATGAAGGCTATATCAAGCGCCAGTTAAAACAGGTAGAACAGTTTAAAAAGCTTGAAACCAGGAAAATACCGACAGATATCGATTACGATGCTGTTCCGAGCCTGCGAATCGAAGCTGTGCAGAAATTAAAGCAGTTCCGACCGCTTTCCATCGGTCAGGCATCCCGTATTTCCGGTGTCTCACCTGCCGATATTTCTGTATTACTGGTATATCTAGGACATTAGACCGCCAGATAACCAAACCTGTATTTTGATCTTTTTTGGGATATTACAGAATCCATTATTTCTGGTTTCTGTTTTTCCCTTTATATAGATGTGTACTTTTGAGGGCATCACCCAAAAAGTACACATCTATTTTCAAAAAAATGGTTTTATCGTGTACTTTATAGGGCAAAAAGTATGTTTTTTCATCTTTTCGTATACCTTTCAGGTGCATGATTGTATTTATTTAAAAACATTATCATTTTATCGTGTACCTTTAAGGTGCTATCTTCTCAGAAATTGTGTACCTATTTGGTGCAAAACAGTGTAAATTACTGTTTATTTTCCGCAAAGATGTGTACTTTTAGGGGAAAAAGGAGCAATATGAGTAAAAAATTTGAGCAACAGCTTGCAGAATTAGGTATCACATTAACGCAGACCCAGTTTAATCAGTTTGATAAATATTACGAAATGCTGGTGGAATGGAATAAGGTTATGAATCTCACCGGTATCACCGAGTACGAAGAAGTAAACGAAAAACATTTTGTCGACAGCCTTGCATTAGTAAAGGCTCTGGATATCAGTAAAGTTCAAACCGTGATCGATATAGGAACAGGCGCCGGATTCCCCGGAATTCCTTTAAAAATCGCCTTTCCACACCTGAAAATCACGTTGCTTGACTCTTTAAATAAGAGAATCCGTTTCCTTGACAGTGTGATTGAAGAGTTAAATCTTACGGATATCCATACAATCCACGGCAGAGCAGAAGATTTTGCCCGTCAGGCAGACTACAGGGAACAGTTTGACCTCTGTGTTTCACGTGCAGTGGCCAATTTATCTACATTATCCGAATACTGCCTCCCTTATGTAAAAGTTGGTGGATTCTTTGTTTCTTACAAATCCGGTGATATTGTCGATGAACTTTCCGCTGCAAAAACCGCAGTACATGTCCTTGGAGGTACACAAAATAAACCAGTTGTATTCCAGCTTCCAGGCAGTGATATCAGCCGTTCATTTGTAAAGATCAAAAAAATCAAGCCTACCGGGAAGAAGTTTCCTCGAAAAGCAGGACTTCCTTCCAAAGAACCTATCCACGGATAAACAGCTATACATACCTGTAGTCTGTATATGCCGCAATGGAAATTGAACTATTTTTTCTTTATCTTGAACTTCTGCTATTAGTTCTTTTTATAATAGTTCAATTTTAATTGTTATAGTTTATTCTATTTTGTATTTTTGATAGTTCAATTTTTGTATGCTTTGAAAATGTATTTTTATTTTTTGTATGCAGTTCTGCCAGAAATTTGTTTCCCTATTTCATTTCAAAAAGCGGGTAAGTTCAATTTTTTACCCGCTTAAAATCTGATTTTTTATTTTCATTTAGCTTGATTATTTCTGCAAAAAGCCCAATAATCATCCTTCTGTTTTGTTTTTCAGAGAAAGACAATTTCCATAGAAATTCCCAGAGTTGCATGTCGGTTTTCATGGTGTTCATGAGCAGAATAAGTACCAGTTAAATACCAGTTCTGTTTGCTATTAGATAATCGCAAAAGTTGATCAAGAGCCATATATAGCCAAATGCGGGATGTACACCGAAGTGTACATCCCGCATTTGGCTATAATGTGTACCTGAACGTACTTTATATTATTCAGCAGAGAAAAGGATATCCAGCTGTTCTGCGAATCCTTCCGGTTGTTCAATTTGCGGAAGATGTCTCGTATCCTTTATGCACATGCATTCTATAGCAGGTACATGCTTCTGATATTGTTTAGCAATCTCAATACTGTTTTCATCATATTGTCCAGAGATAATACAGATACTATTTGTCGCCTTGCGAATACAATGATAAATATTTGTCTTTGTATATCCACCTTTGATGCTTGCAAACAAATATTTTGAATGTGCGTTTTCATTATGAGCAGATTCATGGTATATCTTCGTCATCTGATAATCTATCGTATCTTCGTCATACAGATACTTATCCACAAATTTTTCATCAATCGCTTCTCTTGAATGAATAATGTTGTACAGCAGCGTACCAATAATCGGTATTTCGATAAGGAACTTCAGCGTCTTGGTTCTCTTATTCGGACATTTTGCAAGTTCCGTAAGTGACAGTGGATTCACCATACAAATCTTTCCAATCACATTTTCATCATTTCCGCATGCCATAACTGCAATAGCAGCCGATTCTCCCGTAGCCACAACATCTGCCTTTTCACCAATGATATGTTTAATAAAATCTGTCAGCATTTGCACATAAAGGAAATTAGTATAAGTAATATTTGGCTTTTCAGATCGTCCACAACCTAGCAGATCCACGGTATAAACAGTATGCTTTTCTGCAAGAATTGCCGCTACTTTTTTCCATTCTACGCCAGAGCTTTCTGCATCCAAATCATGAAGTAGCAGTAGTGGTTTACCATTTCCCTGTTTTCTATAATAGATTTTTCCAAATCTCCAGTCATAATAATTTCCCTCAGATGAGTTTAACAAGCTGTCTTTTGTTGCCATTTCTATAAGTGTTTTATTTATCAGATGGATTGTAATCGCACCAAGTGTTGCTAAAATCGCACAACTTTTCAATTTATTTTTCATCGCTAATTGTCCTTTCTCCAAATCATTTTTGCCCCGATTCAGCAAGATCATACTCGCAAATAGTATCTGTTTTGTGTAATGTTTCGCCTTGTGGCTTATAGATAAGTATACCATAATCTTCTTACAGTTTAAAGATTTTCATCATGTTATTGTTCCTTGGTTTTCGACAAAATGTTTCACGTGAAACATTTTATCTCTCCTTTTTCAGCTGCTCATAGCCAAATATATTTTCATTTATCTAAAATATTTTTCATACATTTTTATATTTCACTTTATGTAGAATGTTTCACGTGAAACATTCCCGCATTTATAAAAAATGCCGAAATAAATGTTTCACGTGAAACATTTAGTAGATTTAGATAAAGTTTAGTGTTACAATTATATCTAGATGTAAATAAAACTTCATATATATTTGCACACTATTAGAAAGGAGGTAATTGCAATGGGACGAATAATTGCCGTTGCCAACCAAAAGGGTGGCGTTGGAAAAACTACAACAGCGATCAATTTATCCTCGTGTTTAGCGGCGAAAGGGCAGAAAGTTCTCGCAATCGACATGGATCCACAGGGTAATATGTCCAGCGGTCTTGGTATAGATAAGGATAATGTTGACTATACTGTATATGATCTTTTAATTGGCGAAGCCACTATAGAGCAAGTGTTACGCAAAGAAGCAATTGAAAATCTCGACGTAATTCCCGCAAACATTGATCTATCTGGCGCCGAAATAGAGTTACTCGAGACCGAGAACAAAGAATACATTTTAAGAGATGAGGTGCTTAAGATAAGAAGTAATTACGATTACGTCATTATCGACTGCCCACCTTCACTTAGTATGCTGACAATCAATTCAATGACTACAGCAGATACAGTATTGGTTCCAATTCAATGTGAATACTATGCACTAGAAGGATTGAGCCAGCTGATTAAAACAATCGAGCTTGTAAAAGAAAGATTAAATGAAAATCTTGAAATGGAAGGTGTTGTATTTACTATGTATGATGCCAGAACCAATCTTTCTCTTCAAGTTGTTGAAAATGTAAAAGATAATCTTGATCAGACAATTTACAAAACTATCATTCCACGTAATATACGACTTGCAGAGGCCCCAAGTCATGGCTTGCCAATCAACTTATATGATCCTCGTTCAACAGGAGCTGAAAGTTATATGTTATTAGCAGATGAAGTAATTCATAAAGGAGAAGAGTAAGCATGACAGCAAAACGAGGCGGACTTGGAAAAGGTCTGGATAGTTTAATCAAAGAAAACAAAACCGCAAAACATACTGCACCAGCTAAAAAAGAAGTAGTGAATGCCGGTCCAATCATGATGAAGATCAATGATGTGGAGCCAAACCGTGACCAGCCAAGAAAACATTTTGAGGAAGATGCTCTCTTGGAACTTGCTGATTCAATCAAACAGTTTGGAATCCTTCAGCCTCTGATTGTTCAGAAACGGAACGATTACTACGAGATCATCGCCGGCGAACGTCGCTGGCGTGCAGCAAAGCAGGTCGGTATCAAAGAGGTCCCTGTTATCATTAAAGAATACACGGATCAGGAAATCGTTGAGATTTCTCTTATTGAAAATATTCAGCGCGAAAATCTGAATCCAATCGAAGAAGCGCAGGCATACAAGCGTCTGCTAAATGAATTCAGTCTGAAGCAGGACGAGGTAGCTGAGCGCGTTTCAAAGAGCAGAACTGCTGTAACAAACTCCATGCGTCTTCTAAAGCTGGACGAGAGAGTACAGCAGATGATCATTGATGACATGATTTCAACCGGGCATGCGCGTGCTCTTCTTGCAATCGAGGATAAAGAACAGCAGTACATTCTTGCCAATAAAGTATTTGATGAAAAGCTCAGTGTCAGGGATACCGAAAAACTTGTCAAAGAACTGAAAAAGCCAAAAAAAGAAAAAGAAAAGCCTGTTATCCAGAATGCGTTTGTATATGAAGATCTGGAGGAACGTATAAAATCAATCATCGGTTCCAAAGTCCATGTCAATCATAAAGCAAATGGAAAAGGCAAAATTGAAATTGAATATTATTCGGACAACGATCTGGAACGTATATTTGAATTGTTAATGTCAATACAGGAAGGAGAATAATATATGGAAAGTAAAATTCTAAAGTCACTTGGAATTGATCCGGCGTATATATTTCTTTTTCTTATCATGCTGATCATATTAATGTTTCTTCTTTATATTAATGTCAATATGAAATACAACCGTCTGAAATCGAGCTATAACGTATTCATGCGCGGACAGGACGGCAAAACACTCGAAGAAAGCTTCAGCGCAAGATTCGATGAACTCGACGAGCTTTCCAACATTGCCCACGAAAACAAAGCGGACATCCGCATATTGTATCGTGCGTTGCGAAGCAGCTACCAGAAAGTAGGTATTGTAAAATACGATGCTTTCGGTGAAATGGGTGGAAAACTCAGCTTCGCTCTCACAATGCTTGACAATGATAACAATGGATGGATCCTCAATTCCATGCACAGCAGAGATGGCTGTTACACCTATATAAAAGAAATTGTGCGTGGTGAAAGTTACATTGAACTCTCTGAAGAAGAGGCCGAGTCACTAGATCAGGCCGTTTACCAGGAAATGTATGATCCGGATGTACAAGATGCGATCAAACCACAGTAATAAAAATAAAGAAATAAGACAGGAGAACAGTTATGTTAGATATTAAATTTTTAAGACAGAACCCGGATGTTGTAAAAGAAAACATCAAGAAAAAATTCCAGGATGAAAAGCTTCCACTTGTAGATGAAGTAATCGAACTTGACAAGAGAAATCGTGAAATCAAAGGCGAAGTAGAAGCACTCCGTGCTGAGAAAAATAAAGTTTCCAAAGAAATCGGTGCATGCATGGCACATGGCGAAAAAGAGAAAGCAGAAGAGCTTAAGAAAAAAGTTCAGGAAAACGCTGCCCGTATGGAAGAACTTTCTGCTGAAGAAAAAGAAGTTGAAGCAAAAATCAAAAAAGATATGATGGTTATCCCAAATATCATCGATCCATCTGTACCGATCGGTAAAGACGACAGCCAGAATGTTGAAATTGAAAAATTTGGCGAACCGGTTGTTCCGGACTTTGAAATCCCATACCATACAGAAATTATGGAAAAATTCAACGGAATCGATCTTGAAAGTGCAGGAAAGGTTGCCGGAAATGGTTTCTATTATCTGATGGGAGATATTGCACGTCTTCACTCAGCAGTTATCTCTTATGCACGTGACTTTATGATCGATCGTGGATTCACATACTGTATCCCACCTTTCATGATCAGAAGCAACGTTGTTACAGGTGTTATGAGCTTTGCCGAAATGGATTCTATGATGTACAAAATTGAAGGCGAAGACTTATATCTGATCGGAACAAGCGAGCATTCTATGATCGGTAAATTCATCGATACCATGCTTGATGAAGCTGAACTTCCAAAGACACTGACTTCTTATTCTCCATGCTTCCGTAAAGAAAAAGGAGCTCATGGAATCGAAGAACGTGGTGTATACAGAATCCATCAGTTTGAAAAACAGGAAATGATCGTTGTATGCAAACCAGAAGAAAGCAAAGAATGGTATGATAAATTATGGAAAAACACTGTTGATCTGTTCCGTTCTCTTGATATCCCGGTTCGTACACTGGAATGCTGTTCAGGTGACCTTGCCGACCTTAAAGTAAAATCTTGTGACGTAGAGGCATGGTCTCCAAGACAGAAGAAATACTTTGAAGTAGGAAGCTGTTCTAACCTTGGTGATGCACAGGCAAGACGTCTTGGCATCCGTGTAAAAGGAAGTGACGGAAACAAATATTTCGCACACACACTGAACAACACAGTAGTAGCTCCTCCGAGAATGCTGATCGCATTTCTCGAGAACAATCTTCAGGCAGACGGTTCTGTCCGCATTCCTGAAGTACTTCGTCCATACATGGGCGGTAAGTCTGAAATCAGATAGAAAACGAGGTAAATTTTGCATAAATATTTAAACGCTATCGGATTCCACGATATCGCATCTGAACGCGAATGGTATCAGATTCTTCTTGAATCCGAAAAGAATTTTTCCGGATATGACCGTATTGCCTTGGACGAACACACAGATCTCTGTGAGCTTCGCAGGGAATACGGCAACGGAATAGGCATTTCTTCCTACGGCTTTATCGATGAAAATGATGAAGCGTTCCGCAGAGAATGCTATTTCCCATATTTTTCAGGCAGTGGAGTCAGCTCTTATGCTGATATTGCAGTAGAACAGAAAACCTTCTCACCGACCTATGTTGGTGTCTGCGAGGATGTAAAGCTCGGCTGCAGTATCATTTTCCATATTCAAAACGGAATGGAATACATAAAAGAAGCCACTCTCGGCGGTCTGAACAAAAGTTCAATCTCTGTAACATTTTCCGGGCTCGCCTTAAGTGGGAAAATTTTGCTTCCGGTCACAAAGGATACAGGCGCTGCGGACAAGAGAGCGGAAGAGCTCCGCAACCGGATGATGCTCATGAGCGCAGCAAAGGAAGGGAATCCCGATGCCATTGAAAGCCTTACGCTTGACGACATCGACACCTATGCCGCAGTATCAAAAAGAATCCGTGGGGAAGATATTTACAGCATTGTCGATACACATTTTATGCCATCTGGTCTTGAATGTGACCAGTATGCGATCCTTGGTGAGATTCTGAATATCGATACCATTGAAAATCTTCTTACTGGGAAAGAACTTTATGTTCTTACAGTTGAAACCAATGAGCTTCAATTTGATGTATGCGTACCGGTTGAAAAGGTAATTGGCGAACCGGCAATTGGAAGACGGCTGAAGGCACAAATCTGGCTGCAAGGGCATATTAATTTTTAGGAAAAAATTTTGACTTATATAAAAAGCATGACCAAATTTCTTTTAATTGAAAATTAGTCGTGCTTTTTGTATATGCGCTTCAGAACATTCGACTTTACATAAAGAAGTCCTATAAAAGCTATTTCACATACAAATTCCCGCTTTGTTACCTCACCATAATTATCCCATAATTATTCTCTTAGAAAAGCATTTGACATTTTCATGTTCAAACGGTATGATATATGTGTATGTTCTATTAGTTAAATGAATATAACAAGTGTCTCCTAAGAGAAAGCCGAGGCATTCCCCAAATTGGGGAACGTTCTAATGTTACCA
>OLNW01003027.1_pt1 | contig 13500 bp, 9 predicted proteins | sample 1672121 | NCBI WGS metagenome assembly OLNW01 (sample SAMEA3136648, study PRJEB25190) | human gut metagenome
TCCCACAAATTGTGACGCACATCTTGCAGAAAGCCTTTTTCAGACACGCTCTAGCCCGCAATCATTTAAAGAGCAGGAGAACGTAAATGGAAAAAATAGATTTTGTGCTCACCTGGGTGGACGGCAGTGACCCTGACTGGCTTGCACAGCGCAGGGAATATCAGCCTGGCAGGGGAACTGACGCCGGGGAGAGCAGATACCGCGATTGGGACAATCTCCAGTACTGGTTCCGCGGTGTGGAGAAATTTGCTCCCTGGGTAAATAAAATATATTTTGTTACATGGGGACATGTTCCAAAGTGGCTGAACACAGCGCATGAAAAGATTCAGATTGTAAAGCATGAGGATTTTATGGCGCCTGCTTATCTTCCTACCTTTAATATTAATTCCATAGAACTGAATCTTCACCGAATAAAAGGATTGTCAGAGCATTTTGTCTTTTTTAATGATGATATGTTTCTCATTGATTCCGTGAGACCGGAAGATTTTTTCAAAAACGGATTTCCCTGTGACTGCTGTATTGAGACCGCCCTTGTGCAGGACAATATCCGCAATCCTTTTGCCAATATTCTTATGAATGATGCAGCTCTTGTCAATATGCATTATAATAAAAAAGAAGTGATCAAAAAGCAGGCAAATAAATGGTTCAGTCCGGCTTATGGAGCAATGCTCTTCCGCAATGTGCTGATGCTGCCTTATCGTGAATTTTCCAGTTTTAAATATTCACATCTTCCAAGTCCTTTTTTGAAAGCAACCTATTGGAAAGTATGGGACGAAGAGGGTGCTGTTCTGGATGAGGTTTGTAAGAATCGTTTCCGCACAGTATTCGATGTGAACCAGTACGTGATGAAATACTGGCAGTACATGGAAGGGAAATTTACGCCCCAGTCACCGAAGCTTGGAAGATTTTATACCATAGGAAAACATGATCAGCAGATCCACCATACCATTCGCAGACAGGCGTGTAAGATGATCTGCCTTAATGATGATGTGAATGTGGGTGATTTTGAGAAGCAGAAGAAAGAAATTCAGAGAAGCTTTGAAGTGATTTTTCCAGAGAAATCGTCTTTTGAGATGTAATTGCAGAAAGCCTTTTTCATACAGGCTCTGGTGTATCGTAATTTTTGTCAGGCAAATTATAGAAACGAGGGTAAGAGATGACAAAGGATTCCCTTAAAAGGAAAATAAAAGAAGAGGGTCTGGCTGGAAGTGTTCTTTATTATCTGGGCCGCTTTTGTTCAAAAGCGGAGCTTGCCATGGTGGGAAAATGGTTCGGGAATCACGGGAAGCTCCGTCAGAACTGCATTGTGCTGAAAAACCGTACCATGCAGGACATGACAGACAATCCCAGGGCCTTTTATGAATATCTGATTCAGAATAAAATAAATGAGAACTATCAGATTATCTGGATGGTTTCCGATAAGAAAAAATGTGAGAAACTGAAATGCAAGAATGTTAAATTTGTAACGGCAGAGAATAAATATGGCTGGTCCAGCCCCCTTTCTTATTATTATGGTGCTGTTGCAGGATTTTTTTTCTATACAAACAATACAGCTTACCTGAATTTTTACCATTGTAAAGGGCAGACCACAGTGAACATGTGGCATGGCTGCGGCTATAAGGATGCAGCCAAAGACAACAAGCCGCCTGCAGGAAAAAGCATGATGCATTTTGACCATGCCATGGTGCCGGGACCTGTGTTTGTGGAAACAAAATCCCGTTACTGGAACTGTGAGAAAGAGAAGATTCTTGCCCTTGGCTATCCAAGATATGACTGGATGCTCCATCCATCTGTCAGCCGTGGGGAGGCACTGGAGAAGCTTTTTTCCCATAAGGATATGAAAACCGTGATCTGGATGCCTACTTTCCGAAAAAGTGAGGTGCTGATCAGCGCAGAGAATGAAATTGAACTTCCCTTTCAGCTTCCTGCATTGGAGAGCGAGGCGGAGCTGAAAGCACTGGATGTTCATTTAAGGGAATGCGGAATATTTCTGATCATCAAAAAACATCCCCTTCAGTCTGGCTGGTCCCTGGATGAAGGTGCGTATACCAATATCCGTTATGTGACAGAAGAAATGCTTCAGAAATCGGGCATTCAGCTGTATGAACTGGTGGGACTTATGGATGGACTGATTTCGGATTATTCCTCCATTGCAGTAGACTATATGCTTCTTGACCGACCTCTGGGCTATGTGCTCACAGACCTGGAAAGCTATCGAAATACAAGAGGATTTGTATTTGAAAATCCGGAAGCATATATGCCAGGTGAGAAGATTTACAATTTAGAGGATCTGAAGGACTATTTTTCCCATATCGCAGTGGGAGAGGATCCTTTTAAAGAAGAGAGAAGAAGATTATTGCCTGCAATGCACACTATGCCAAAGAAGTCAGGTTACTGCGAGGCACTTGCAGAGTATTTGAATATAAAGTAAAATAAAAGCAGAAGTTACCCATCCAAAAAGGTTCTAGTACATCATTTCGTAAATAATTATATCAATCGGATTCACAGACAAGTGAGTGGTATAGTTATTTAGAAAACAATGTGCTATGATTATTTTTTCGAAAAAAACAGATACAGGAGAGGGATAAATGGGAAAGGTAATCGGATACACACAGGGAACTTACGATATGTTTCATATCGGTCATCTGAACCTGATCAAAAATGCTAAGAGAAGATGTGATTATCTGATCGTAGGCGTAAATACAGATGAACTTGTGGAAAGCTATAAGAATAAAAGACCTATCGTGCCATTGGAAGAGCGGGCTGAGATCGTCCGGTCTATTAAATATGTGGACGAGGTGATCATCACGAATACCCTTGATAAAAAAGAAATCTGGGATAAGATCCGTTTCGATGAAATTTATATCGGAGATGACTGGAAGGGAAATGAGCGCTGGGAGCGCACCGGGAAAGAGATGGAAGCCCTGGGAGCCAGGCTGGTTTATCTTCCCTACACCAAAGATACTTCTTCTACAATGCTTCGTGAGAAACTGAAAGAGTATTAATGCGGACTGATTTAGAGCCTTTTTTAAACAGGCTCTGGATTGTAATATATTAAGAAAGGTAAAATCCATGGAAAGAGCACAGAGAATTCTAAAGAAATTTTCAAAAATCCTGAAAGAGCAGGGCGCAGGACCTTTGTTCACCACATTCAAAGGCTATGTGACTTATGCTTTATATGACCGCTGGAAAGTGAGACGACTTCGTAAATTCCCCCCGCGTATGGTGAAAAACAGAATCCTGTTTGAGACAAATGATGATTTTACAGACAATTGCCGGGCTCTTTTTGATTATATGGTTGCAAATGGATATAATAAAAAATATGAGCTTGTCTGGCTTGTTCATGAGCCGGAGAAGTATAAGAAATACCAGGCGGAGAATGTGAAGTTTGTTCGCAATTTTAAGAAGAACACGACGATCCGCAGGGCAGCAGCTTACCGCTATGCATTGACCTCAGCCTTTATTTTTTACACCCAGGCGTTTAACTGGATCGGAATGGCAAGAAAGGGTCAGACTTTTGTAAATCTCTGGCATGGCTGCGGCTACAAGGCGAACAAGAACAACCGCAAGGTATTTTTCGACTACTGTCTGGTGCCAGGAGATGTGTTTATTGAGACGAAGAAAGAGTTCTTTGGCTGCAGTTCCAGGAAGCTTCTTGCACTTGGCTATCCGCGTTACGATCAGATGATGAAGGGAAGCGACGCCGCAAGAGCATATAAGGAAAAGCTTCTGAAAGCAGCTGACAGTGACAGGCTGATCCTGTGGATGCCTACCTACCGTCATGCAAGCAGCGAGAGACTGAATGAGGAAACGCTGAACAATGAATTTAATATCCCGATCCTGGACGATAAGGAGCGGCTTCTTGCTTTTAATAATTTCTGTCGTGATAATCATGTACTTGTGGTAATTAAGAAGCATTATCTCCAGATTCCATATGACTTTGGAGAAAATGTGCTGACAAACATTGTTTACCTGGAAAATCAGGATCTGGAAGACAATGGCTTGCAGCTTTATGAGTTTATCAACTGTTCGGATGCCCTGATTTCTGACTATTCCTCTGTGGCAATTGATTATCTGCTTCTCAACAGACCTATTGGATTTACCCTGGATGACTATGATGCCTATACGGAGTCCAGAGGATGGGTATTTGAAAATCCACTGGAATACATGCCAGGAGAACATATTTACAATGTACAGCAGTTTGAACAGTTTGTTCTGGATGTCAAAAATGGAAAAGATGACTATGAGAATCAGCGTAAGGCAATTCTTGCAAAGACTCATAATGTAACAGATAATTACTGCAAACGTGTTCTGGATTATTTCAAAATTACGGTATAACAGAGAAAATACGAAAGCCTTTTTTACATGCTTCAGGATTTATCCCGCAAAAGGAGGAAGCCCCTGCAGGGGTGGTATATAACATGAAAATATGTATCTGGATAACAAAAATCTTTGATCTGGGCGGAACCAAGAGAGTGGTTTCCCTGTTGGCCAACGAGCTGGTGAAAGAGCATGAAGTGACGATCATGACTTATGAAGACCGCTTTCGTGAAGACCGCACCATGTATCATTTAAGTGAAGATATCAATGTGGATTTCATTGACAACAGCCAGTTCGTGAATAAGCATCATACCCCGGCTTTCTGCGCCCGCTATCTGGTGAAGAAGCTCAATGACAGATCTGGTCTGTTTAATAAAAAAAGCTTGAATCCCATTCTTGCAGAAGCAATTTTTCCTAAAAAAACAAGAGAGAAATGGGTGGAATATTTCAATTCCCAGGATTATGACGTGATCCTTACCACAGCATCCTTAAGCCTGAGACTTGCCATGATCGCGCCCCGGCTAAAAGCCGCAACCATCGGCTGGCAGCATAACTGCTATGACGGATATCTTCATGTGAAGCCTGTCGTCTTCTGGCAGCAGGAGAACCTTCTTCAGCAGTATCTGCCAAATCTGGACCGCTACATTGTGTTGAGTGATTATGATAAGCGGGACTATATGGAGAAGCTTGGAATAGATTGTGAAGTAAAAATCAATCCCAGAAGCTTTGTCAGTGAAAAGAAGTGCGATGTGAAATCCAAACGTTTTCTCATGGCGACCCGTTTCGTATATGCCAAAGGACTGGATCTGATGATGGAATCCTTTGAAGAGTTCTGCAAAGAGGATTCGGAGTGGGAGCTTGATATCATCGGAGACGGAGATCTTTTTGACCAGATCAGGGCAGATGCGAAGAAGCGTCATCTGGAGAAGCGTGTCCATTTTGTAGGATATACCAATGAGCCTGAGAAGTATTATCTGAATTCTTCTGTTTTCCTTCTTCCATCCAGATGGGAGGGCTGGCCTATGGTGATTATGGAAGCCTTTGAGTTTGGCCTTCCGGTGATCGCTTATCATATGGGCGCCATGGATCTGATCATTGATGACGGAAAGACCGGTTTCCTTCCTGAAGCGTTTGATCCCCACAAATTTGCCCAGGCCATGCTGAAACTGGCACATGACGAAGAGCTTCGTGCCCGGATGTCTGCGAACGCCATTGCCAAGTCTGATGATTTTTCTATCGACAAGGCTGTGAAGGAATGGGACGGACTTTTTGAACGTGTAGTTGCGAAGAAGAGGGGGAAGTAACATGAAGATCACCGTGAACAACCTGAAGAAGCTGGTGAAAAAGCTGGTCCGCCCGGATGAAAATTCCGGTAAAGAAAAGGACACTTTTGAGGCTGCCTTAAAGAGAGCCCGGGATGAGGCAAAATACAATCTTACGGAGGAGCTTCGGGAGAAGTACGCGGATTTTCTTGACAGTCCCATAAAAGAAAAATGTATACTATACGAGGCATTTGGGGGTAGAGGCATGACCTGCAGCCCTCATGCCATTTTCAAGTATTTGCTGACCCAGACAGAATTTCAGGAGTATCTCCATGTCTGGGTCATTGACGATTTTTCGGATAATGAACCATGGATGGGACTTTACAGGGATGATCCAAATGTGAAATTTATTAAATTCCAGTCTGTAGAATACAGGGAATATCTGGCTACAGCCAAATATCTGATCAATAATGTAAGCTTTCCCGGATATTTTACCAAACGTAAGGAGCAGATCTTTGTGGATACCTGGCACGGAATCCCGTTAAAAACCATTGGATTTGACATTCCGGCAGGCAAGGTGAGTGCAGGAAATACAGTAAGGAATTTCCTTGCAGCAGACTATCTGATCGCGCCCAATCATTTTATGACAGAGATTTATGAGAATGCGTTCAAAATGAAAAATCTTTATCCCGGAAAAATCCTGGAAATCGGGCAGCCCCGTAATGACAGCTATTTTCACACAGACCGGGAGGCCATATTTAAGAAGCTGCAGATGGCAGGCGTGGAGGCAGATCTAAAGAAGAAGCTGATCCTTTATGCGCCTACCTGGAAGGGCAGCAGGTATTCCAGCCCTGATACCAGCCTGGATGCCTATGAGAAGATGATCCGCACTATCGAGGAGAATGTGGATACCAGGGAGTACCAGGTGCTGGTGAAGCCTCATCAGATTGTATATTACCACATTAAAGACACAGTAGGGATAACCGGCCAGTATATTCCTGCAACCGTAGATACCAATGAGCTTCTTCGTGCTACAGATGTTCTGATTTCCGATTATTCCAGTATTTATTTTGACTATCTGGTATCGAAAAAGCCCATTTTGTTCTTTATCCCGGATCTTGCAGAATATAAAAATTACAGAGGCTTATACTTCGGAATTGATAAGCTGCCGGGTCCTGTTGCAGAAACTTATGAGCAGCTTGGAGATTATGTGAAGGATGCCGAAAGAGCCATGGAGCCATACCGGAAGGTTTACGAAAGGGAAGCAGCCTGGGCGTGTCCGCAAGATGACGGAGAGGTCTGCCGCCGCCTTGCAGACATTGTGTTCCACGGAAAAGAAGATTCCCGGTGTATAGCCTGTCAGGATGAGGCGCAGTCACCAAAGAAAAAGCTTCTGATGTATGCCGGTGATTTTTCGGAGGGAGATGACACCGAAGCATTTCTTGGACTTGCAGAGAACCTGGATTTTCAGAAATACGATGTTACCTTGCTTGTGTGCGGTGGTGGAGACGATTTTGCAGAAGAACAGATCATAGGTCTTCCTGCCGGGCTTCGGATCCTTTACCGTGGTCAGCCTTTTAACGGAAAAGCGGAGGAAATCGCGAAGAATGAGCTGTTTTTGAAGGGAAAAATAAAAGATATTCCACATGCTTTTTACAAGAGAGAGGCAAGGCGCCTGTTTGGAGAGGCGAAATTCGACTGTGCAATTGACCTTACCGGGAAAAAGAGCCTGTTTTCAGTGGTGGCAAAGGAGATGGATGGCGTTCGGTTTTTCCAATACAATGCACGTTTTGTCCGGGAAAAACAGATTGCAAAGGAGCTGGCAGGCCAGCAGGTAATCGTATCTGCCACAGAAAGCTACTTTATTGCCAGATACCAGGGAAGCAATCCAGCTGTTATTACCGTGGAAGCCATTCCGGCACCGGATACAGAGAAAATCAATTATATCTGTATGTACCAGCAGAAAGCCCAGAACGTTCTGAAAGCCTTTTGCCGTCTGGAGAAAAATACCTGTCTTTACATTACCGGAAAAGGGAAAGGGTATCAGAAGCTGAAAGCTATGGTTTCAGATCTTCACCTGGAGGGAAGGGTGATTCTTACCGGATGGCTTGAGAAACCCTTTGCATTTATGAATCTGTGCGATTATTTTATCTGTCCGGAAGGGGAAGAAGAAGGCCTGGGTACCCTTGCTGCAAAAACCATGAATATGAAGCTGCTGGCAGAAGACTGCACAACAGAGATGCCTTACAGCTTTCAGGCCATGTCCTGGAACGAGGAACAGAGTGGGAAGCTGGATGAGCTGATAGAAGGTAAGAGGACTTCAGATGAATGAGATAGAGAAGATTTTGAAAGATAATATGGAGGATTATGAGAGCGTGAAGCGTCAGGCTCTGAAATTCATCCATGAGAATAAGAAAGAACTTTCCAAAAACTATGCCTACGCAGAGGTATGCGGGAATCCGGTGGATGCTTCCTGTTTTTTCTTTCTTATAGATGAAAAAAAGCCTGGCAGTGATCTGCTGCTGGAAATGCTGGACTATGCGCTGAAGAATTATGTTTCCTCTGAGAAGGCGAGTGTTACGGCCTGCATAAAAGGCGGTTTTCATCTGGTGAAAAAAACAGGTGTGGACTATGTAAAAGAGGAAAGTCGTGAATATCTGGAGGCGCTTTCCCAGGCAGGTTACATTATCGGTAATATGGTTCTGCCAGGCTCTTTTGTGAAAAAAGAAGCACAGGTTTATTTTAATCCCATGCTGGAAATTTATGATAGGAAGTCTGTGGAGACTGCAGAATTTCTCTCAGTTACGGCAAGGGAGCTTCTGAAAACAGATTATATCTACGCTCCGTCTAAGAGCAAAGCGAAGGAAGCATGGCTGGAAAAATGCACCCTGGGAAAAGTCTATGATGGAAAAGTGATCATAGAGAAAAAGGAAGGCTTAAAAGAAGGCAGAGGCAGTCTTCTGGAGTGTATCCGAAGGCAGAATGCAGTGCCTGGAATGGAGTTTTTCTCCCTTCGAAATCAGGAGGAAAGGAAGAAAGTCCTGATCCTTAGCAGCTGGAAAGCCGAGCGGGAGGCTAAGCTTGTTGTCCGAAAGCTTGCAGACAGTATGGACAGGGAAAAATATGATACGGTTATTTATAGTGGCTGGCTTGGAAGCAAGGGAGATGTGAAAGAATTTCTCGCCTTTGAAAAAGAGCTTCCAAAAGTGATGGGCGCAGGAAGGATGACTTTGAGTGAGGAAGATTTCCTGAATTACCGTATGATTGAGAAAAATCCGGCTCTTTATCTGGAAAATCCGGAAATACGAAGATATATGCGAATGCTTGCCAGAAGAGAGTGGGGCAGGCTGTTCGGCAGCAGTTCCTGGGATGTGGTGATCATGGCTGGAAGTACAGGGTATCTGCCATATTATCTGGCAGCAGAGGCACCGGCGAAAATGAAAGTTCTGGTGGATCTTGATTTTCTGCCTTACATCCATGAAAAATATCCGGCAAGATGGCGAAAAGCCCTTACTGTATTTGACCGGATATATGCTCCGGCAGATTGCCAGCAGCTGGGAGACTACGGAAAGGAAAACCGCCTTCGGATAATGCGCCTTCCGGTACTTGCTGCAGCCAGACCAGAGGAGAACCAGGTGGAAACGGTTTCCTACAATGGTGAGACTTACCTTGTGTGTGGGAAATGGAACCTGCAGGGAGAGCGTATTTCCATGAAGCTGGTACAAAAGCCGGTTCCGGGAAGTATTCTGGTAAATGGTGAGCTTGCACCAACTGCAGAGCAGAAAAAAGCATTGGAGCAGCTATCGAAGGTGCACAGGATTTATGTGCTGGGGGCACAGAGCGCCGCCTATAAAAGCTTTTTGCCAGAAGCAGTGATCCTGGATGGATATGTGAAAAAAGAACTGTATCTGCAGCCTGCGGCCTGGGAATTTTTTGGAGCCTTTGAGAGTTATGTAGGAAACAAGGCCTTGGAATATGATGCATTGGAAAGAATATGTAAAACTTTTGGAGTGAAGGAGGACATTCCTTGATTCGTTCAGGGAGTGTCCTTTTTCTATAAAATGGGGGGAAAGTATGAATACGAAGAATAAAACCGGGAAATTCCGGATCATTTTCCGTTTCCTGAAAGGAAATATCCGGTTCTTTGTGGGGACGCTATTATTTTCGGTGCTGTTTACAGCATGTAATGCGTTGATCCCACAGATCGTGAAATACACAGCAGACCATATTCTGGTGCTGGATGGAATCCCGGATGGTCTGAATGTGCGGCAGACACTGCTTCTGGCAGCACTTCTGGTAGCTGCTTCGGCAGTTCTTTCGGGAGTTTTTAATTACTTAAGTAAAATGTGCCTAGCAAAAGGCTCAGAGAATTTCCTGAAATCCATCCGTGACACCTTGTATCACCACACCCAGTATCTGCCTTTTTCCTGGCATGTAAAGCACCAGACCGGGGAGATCATTCAGAGATGTACCTCTGACGTGGAAGTGATCCGTAACTTTGTGTGCAGGCAGCTGCCGGAGGTGTTTCGAATCTGTTTCCTGATCGTACTGTATCTGGGAATCATGTTTTCCATGAATGTGCAGATCACACTGGCTGCGGCAGCTTTTTTCCCGGTGATCATCGGTTATTCCTGCTATTTCTATTCCAGGATCGGGAAACGTTTTCAGGATGCTGATGAGGCGGAGGGGGCACTTTCCAGTACCGTGCAGGAGAATCTGACTGGAGTTCGTGTAGTGCGTGCTTTTGGTAGAGAAAAGTATGAGATCGATCGGTTTGATGAGAAAAATAATGCCTACTCCAATTTATGGGTATATCTTGGAAAACTGATGAGCGTTTACTGGGCATCGGGAGATTTGATCACCAACCTGCAGGTGCTGGTGGTTATGGTGACTGGTGTTGCTTTTGCCGTGAATGGACAGATCACATTGGGAGAGTTTATGGCATTTATTTCCTATAATGCGTCCCTGACCTGGCCGGTGCGAAGCCTGGGAAGGATTATTTCAGATATGAGTAAGGCTGGGGTTTCCATGGAACGTGTGGCTTATATTCTGGAGGCTGAGGAAGAAGATGCTGCTGTAAAGTGTGAAGCTAAGTCTACAGACAGAAATGAAAATGCAGAGAATATTGCGAAAAAGAAGAAGGCAGGACAGAGTGAGGCAACTCTGGCTTATAAGATTCCTGCGCGGACAGCAGAGCAAACGAGTGAGGATTCCGAAAATAAAGGCTGTGGAGAAAAGCAGACTTTGGGACCTGTCAGTGGAATGAAAACTGCCATGGATGGCGATATCTGCTTCCGCGATGTATCTTTCGGTTATTCTCCAGACCACCCGGTTCTGAAAAATATCAATTTCACAATCCCATCCGGAAGCACCTTTGCAATCCTTGGCACAACTGGAAGTGGAAAATCAACTCTGGTCCATTTACTGAACCGTTTATATGATCTGCCGGAAGACTGCGGCAGTATTACCATTGGCGGTACAGACATTCGTGACATTGACCGTCAGTACCTGCGCCAGAATATCGGCATGGTACTCCAGGAACCGTTCCTTTTCTCCAGAACCATCCGTGAGAATATTGGCATCACAAAGGAGAAGCTTCTGGATGAAGAAATCCGCCATGCAGCGGAGATTGCCTGTGTAGATGAGTCAATTCTTCATTTTACAGACGGATATGACACCATCGTAGGTGAGCGTGGCGTCACTTTGTCCGGTGGACAGAAGCAGCGTGTTGCAATTGCCAGAATGCTGATGAAAGAAGCTCCGATCCTGGTATTTGACGATTCCCTATCCGCAGTAGATACGGAGACAGACAACAAGATCCGCAAAGAACTGAAAAAAGAGATGGAGAAAGCAACGGTTATTATGATTTCCCACCGGATCACATCTCTTATGCAGGCTGACTGTATTATTGTGATGGACAAGGGAGAAATCCAGCAGATGGGTACCCATGAGGAACTGATCCACCAGGAGGGACCATACAAAGACATTTATGAGATCCAGATGAACAGTGACATCCGTCTCATGGAAGGAGGTGCAGCATGCGAATAGAAGAAAAAGAATATACAAAGTCTATTGATATTTCCATCTGGAAAAAGGTTTTCCCTTTCCTTGCACCCCGGAAAAATGTGCTGATTATGGTAATTGTGATGAATATTCTCTGCTCAGCAGTGGATATTATCATGCCGTTATTTCAGCGACAGGCCATTGATTCCTTTATCGAGAAAAATACTCTGGCAGGACTTGGAGGATTTATTGCGCTGTATATTGCAGTGATCGTCTTTCAGATGTGGTCCGTCATCTGTTTCACCAGAGGCTGCATGACACTTGATGTCGAAACAGGCCGTGATATGAAAAGGGCATTGTTTGTTCATCTTCAGAAGCTGTCTTTTTCCTACTACAATGCAACTCCGGTTGGATATATCCTGTCCAGGGTAATGAACGACGTAGCCAGGATCACAGAGTTGATCGCCTGGGATGTGATCGATATGCTGTGGGCTATCTTTTATGTAGTGGGTGTGTTTGTTGCAATGCTGTTTCTGAACTGGAAACTGGCTTTGGTGATCATGCTGATCGTTCCAGCTATTGCAGTCCTTACCTGGTATTTCCAGAATAAGATCCTCACATGGAACCGTCAGGTGAGAAAAATCAATTCCAAGATCACAAGTGGCTACAACGAAGGAATTATGGGCGCGAAAACTGTGAAATCCCTGGTTGTGGAGGAGAAAAACTTCCGGGAGTTTGCCTCTGTCACTGAGGAGATGAGAAGTGCGTCTATCAAGGCTGCCAGATTAAATGCAATTTATATTCCGCTGGTAGTTTTCTTTGGAGCTCTGGCAACTGCCCTTGTACTGGAGCGTGGTGGCATTATGGTTCTGAATGGAAGTATGGACATAGGAACACTTGCTGCATTTACTGCATATGCAGTTGGAATTTTTGAACCAATTCAGAGGCTTGCAGGAATTTTGTCCCAGTGCATTTCTGCTCAGGCAAATATTGAGCGGGTGACCTCCCTTCTGGAAGAGAAGCCCCAGGTGGTAGACTCCCCAGAGGTTCTGGAAAAGTATGGAGATTTCTTTGATCCCCACAAGGAGAACTGGGAACCCATTAAAGGCGACATTGAGTTTGAAAACGTTTCATTCCAGTATCCCGATGGAAAAGAAGAGGTGCTCAGCAACTTCAACCTGAAAATTCCGGCTGGTACCAATGTGGCAATCGTCGGAGAGACCGGTGCAGGAAAAAGTACGCTGGTGAACCTGGCCTGCCGTTTCTTTGAGCCCACTAAGGGAAGAATCCTCATCGACGACAGAGATTACCGTGAGCGAAGTCAGTTGTGGCTGCACAGCAACATCGGGTATGTGCTTCAGAATCCCCATCTGTTCTCCGGGACTGTGATGGAGAATATCCGTTATGGAAGACTGGATGCCACTGATGAAGAAGTAAAGGCTGCTGCGAAGGCAGTTCATGCCGATGAGGTAGCCGAAAAGCTTGACAAAGGTTATGACAGTGACGTAGGTGAAGGCGGCGACCGTCTCTCCACCGGAGAAAAGCAGCTTATTTCCTTTGCCCGCGCAGTACTGGCAGATCCCGCCATTTTCGTTCTGGACGAAGCAACCTCCTCCATTGACACCAAAACCGAGCAGCTGATCCAGCAGGCCACAGACAAACTATTGAAAGGCCGCACTTCCTTCCTGATCGCCCACCGCCTGTCCACCATCCGAAACGCCGACCTGATTCTGGTAGTCCGTGACGGTAAGATCGTAGAGCAGGGAAAACACAAGGAACTGTTGGCGAAGAAAGGCTACTATTACCAGTTGGTACGGCAGCAATTTGCGGATGAGGAGTCCAGGAAGGTACTTAGCTAAGTTGCTATTTAGTTGATTAAAAGTTCTTCAATGCGGACGCATTTGGACAATGTGTA
>OLNW01003031.1_pt1 | contig 13487 bp, 8 predicted proteins | sample 1672121 | NCBI WGS metagenome assembly OLNW01 (sample SAMEA3136648, study PRJEB25190) | human gut metagenome
GCCGGCGTCGCGGGCGTCACAGCAGCCGGGATCACCGGAGCCGTAGCGGCCAGGACGGTGAAGTTGCCGGGAACCACCGTCACCGAGTAGTTCGGGTTGGCCAGGTAGGTGGCACCGATCACGCCCGGGTAGAAGCCGACGCCCTCGGCCGCGTTGCTCCGGCCGAACGAGACGGCACCGAGATCTCCGGCGCGAACCAGGCCGGTCACCGTACCCGTGAAGATCGGGTCGGCGGCACCCGCAGTCTTGGTCGCGCTGTTCGCGACGATGACGGCAGGCCGCGGGTTGATGGTCACCGTCGCGCGGACGGCGCGGGTGGTCTCGTAGTTGGCGGCGTTCGCGCGCACCCACACCGAGTAAGTGCCCGCGTTGGTGAAGCTCGGGTTGGCGGCAGTCCAGTTAACGCCGTCGAGCGAGTACTCGAAGGTGGAGCCGGCCACCGCGGCGGTCGGGGAGACCGAGGTGGCCGCGCCGTCGTAGGTCTTGGTCAGGCCCGTGGCGTCCGACAGGTTGGAGACGGTAACCACGTTGGCCCCGGAGGCGACAATCTCGAAGATGTCGGTCACGTAGCTCACGCGGTAGTTACCCTGGATCTCGTCACCAGAAGGCGTGATCACATAGTCATCGACGTCCTCGCCAGGAGCGCGGGTGACATTGTAGGCAATGTCAAAGCCGTCGCTGGGCTTCTGGCTGACCGTGGCCGTGAGGGCCGGATCTGCCGTGCCGTAGGTCTTACCGGCGCCGTTGGCCGTCACGGTGACGGGGAAGTGCATGATCTGGTACTCCGCCCAGTCCTCGCCATCGTAGTTGCCCTTGCCGACGACCGTCACGCGGACGGTGCCGACGTTGGTCGTGTCGGAGGACCAGCGTAATTCGTAATCCTTGCCTTCGACGAGCTTCTTATCGCCGTCCTTCACGACGATCTTCTCGTGCTGCGGCTGCGAAGAGCCGTTGTATGTAACATTCTCGAGGCCTTGGAGGGTCAGCTTGTGTTCAACTGCGTCCGGATCCTCCGGGGTCGGAGTCGGCGTCGGGTCGATCTTCTTTGCGGTCACGGTCAGCACCCCGATGCCGTCAAGCGAGGTATCGTGGATGTAATTGCGCTCATCGGTGCCGCTAGCCCAATTGACATCGCCAGCCGAGTTCGGCACTTCGCCCTTGTCGGTGATCTCTCCAGTTCCCTCGACGTACGCCGTGTCCTTAGCAACCAGGCCTGCAACCTCAGCATTTTTGTTTGTCAGAGGAGTGCCGTCGTATTCCTTGCTGTCGGAGGCTGTATTAATACCGTACGCCTTAGCAGTGATGGTCAGCTTCTGGGTGCCGGTGACGTAGCCCTCGTAGGAGGACTCGACGGAGGCGCGCACGTTGACGGTCACGGAGTCGGCCACGGCGGTCGCGGTGATCGAGGCCGGGTCGGTGGTCCAGTCGGTCCCGTTGACGCTGTACTCGACCTTCACGGCCTTGCCGTTGGCGTCGGCGGCGGTGGCCACGCCGGCGGCGTGGGCGGCGCCGTCGTAGGTCTCAACGACGTCGACGGGGGTGAGGGTGACGTACTGGGCGATCTCGGACTTGGTGATGTCCAGGGAGCCCGGGGTCTTGGTCTTCAGCGTGTAGTTGGCGGTCACGTCGTCGGCGCCGGCCATGACCTTGAAGTCGTCGCCGAACGCGCCGTCGTAGTGGCCCACCTCGGTGCCCGAGAGCTCGTAGCCGATGGTGGCCGTCTGGCCGGCGACCACGTTGTCGAAGGCGTACTCGCCGTCCTTGGTGTAGGGCTTGCCGGTGTAGGGCTGCTCGGAGGGCCAGCCCTCGCCCGTGACGGTCACCTCGCGCTGGCCGATTTTAGCAAGACCGTTCTTAATCTCAGTGATGTTGTACAGACGTGTTACATCTACACCAGACCAATAAATCTTCACATCGGATTTATCAAGCGTGGTCAGTTTTTCACCAGCATTGATCATCTCACTGGAGCCATCAGACAGCTTGATTGCATCAGAGCTTATGACCACCTTATGACCTGGTAGCAAATTCGTAGCGGTCGCATCAGTCCACCCGCCAGCAACCATAATATTGGTGCCATCATAGGTCATAGTCTTTGAGGGTGCCGTTACAACGACATCAATCTGCCACAACGCCTCTATCGTCAGATCGCCAATGGTTCCCTTGGCAAGTGTGATGGTCTGCCCCAGCGACTCCGGAGGCAAAAGATCAGTCGATGGATCTTTGCTAATTATCTGCTCAACCTTGGTATCAACTCCGTCGACCTTCCAGCCAACAAATCTGTGACCTTCCCACGTAGGCTGCTTGCTGATACTGATCTCTAGATCGTTCTTTGTATAGAAGTCGTTTTCCCAAGTTTCGCCATTGCCCAGCACATAAGTAATAGTGTAGGGCTGGTAGTCGAGATCGAAAGTTACCACTTTGCCGAGGCCCATGTCGGAGACGACCTGGGTGGTGCCGTTCTTGAACATGTAGCCGTTGTCGGAGGCCCAAGTGGCGGCCTCCTGGGAGATGCCAACAACCTGCATCCGAGCTGCCGCGGGAACGTCCTTCTGGGTGAGTTCGTTAACGATGGAGCCATCGGGGAGCTTGTACTCGACCGTGTACTTGATGTCGTCGAGCTTCGCGTACTCGAAGACCATCGTGTTCTCGCCGCGGACGAGCGTCGTAGTTTGGGTAGCCGGAGTCGGCAGGTAGTCCTTGTATTCACCGAGCGCATCCTCGGAAAGAGCGCTTGCCGTAACCGTGGATCCAACCATACCGGTGTGCTTCTCAGTAGCGATAACCTCGCCGCCGACCTTATGGATCACGGTGTACTCAACTGTGGAGCTCGCCATCCAGGAGGCATAGAGCGTGGTGTCCTCGGTGATGGGCTTGCGAGGATCGAACGGCGCTTCGGTGATGGGGCTGGTGACCCAGCCGGTGAAGATATAGCCGGGTTTCTCGGGAGTGGGAAGCTGAGAGCCGATAATCTCGCCGTACTCCACGTCCTCGGGCATCTGCGCATCGTCAGTGAAGGTACCGCCCTGACCGTCGAGCGTGATCTTATACGTCGGCATGTTCCAGTCCGCGTACAGCGCCAGACCCATGGGCATCGCAGTGCCAGTGAATGGCGTCGTGTGCTCGGGATCGATGAACCAGCCGGCGAACGTCGCGCCGTCGACCGGGGCCTCCGGCTCAGTGAGATACGAAGTGATGTCAGCACCTAGTTTCACGGAGTTGGTGGAGAGTTTCACGCCCTCGTAGCCGTATAGATCGAGGCTATAGCTCGCGGCGTTATAGTAGAAATCGCCAGTTGTGCCATTGCTGGTAGTGTATTCGCCGAAATTAACGCCCCGTGACCTACCATCGATATAGGCGTCGTGTCTCATATATCCAGTATGATCCGGGAAATCGGCGCTATTCAGGTAATTGAATTTCACATTAATAGTTTTGTACAGACCATAAGTACGACCGTCGTACATGGTAGTGGTATCCGAAGCATAATTCTCGAGCCAATAGCTAAGCGTCTGACTTTTTTTCGAGCTGTACTCAAACTCGTAGACTGTAGCATTCCTACCGGGCATGACATCGATTGCGGCGACTTTCGTGCTCTGATCGTTTTCAAGAGACCACGCGATGTCGTTTCCAGTTGGCTCGTTGAAAGCTTTGTTGAAGGCATCAGTAATGTGAGCCCCATATTTAGCTGTCAAGGTCAGCTTTTTCCCACCGTGTTTTTCTTCGGACGTAAGAGTATAAGTGTTGCGCTTGTACTTGACCGTGACGACGGTGGAGCCGTCGGCCTTGACGGTCGCGGAGGTCGATTCGGCGAAGGTGAAGTGCGCGGTATCGAGACCGGAGGGCTTGGCGGAGTTCGCGTTCGCGGTCACAGTAGTACCGACCTCGGCGAGCTGATTGCCAATGCTGCCGAAGTATGAGCAGTTGCCGTCGTCAGCATTCTCGGTCAGGTAGACAATGGTGTAGAGCGCCTGACCGGCCGTCCACTTCGCGTAGAGGGTGCGGTCGCCGGTGAGCACGTAGGTGTTCTGCGCCGGGGTGGTCAGGGCCTCGTCCTCGTACCAGCCCTCGAACGTGTAGCCCTGCTTCTGCGGGGTCGGCGTCCAAGACTCGAGGGTCACCTCGTAGCACTCGCCGTCGGTGTGCTGGTGCGCCTCGAGTCCGCAGGTGTAGCCGTAGCAGCTGTCGCCATGGGTGTGGGCAGTTTTCCCACAGCTCGGATTCCGGCTCCAGCTGCTTCCGTAACAGCCGCCCTTGTACTCCATATGACCACCCAAGAGCGGAATACCTTTCCATTGCGACTCCGTATAGCTATGGGTATGCTCCTCAATCTTGCACGTCAGCCCCCAGCAGTCGCCGTCGTGTGAATGGACGGTCTTGCCGCAGGTGAGAACCTTGCTGTAGGGGATATAGGTGATGGCGTCAACCGTCTGCCCGTGGACTCCAAGCACCGGAGGGACGTAGGAGCCGCCGTTGGACTCGTAGCTCAGCTTGTAGCTGTTGGGCGCGTAGTAGATGTTCACCACGGCGTCGTTCTCGGCCGTCACGATCGTCTGCGCGACGCCCTCGCACGTGTAGCCCTCATAGGTATTGGCCACGGCCTCCGTCGAAGTGCCGACGATGCCCTCCCGCTGCACGGATTCCGCAAGCGTCTCCTCGCCCTCGTTGGCGCCTCGCTTGTAGTGGTTGACCGTGTAGGTCGCCTTCTCGCCCCGCAGGGTCACCACGATGGTCACCGGCTCGTCGTCTTGGAAGCTGAAGGAGACAAGCCCCGTTTCGTCGATGGTGGCCATCTCTGCGTCGCAGCTTGCGGTGAAACCGTTCAGATCGAGCTTGTAGGTGCCGGCGTAAGCACCGTCCTTCTTCTCGACCGCTATCGGAATGACGTCGCGCACCGCGCCCGTCTCGTATACGACGCGGAGGGTGACGGTCTTCTGCTCGACCGTGGGAGCCTTGATCTCGGCCTTCTTGCCAACCAGAACGTAGACGTTGCCAGACTCGGTCGGAGCAGCATCGGAGAAAGCAGCTGTGCCGTTATCCCGAATCTCGGCAACCTCGACAGCACGGGCTCCATTCGCGACCTTCATGACGGTAATCTCATCGCCGTCGACTCCGGCGTTGCGGAACGACACCTTCACCTTCTTGGCGGGAGACACCTCGTCACCCGCAGCGTTGAAGAGAGTGATGCTGTAGGCAGATTGCTCCTCGACCTTCTTGCCCTCATCAGCCACGACCTCCTCGACTGTCTTCTCGACAGCGCGCGATGACACCGTCTCCACCTTCATGGAGCTGTTGGCCGGGAGCGCTCCCTCGGGAGCCTCCATGACGACAGTCACTCCATCGCCCGCCTCGGCGGTCAGGCGCTGGGCCGGATAGCTCTCCTCGGGCTCCTCCGCCACGGCAGGGGCCTCGGGCTCGGCGGCGGGCTCGGCCTCGTTCACCTCCTCCGCGGGCTCCTCAGATTCCGGGCCGTTGGCCTCGTCCTCGGGCTGCGCCTGGGCCTCGGGCTCTCCGACAGGCTCGGCGAACTCGGTCGCCTCCCCGTTGTCACCCTCGGCGTTGGCGTAGTCCGTGAACATGGTCACGTTCAGGAACGAGAACACCAGCAGCACCGACAGCAAGATTCAAAGCTCTGACCAGGGGTTTCTCGGAACTTTCTTACGAAGTGTCCAAAACAAGTTGGTAGGCAAATGACAGGGTAAAGAACGACGAAAATGCTTTCTAAACGCTCTAAACCCTATTCGAGCGGTACATTTTCAGGGGTGAGCGGCGAAAGAGAAAAGCCTCACACTACTCCGCTGGAGTTCTCTCTTGTGGGCGCGGATAGGGACGGAAGCGTTATGCTGAACGAGTCCTCCTCATCGGAGCGCTTTCTCAGGCCGAGAACCTCGGGCAGGCACGCCGTCACGTACCAGGGGAGGTAGACAACACGATCGCGCTGCTCCACATTGAGGCGCGAAAGCACGTAGCCCTTTTCAATCCCGTATTCCGGAGTGGCGAGCAGCTTGTTCAAAGCTTCATGGGCGCGGGGCGTGCGGCCCGACTTGATCTCAAGTGGAACTACGTCTCCCCGGGCATTTTCAACCAGGAAATCAACCTCTCCCCTCTTGCGGTTCATGTAGTAGAACAGATCACACCCGCAAGCAGTAAGCGCCTGGGCGAACACGTTCTCGAACATGAATCCGAGATTGAGCGTGCGATCATCGCTGTACAAACCGCGCGCCACCGAAATGTCGTAGCGACTCGCCAGCATCCCCGTGTCCGACTCATACAGCTTGAAGTTCCCCGCGTCTTCCGTGGCCTTGAGAGGCCTCTTCGGATCGCGTACCACGTTGCATTTCAGGCCGACATGGGCCGAAACTAGCCAGTTGAAATCGAAGCTGAACTTGCTGTAGCGCGCATCCCTTCCTAGGGAGTTCAGTTGGAACCGCTGCGAGCGCGCGTCCAGCTGAAGAGGAAGCTGTTCGAAGATCGCCCTCACGGTTGGAGCCGCAGTGCCGGCGTATTTCGTGATGTCGTGAACATACGAAACCACCAGCTCAGCCTGAACCTCTCGCACCGGTCCCATATTGCCGGCGTTGTCGAGAAAGGCTTGCACTGCTGCAGGCATTCCCCCTACTACCATGTAGCTGCGGAAGTAGCCGAGTAGGGCTTCGTGCAGGTAGCCAGGCACCGCCTGAAGGGACGTGCAGCAGTCCCGGACGACGGAAAGAGCCTCGTTCTGGACACCCGTCGCCCAGCAGAACTCTTCGAAGTCCATAGGGAACATGGTGACCTCGGTCACAAAGCCCACAGGATAGGAGCGCACGTGCTTCAGCTCGGTTCCCAGCATCGAACCCGAGAACGCATAAGAGAATCGGCCGTCCTGAACAAGACCCTTCACCATGGTCATGAGGTCGGGAAGCTCCTGGATCTCGTCGATGAAGATCAGCGTCTCGCCAGGAACGAGGGGCTGGTCAGCCATGAGAGAGAGGCGTGTTATGAGATCCGCTACATTGGAGGCCTCAGCCAGCGAGCGCTTCGCCGCCTTATCGAGGTAGAGATTGACTGTCAGAAGGCGCTGATACTTCTCGCGACCCAAGCGCTCTACCAGATAGCTTTTACCGATCTGGCGCGCACCTGTCACGAGAAGTGCTGTCTGACCACGTCGGGTCGCCCAACGCTGTAGAGACTCGTAGACCTTCCTGCGAAACAAGGAGGACTCCTTTCGCTGCTATCGTTTTGTCTATTCTAGCTGGGCTTTTTCAATAATGCAATTCTTTATTTGGTCGATTTCTACGATAATGTAACTCTTCATTTTGCAGAAATTGACGATTTTGCCGCTTTTCATGGCTTCGGGCTTACCAGTTCTTTGTACTAGTCAAGCTTCGTAGACACTTTTTCCATCTTCCCCGTGGCAATGGTGGACACCAGAGCTGGAATCCGCATCGCGTTCGTAGACACTGGAGCTGTTTTTCTTTAGAGGGACGTAGACACCGGCATCGAAGCAGAGGAGCTCGCTTGTGCCGATCGCGTTGCTTTCGGCATCGGCCTCGGCCCTTGCGAGCTTCTCGCGCACGAACTTCGGCGTCGGGTCGATCACGCGACCCGCGAACGTGTCGCGCCTCTCCACCTCCCCCGCCATGAAGGCGTCGTAGAAGTCGTTCGGCGTCATGTACCCGAGAGACCAGCAAGGTCGCTTCGCGTTGTACCACTCGATGTAGTCGTCGACCACCTGCTCCACCTCCCAATCCCGCTTGTCGTAGAGCCCGAAGTCCGTGAAGAGCTCCTCCTTGATCCAGCCGTTCAAAGACTCGTTCACGGGGTTGTCCGTGGGCTTGCCCGCGCGCGAGCACGAGCGGACGATGCTGCTCTCGCGGATGATCTCGTTGTAGGCCTTGGATGTGTAGACGCTCCCCTGGTCGGTGTGCAGCACGCAGATGTCGCCCGATCCCGCCTCCAGCCTCCCCACGGCCTCCGCCCTGGATCTCTCGATCTCCTCCCTCGCCTGCTCGAGGCCGTCGTGGTAGATGCCCGGCCAGCCGCGTCTTTTCGTGAGGCCGCGCCCTATGATCTGCTTCGTGAACACGTCGAAGTAAAGAGCGAGCTCCCAGTACCTGCTCCGCGTCCAGAACGCCGTCATGTCGGAGACTATCACCTGGCGCGGGCGATCGACCGTCTCCCACGTGGAGAAGATGAGGTTGGGGTAAGGATCGCGCGCCTTGCGCTCGCGATCCTTCTTCTGATGCTTGGTCTCGGCGCGTATGCCCAGGTAGAGAAAGCATCTCCTGACGTATTCCGCGGACACCGTTATGCCATCGCTCCTCTTGAGGTAGGCGTGCACCCACCGGTACCCGTGCGAGGGGTGGGCGTCGTGGCAGCCTTGCACCAGCCGCAGCACCTTCGCGCGGTCTTTCGGCGGATCCCCGCCCCTCTTCCTCCACTTGTAGAAGCCGGAGCGGCTCACGCCGCACAGGCTGCAGAGCCCGGTTACAGGGAACTCCTTCGAGAGCGCCTCGATGATCGCGCACTCTTCTCGGATACAGGCACGAACTCTCCCGGCGTCCCATCTTCTCTCGGGATCCGGGTGTAGCCTTTTTTTAGTCGCTCCAGCTCGATTCTGGTCTTGATGAGCTCGCGGCGCAGGGTCTCCTCCGTCTCGTCCACGCCCTCGGGAAGCAGGCTCGGCGTCTTCTTCGAGCGATACAGCCCGGAGAGCCCCTCGGCGCCGTACTTCTTGAGCCAGGTCTTGAACGCCGCCTCGCTCACGTTGTTGGCGCGGCAGAAGTCGGAGAGCTTGATGTCGGGATTGCTCCTGTAGAGCCTTATCAGGAGCTCCTTCTCCAGAGGGTTGAGTATATTGTTGGACATGGCAGGCTCCCATCGTTCGGAAAGAGGCGATGGCGACTCCATTATCGCCATCGCCGACAGACTTTTGAAGATGGAATTCCGGAATTCACTGTCTACTTAGACATTAGCAGCACTCAGGCGCCGAGGGCGCGCAGGGGAATGACGTAGATACCCTCTTCGGCTTGGTAGGCATACTCGCCCGTGCCCGTCAGAACCGCCACGAATTCGGGCGGCCGGGTGCGCGCATGGGGGTTGCGCGTCACCTTCTCACGCACGCGCTTCAGAGTCGCCACGCCCGCATCGGCCTTCGCGATGCCCAGCTTGAACTCGAAGGCTGCCCACCGCCCGTCGGGCAGCTCGACTATGGCGTCCGCCTCAAGGCCGGCGTCGTCGCGGTAATACCTCACCGGCACGGCCGGAGCATCGGGCAGCGCCTGCGCGTACACCATGAGGTCGCGCACGCACATGTTCTCGAACACCAGCCCGAACGTCTGCCAATCGGCGAGAAGCGCCTCCTCGTTCATGCCGAGGAGCGCCACGGCCAGGGAGGGGTCGGCGAGGTAGCGCTTCGGCTTCACCGAGAGCCGTTTAGGGGATCGCCTCGCCGGCACCCAGCCCGGCACCTCTTCGATTACATACATATTCTTCAGCAGCTCGAGGTACGAGGCCACCGTAGCTGTCGTCGTCAAGGGCTCATCGCCGCCCGATACGTCCGCGAGAAGCGTCTTGTAAGTTGCTGCCTGCCCCAGGTTTCGCGCGAGGGAAAGCGCGATGCGCCGTGCCAAACCTCCGTCTCGGCCGTGGCGCGGGACGCTTTCCGAGAACAATAGGTTCAGGTACTCCCTTGCGGTGAGAAGAGATTGGCTCGGGGAAAGATCCAACGTCTCGGGCCAACCACCGCGGCACGCCGCAGCGGCAAGGGAGGCCGCGTCCCCCGGCACCGTGGCCCGCGCAAATTCTCCGCGGAAAAGCGCGGCCAGGGAAACCTGACCTGTCGAGTCGCCCGATTCGGCAAGGCTCATCGGGTGCATGCGAATGCGGCCTATGCGGCCGGCGCCGCTGTGCATCGCTCTCGCCTGATCCTCGTCTTTCGCGAGAGGGGTGGAAGAGCCCGTTAAAAGCCACGCGCCGCGCAGCCCCCGCTTGCGATCCACGGCATGGCGAACGGTGTTCCAGATGGCCGGTGCAAGTTGCCACTCATCAATGACGTGGGGCTGCTCGCCCGCAAGCATCGCCTGAGGGTCGGATTGGGCTAGGGCCAGGGCGTCGTCGACGTAGCTGACGCTTTCGCCGTGGCGACAGGCCGTCCAGGTTTTCCCGCACCATTTCGTTCCGGCCACTTCCACCGCCCCGAAAATCTCAAGGTAGCGGCGCACTTGGTCGTCGACAATGCGAGGCAGGTATTCGTCTCGCGGAGGCAGTTCGTTGGGCATAGCGCGCTCCTGTTCGCGTTTCGCTTCTTAGCGCATTGTAGCCTTTACCGGGTGTTTCCGATAGTCACTTTGCAAAATCCTAAAATTTCACTTTGTATTTTCCGACATTCTCACTTTGCAAAATCCGAAGATTCCACTTTGTATTTTCCGGATTTTGCTTCGAGCTTCGAGCAGGCGGATGTCAAACCCCCCAATCTTGGCGTGGCGGGCACCAGATCCCGGCTCCTGAAGAGGGACGATTGATTGTCATATTCAAAATAACGAGATTTTACAAGAAAAACGAGACTTTCAGGTACAAAATAACGAAGATTGGAAGGGGCGAGCTGTAGCGCTGTTAGATTTTCGGCAGCGAGATCTTCGGCAATCCTGCTTCGGGAAGGAGAACCTCACCGCACTTGCGGCTCGTGCCGAAATCCAGTGTCACTCGCTATGAAATCAGCGCAGCTGGAAACGGGAATAATCAGTAGGGCGTTTTGCGCTATAGGGAGTACTCTTTCAGGAGGCGCTCTAGGGCTTCCTGATCACCAAGAAGCAAAATGTCTTGCTCTCTCCCGTCTGCGAGAAGGCGGTTGATTAACGCTGAGATGCGAGCGGCCTCTTCCTTCTTTCCTTGCTCGAGGCCTTGCTCGAGGCCTTGCTCGAGGCCTTGCTCGAGGCCCTGCTCGAGGCCCTGCTCTTCTCCGGCCTCATAGCCCTGCTTGAACCCCACTTCGCTATAGAACTTCTTAGCTTGGCGAACACGACGCTCGGCGTTGGCCTCCACAGTACTGACGGATATCATCTCGCTCATCACCTTATCATCGTCGTTGGCCGCTACAACCAGACGGTCAATTTGGGCCACAAGATCATCGCCCTCCGTAACGGTACCGTCCTCGATGTATTGTAGCAAGGATCGCAGCTTCTCGTCGTCCTCTTTTACCCACGCGCTTCCGTTAAGGACGATCCACGTGCAGCGCGTATCCAGCTGACAGTCATTATTCTCCAAGCACCTCGGTTCAATGGTATACACGGGGAGACCGCAGCCGAACGAATCGTGAACGCAGAGAAAGATAATATAGCTGCGAGGTAAGTCCTCGTAGTCATCTCCTTTGTGGAGCAGATCGCTATCGATCACCGATTGGTAATAGCGGAGTCTGCATCCAAGGTAGTATTCAGCCTGCGCTTGCATTTCGATGTTGAAGGCTTTTCCCTCCCCTTTTACATAAGCGTCGAGCCTCACGCCGCGACCCTCAATGCTGGGATCAATTGACAAAGGCCTCAGCCAACTTGGGAGATGGGAACCAAACCGCTAATCTTGGCATGGCGGGCACCAGGTCCCGGATCCTGAGGAGGGACGGTTGATTGTCATATTCAAAATAACGAGGTTTTACAAGCAAAAAAACGAGAACTTCAGGTACAAAATAACGAAGATTTGTTGGCGGAGGCGCTGCATTATTGCCTCGCGAGGGAGGCTATGGCGGTGCCGATTATGGAGAAGGCGGCGCCCATGAGGACGACCCAACCCAAGACGAGCTTTCCCGGCAGCGACGCCAGCGCCATGACGAAATACCCGATGCCCGGTATCTGGTTCACGGCGCGGCCGACCACGTTGTCGTACAGCGCCGGATGCGCGTCGATGCCTTCGTTGGCGTCGCCGCGGGTGATCAGTTCGCAGTCTTCGTAAAGGTTTTCCTCCACGCGGTGAATGACGACTTCGTCATTGCGCCAGAAGACCGCCACGTCACCCACGGCTAACGCCTCGGGCTCGATGGGTTCGGCGTACACGAGGCTGCCCACGGGAAATGACGGCTCCATGGATCCCGATACGATGGTATAGGATTGCAATCCCATGAAGCGCGGCGCCACTGTTGCGCTGATAGCCAGCAGGGCAACCGCCGCCAGGAGCACGGCACCGACGATCGAGCAGAGCCGCGACACAATGCGCAACCGCGCGAGGGGCTTCTTAACGTCGCGCGCAAATGCATCCGACGTCTCCGCCGGCCCTGAAACGCCGAGCGAACCTGCCGGTATGTTAGCTACTGCATCAGTCATGGAAATCATGGGGTCGATGGATTGTTTGCTCTGTCTTTTCCTTAGTCAATAGCTCATCTTTTACTATCAAGCACAGATACGCGCGAAGCCCCGAAGAGCCTCGCGCGTATCCCTCATGGTATCTCAATCAGGCGGTTGCCTGCGACTCCCGACACATCCTAGTTCTCGTCATCCTTTCCTGCACGACGCCGGCGGCCGGCCACGATAAGGGCGATCAGACTCGCCAGCACGATGAGGCCGATGCCCAGGATCGGCAGCATGTCGCCAGTCTGGGCCAGAATCGTGCCCAGCGGCACCTCGCGGGTGGTTTCGTGCTCGCGCTGCTCGACCTCTTCAGCGTCCATCATAGTGTCGTAGAGGGTGATGGTGTTGTCGGACAGCTCGGCGTTGCCGTTTTCCGTGCCCTTGGTGATGGTCACGTTGCCGTAGTTGTCGATGACGAACTCAACGTCGTTGGCCAGGCGGTACTCACCGGGAGCCTCCACCTCGCGCAGGAGGTAAGTGGTGCCGACGTTCAGTGTCTTCGCCAGCTTCTGGGGAGCCTTGCCCGAAGTCCAGCTGGCCACTTCCTTTCCCGATTCTTTATCGAGGATGACCAGCTTGGCGCCTTCCACCCATTCGTGGGTGCGCGTGTCCAGCTTGTTCACCTCGATTTGGGTGGTTTCGTCGTAGACGCCGCCGTCCTTGTCGTAGGTCAGCAGGATGTTGCCGTCGGCGCTGTGGCCGGGCTTGGTCTGGTCATCGGCCGCGGTCGCCTCGGCTTGGGCGGCGATGGCAGCCTGCAGAGCCTGAGCCTCAGCAGCGGCCAACGGAGCGGCAGCGGCTTCCGTTTCGGCGGCGTCGAAGTACTTGGTGTCAGTGTACTTCAGGGCATAGCCGTTGGCGGACGTCGCATCTTCCACGAGGTAGAAGTAGGGGCTGCGGAACTCGCTCACGGTATGGCCCGCGGGCGCAGCCGTTTCCTTGAAGTAGTACAGGTTGTTGGTGGCAAGGCTCACGTTCTTGTAGGTGATCCAGCCGCCCTCCTCGGAGGTCGCCTCAGCGAGCCAAATGTCGCCCTGCGGGTTCTCGTTCACCATGTACAGCGCGTAAGTGGCGCCCACCAGGCCCTCATCGCGATCGGATACGCTGGTCTTGCGCACCTGTGTTAGCGTCGGGCGAGAATAGCCACCTAAAGTCAAACTAGTTCAGCCAAATTCC
>OLNW01003034.1_pt1 | contig 13476 bp, 9 predicted proteins | sample 1672121 | NCBI WGS metagenome assembly OLNW01 (sample SAMEA3136648, study PRJEB25190) | human gut metagenome
GCGTGCAGTTCGTCTACGTCGGGCCCTCTTACAACGCCACGGCAGCGTACTTCGAGGCCCGCTGGGTGCCGGTGCTGCCCGGCACCGATACGGCCTTCATGCTGGGCGTGTGCTACGAGATGATCGAGCAGGACGTGGTGGACTACGACTTCCTGAACACCTACTGCGTCGGCTTCGACGGCGATCACATGCCCGCCGACGCCACCCTGCAGGAGAACTTCCGCGGCTACCTGGTGGGCGACTACGACGGCACCCCGAAGACGGCCGAATGGGCCAGCGCCATTTGCGGAACTCCCGTAGAGGACATCCGCTGGTTCGCCGAGACCGTCGGTAAGGATCACAAGGTCATGCTCATGCACAACTACGCCTTGGCCCGCTGCGCCTCGGCCGACAACATCCCCCAGCTCTTCATGACCATGGGGGCCATGGGCGGGCACATGGGCAAGTCGGGCCATGCCTGCGGCGGTGCCTACAAGACCTACGCCGGCGCCGGCGGCCCCGCGCTGGTGAAGTTCGGCGAGACGGGCCTGCCGGCCACGAAGAACGCGCTGGCGGACACCATGCCCGAGCCGCTCATGTGGCAGTGCATCCGGGAGGGGCGCTACAACTCCACCGGTGCCGCCTACGGCGTGAACTTCAACGCCGAGGACATCAAGGAAACTGAGTTCAAGTGGCTCAACATCGAGGGGCGCAACACGTTGCAGACGGCGGTGGGCCTAAGCGATGCGCGGGAGGCCATCCAGAAACTCGATTTCGTCACCGACCTCGCCTACACCTTCGACACGTCCGCGGCCTATGCCGACATCGTGCTGCCCTGCGCCACGGAATGGGAGCGCGTGGGCGGCTTTGCGGGACACCAGCGCTCGCGCGAGACGGTGGTCGTCTACAGCCGCGTCACCGAGCCTCTGTGGGAGGCCAAGACCGAGTTCGAGATCGGGCGCATGCTCGCCGCGCGTTTGGGCATGGACCCCGACGAGCTGTGGCCCATCACCGAGGAGCAGGCGTTCTTCAACCAGATCGTCGGGTGCACCTATGTGGATGCCGCCGGCGAGGAGAAGCCCCTGGTGACGATCACCGCCGACGATATCGCGAAGTGGGGCGTGGACGCTGAGCCCCAGGAGGGCGACATCGCCCTGGACGACTTCCTCTCAGCGGGCTGCTACACGGTCAAGCGCGCCGAGGGCGACGGCTATTCCTACATCGGCTACAAGGACTTCGTGGACGACCCGGAAGCCAATCCCCGCGAGAGCGCCTCGGGCAAGCTGGAGATCTACTGCCAGTACAAGGGCGACATGCTGAACTCCATGGGCTACAGCCCCGCCGGTACCTTCAAGCCCTATCCCACCTATGTTGCCTCCCCCGAGGGCCGCGAGGGCATGTTCGCTGACCGCCAGATCGGCGGGGCGGCCAGCGAGTACCCGCTCATCGTGTACAACCCCCATTACCTGCGTCGTGCCCATGGCGTCATGGACAACGTGCCGTGGCTGCGCGAGGCATGGTCGGCGCCGGTGTTCGTGAGCGCCGCCGATGCGGCCGCGCGCGGCGTGGCCGACGGCGATACCGTGCGGGTGTACAGCGCCCACGGCTCGGTGCTGCGCACGGCCTCGGTGGTGGAGATGCTCATGCCCGGCTGCGTCGGCCTTCCCCATGGGGCCTGGGCCGATTTCAGCAAGGACGACGGCATCGACGTCGCCGGTATGGACAACGTGCTGTGCGGCTCGGTGACCAGCGGCATGGGCACCTCGGGCTACAACAATTACAACTGCAACTTCGAGAAGTACGAGGGCGAGGCGCTCGTGGCCGACTGCGAGCTGCCCTGCCGCACCGTCGCCATGGCGTAGGAGGGGACACTCATGACTCAGATAGGTTTTTACTACGATCAGACCCGTTGCGCCGGCTGCAAGACCTGCCAGGTGGCCTGCAAGGACAAGAACCGCCTGGGCGTGGGCCCGGTGCTGCGCAAGGTGGCGAGCCGCCAGGTGGGAACCTACCCGGCCGTGAAGCTGTACCATCTTTCCGCCTCCTGCAATCATTGCGAGAGCCCGGCCTGCATGGCGAAGTGCCCTACCGGGGCGCTCTCCAAGACCGACGAGGGAGCGGTAGTGCGCGACGCCGAGGCCTGCATCGGCTGCTCCAGCTGCGTGAACGCCTGCCCCTACGGGCACCCGCAGATCGATGAGACCACGGGGCTGTCGGTCAAGTGCGACGCCTGCTCCGAGTGGCGCGCCGCCGGCTACCTTCCCGCCTGCGTGGAGGCGTGCCCCTACCGGGCGCTCGATTTCGGCGACGTGGAGGAGCTGCGCGCCAAGTACGGCGCGGAGGCAGTGAGCTCCATTCCCGCCCTGGGCGAGGACACCACCGGCTCGCACACGCTCATCAAGGCGCGTGCCGCGGCCTTGGAAGACGAGGGCACGCCCGTGACCCTGTAGCCTTTCCCGTTCCCGAGCGATGCCGCAAGTCCGAGGTGGGCTTGCGGCTCGCCGGGGTTTCGGGATAAGCTGGCACGGGGCGCGGGAAGCGTGGGAAGAAGAAAGTTCGGAGGCATCTTATGGGGGATGGGGCAAAGCCGCGCCGCAGCCGGCCTTTGGTGGTGCGCTATATCGCTCTCATGACCGCGGTGGCGGTGGTGCTCGTAGCGCTGTTCGGCTGGATGTCCTATCAGGAGCAGTCGCGCCATATGGAGGAGCAGATGCTCGCCGAGGCCCGGATTCTGGAGAAATCGGTGCGGGCGACGTGGGATTTCATCGACTACGAACAGCCCAATATCAACTATGACCGCGACGGGACCTACAACTTCAAGGGGCTCTACTGCTCGCTGGTGGGAAAATCGGTGGGCAAGCTGTTCACCTTGAGCACCGACGGCCGCTACACGCTCCGCTATACGCGGCTCGATCCCCGCAACGCCCTCGATGCCCCCGACGAGTTCGAGCAGCGGGCCCTCGACGCGTTCTACCACGAGGGCGCCTCCGAGTACACGGGCTTTGTCAATGCCGCGGACGGTTCCCGGGAGTACCGCTATGTGGGGGCCATCTACCTCACGGACAGCTGCCTTGAGTGCCACGGTGCCCCGGCCGGCGAGCTGGATGTGACGGGCTTTCCGAAAGAGGGGCTTTCCGCCGGCGATATCGGCGGTGCGGTGAGCATTAGCATGCCGACGGATCTGTACCAGGCGGGCATCAACCGGAACACGGTGCTCATCATCGGCTTTTTCGTGCTCTTCCTCACGATCACATTTTTGGCGAGCCTGCTGTTCTTCCGCCGCCGCGTGACCGAGCCGCTCACGTCTCTGGAGGCCGCCGTGGAGCAGATGGGTCAGGGGAATTTCAGCACGCCTGTGCCGGAGGGCGGTTATTCCCGCGAAGTCGACGAGCTCGTGCAGGGTGTGAAGGCCATGGCCGGCGAGCTCGATTCGCTGTACACCACCCTTGAGGAGAAGGTGGGCTCGCGCACGCGGCTCTATCGCGAGGCCAACGAGATGCTGGAAGAACAGCGGGCCGCCCTGGCGCGCACCAACGAGCTTCTGGAGCAGACCAACGGCAAGCTCGCCCAGGAAAACGAGTACCGCACCAACATCGTGGCCATCTTGAGCCACGAGCTGCGGACGCCTTTGACCTCCATCCTCGCCTTCGTTGATCTGTGGGAGGCGTCGGGGGAGGAGCACAGCCCGGAGAGCCGCGAGTGCCTCGAGAAGATCAAGACCCAAAGCCAGGTGCTCCTCGAGATGGTGAACAACGCCCTCGATATGGTGCGGGTGGAATCCGGTGCGCTTGAGTTCGCCCGGGACCCCGTCGACGTGACCGACCTGGCGGCCGTGACCGTCGGCGCGGTCGGGCCCATTGCCGAGCAGAAGGGCGTGGGGGTCGACTTCGCCATCGCGCGCGAGGTCCCCCTCATCCGCGGCGACTGGGCGCAGCTGGAGAAAATCCTCACCAACCTGCTGAGCAACGCCGTGAAGTTCACCGGCGCCGGGGGCATGGTGTGGTTGAAGGCAAGTTATGACGGGCGGAGGCGGGAACTCACGCTTGCCGTCGAGGATGAGGGCATCGGCATCGCGAAGGAGCGGCAGGAGGGCATATTCGACCGCTTCGTGCAGGCCGACGCCTCCATTTCCCGGAAATACCGGGGCAGCGGCCTGGGGCTTTCCCTTGTGAAGAAGACGGCGGAGGCCCTGGGCGGGTCGGTATCGGTGGAAAGCGAGCCGGGGCGGGGGAGCACCTTCACCGTCACGCTGCCCGTCACCCCCATCGAGGAGGATGAAGATGAAGATTCTCATTGCTGACGACGAGCGGGACATCTGCGAGGCGGTGTGCAAAATCGTCGAGCGCGCGGGGCACACCTGCCTGTGCGTCTACGACGGCGCCCTGGCCCTCGCGGCCTTCGAGCGCGAGCAGCCCGATGTGGTCATCCTCGATGTGATGATGCCTGAGGTGAACGGGTTCGATTTGTGCCGCGATCTGCGCGCCCGCGACCCGCATGTGCCCATCATGATGCTCTCGGCGAAAAGCGACATCGTCGACAAGGGCGTCGGGTTCGCCGCCGGCTGCGACGATTACGTGGCAAAGCCCTTCAACAGCCAGGAGCTGGCCATGCGCATCGAGGCTTTGCTGCGCCGCGCCCGGCTGGCCGACGAGGGGCGCGAGCCGCGCCGGAGCCGTGCGGTGGTGCGCCTGGGCGACATGGAGATTCGCCTCAAGCGCAACGAGGTGCTCGTCCACGGCCGCTACGTCAACCTCACACCGAAGGAGTTCCAGATCATCGCGTTTCTCGCCAATCATGTGGGGGAGGTGTTCTCGGCCCAGGACATCATGGCCAACGTGTGGGGCGAGGCCTATCGGCCCGAGTCGGCGAGCATCGCCGTGTTCGTGCGCAAGATTCGCAACAAGATAGAGGACGACCCCAGCAAGCCCCGCTACCTGCAAACCATCTGGCGCGAGGGCTACCGCCTCGGCGACGCCTCGATGATCGAGGGAGACTGACGAAGGAATCGCCGCGGCGCACGGCTTCGAAGCGCGGCGTGTCTGCGTTAGCATCTCGGGGCGCCTCAGCTCGAGAATGGGGTGCACCCACATTTCTACTCTCCTCGACAGCACTACAAAAATTTCCTGGGAGGTTTTCGGCAACGTTTGTTTGGCGCACGGGGCACGGCAGCGCTATAGGAGTCATGAGAAAAACCGTCAAATAGGGGACTGTTGCGCCGCGACCGGCTCTGGCTCGGGCTTGGCGGCAGGGAGGGGTCGTCTCGGCAGCGTGGTTGCGCAGAAATGCCGCACCAGAGACACAGTTTCTCTGCGCTAGACACAATTTCGGCTGAAATCCTTCCGTATTAGCTACATAGAACGTGGTATTCTTTCTGTGTTGGAAACAGTTACCTGATGAAAGCGGTGTTTTCCATGGCTGCAATTCGACGTAAAATGCTTCAGGTACTTGAACGCTGGAACGAAAGCAAGGCAAAGAAGGCCTTTCTGCTCGTGGGAGCGCGACAGACGGGAAAAACTTATATCGTGAGAGAATTTGCTCGCGAACACTTCGCTCATCTTGCCGAAGTGAACTTTCTGGAGGACGAGAAGGCCATTCGGGTTCTTTCGGAAGCACAGGATGCGGAAGACTTCGTCTCGCGTCTCTCTCTGATTTGCGGCATGCCTGTAATTCCTGGAGAGACGCTTGTCTTTCTCGATGAGATACAGGAGGCACCCGATCTTATTACCGCTGTGAAGTTCCTCGTCGAGGATGGCCGTCATCGGGTGGTGATCTCCGGATCGATGCTGGGTACCGAAATGAAGGGCTTTCGCTCTTTCCCGGTAGGCTATGTGCAGATCGAGCGCATGTTCCCTCTCGATTTCGAGGAGTTCTGCTGGTCGCAAAACGTGCCACAGGCGATCATCGACGACATCAGAGAGGCGTTTGATGCTCGAAAGGGGCTGGATGCAGGACTTCACGAGAGGCTTTCCGGCTTGTTCAGGTACTTTGTAGCTATTGGTGGAATGCCTGAGGCGGTGAGTGCGTATCTCGACTCCTCCTACGACATGATGGCGGTGCGCGCTGTTGCTTCGCAGATCGTGGAGCAGTATCGGTTCGATATCGCGAAATATGCCCAAGGTCGCGCACCGCAGATTCGGCGGGTATTCGATGCCGTCCCCTCGCAACTCGATAAGGTGAACAAGCGCTTTCGCATGGACGCTTTGAAAAGCGGGGCCGTGTACGATCGCTACGCCAACGATTTCGCGTGGCTCATCGATGCGGCGGTTGTGCTGCCGACTTATCAAGTGAGCGAACCGAAACGCCCGCTTAGGCGAACGGCCCAAGAGAACAAGTTCAAGCTTTACGAGGCCGACACGGGGCTCTTGCTATCGCAGTACGCGCCCCAGACAATGCTGGATGTCATCGCCGACGCACCCTCGGTGAACTTCGGCTCGGTCTACGAAAATGCCGTCGCCCAGGCGCTCAGTAACGAGAACCCCGATCTGTTCTATTTCTGCAGCAGCCGAAAGGGCGAGGTGGATTTCATCGCGCAGCGCAACGACGGCGCTCTTGTGCCCATTGAGGTCAAGTCGGGGAAGGACTACAAGCTGCATACGGCTCTCAACAATTTGTTGGGCACGCACGACTTCGAGATAGGGGAGGCCTGCGTGCTCTCCTCGGCGAATGTGGAGCGGCGTGAGCGCGAGGGTAAGCCCATATGGTATCTGCCTCTTTACATGGCGTTCTGCATTGCCGAGCAAACAAGTGGCACCTTCGGCTCCATGCATCTGGCTCCTCCGACGTTTTAGAAGGCCCACGACGTTCTGAAGCGTTTACGCCGGGGCGGCTTCCAGGTCGAGGTCGGAGGCTGCGGCGGCTGGTTCGGCCAGACGGTCGGCAGCGGCCTTGCGCAGGCGCAGGACCACATAGGCGCCCATGACAACCGAGTACACGGCGATGGAAAGCACGGCCACCTCGTTGCCGGCCACAGCACTGGGCATGAGCAGCAGCGCCAGATGCACGTAGGTGAGCACGTAGAAGGGATAGGCGAGCCGCTGCACGCGCTTCCAGCTGGCCGCCTTCATGGCGTGCTTCACGCGCTGGGCCGAGGTGACCCACAGCACCACCATGAGCGCGGTGATGAGCGCCGCGAGCCCCAGGGAGAAGGCCAAGTTGCCGGAGAAGGCGCTCGCCAGGCGCGGCAGGTAGGAGGCGCCGTAGAAGGCGATGTGCCCGCAGGCGAAGATGCAGGCGAGGATGGACAGCTGCCGGCGGATGGGCATGAGGTGGGTGCGCAGCGGGTTCCCCTCGCCGAGCACGCCCACGAACATGACCACGGTGAACAACAGGAAGGCCAAAGCGCAGCGCTGCATGAGCGGCTGGAAGTAGGACCAGGCCTCGCCGCGCACGCCGGCGGACACGCCCCAGAAGTACAGGGCCACGAGCGCCACAGCGCAGACATAGAACGGGACGGGGTGCTTCTTCAAGGGTTTCGCACAGGCCCAGACAAGGGCAAAGGACACAACGAGGGCTACGATAAATCGCATGATGACTCCTTCAATTCAGATAGACCGATTGCAACGACTATCTCCCTCTGCTCGATAAGGTACCACAGGAGGAATTATCCGGCAACGAGAATTGTTTGAGCGGTCTTAGTCTTGAGAAATACGCTTGGAAATCTAGAATACACCAATAGGACACTATTACAGCAGAGAGAAGATGCGAAAGAGAGAGTAATTACTTGCAATATTGGGCATCAATAGTAGTTGACTGTCCTAGATTTGCATGATAGTATGGGCGCTGTAACCGTCATACAAGTTTAGGACGGTTGCACCTATGCATGGGTCGTACTGGAGAAAAGAGGGGAAACGACCTTGCCGAGGGAGCTTTCCCTGCGATCGGAAGAGGAGGGTCATGTATGAGTAATGAACTGACTCGACGCAGCTTCGTCAAGTGGGGCACTGCCACTGCGGGCGCCACGGCGCTGGCAGGGCTTACCTCCTGCGCTCCCGCAAAGGAAGAGGAGCTTTCGGAGACGGGCGGCACAACCCAGGATTTCGGTTATCCCGGCGAGAAGGGCAACGGGCAGTGGCTCACGGGGGCCTGCATGAACAACTGCAGCTGCGAGCACTCGCGCTGCCTTCTGCGGGTGTACGTGGAGGACGGCGTTCCACTGCGTATCCGTACCGACGAGGAGGAAGACTCCATTGAGGTTCCCCAGCGCCGAGCCTGCCCGCGCGGCCGCGCCCAGATCAGCAACATGACCTCCCCGGCGCGCATCAAGTATCCCATGAAGCGCAAGGGTTGGAGCCCCGACGCCCCCAATGGCGAGATGCGCGGTCGTGATGAGTGGGAGCGCATCAGTTGGGACGAAGCGCTCGACTATATTGCCGCGGAGATGCAGAAGGCCTACGATAATTGGGGCCCGAAATCGATCCTCGCTGCCGCCTATAGTGATATCGGCGAGGAATACTTCGATCCCATTGTGTGCCTGCTGAACGCCAAGGGTGGCGCGGTACATCATGACTTGGGCACGGTGTCGCTGGGCTCGTGGCCCTGTGTGGAGCTGTTCATGACTGGCAGCATCTTCGAGGCTCCTGATGCCTTGAGCCTCGCCGAGAGTCAGCTGCACTTCCATTTCGGCAACAACTGGGCGGCGAACAAGGCCGGCAACACATCGCTTCAACTGAATTACGCCAAGGAACAGGGCGGCAGGCTTGTCATCATCGACCCGTGGCTCAACCAGACGGCTGCCGCCATCGCCGATGAGTGGGTGCCCATTCTGCCCGGTACCGATACGGCGTTCTGCCTCGGTATGATGTACCACCAGGTGGAGAACAACCTGCAAAACCAGGAGTTTCTGGACACCTACTGCGTGGGGTTCGATGCCGAGCATATGCCCGAGGGGGCGGACCCCAAGGAGAACTTCAAGGACTACCTGCTGGGCACCTACGACGGTGAGCCGAAGACGCCGGAATGGGCCGAGGCTATCTGCGGTGTACCTGCGGCCACTACGCGCCGTCTCGCCGAGGAGATCGCTAAAACCGAGAAGGTCGATTTCTTCGCTGGTCAGTCCACCACCAAGATTCCCGCTGGCGAGATGTTCGGTCAGGCTTTCTACACCTTGGCCTTCATGCACGGCGTGGGAACCCCGGGCAACTATGTGGGATGGCTCGGTATGCACGAGCACGGCTATTCCACTACACCCTACTGCTTCGCGGGGGATGCCTCCAACGGTGCCGGCAAGAACCCTGTCAACCCGCTGGCTCCCCCGGTCATCGTGCTTGTGCCCAATTGGGCTGAAATTACCGACAAAGACTCCTGGGAAAAGGTGGACTACACCGAGTGCTGGCAGTCCATTCTCGACGGGGCCTACGGACGCGACACCTGGCCCGGCGGCAAGAAGCCCCTTGACATCCACGTCATCTACACGGGCGGCTACGAGAACGGTCTGAACTCGCTGCCCAACGCGAATGCCGGCATCAAGGTCTTCCGCAAAGTCGATTTCGTGTGGGGCGCCGCGCCCTTCTTCGATGCCTCGCGCCAATACTGCGACATTGTGCTGCCCGTGGCAACGTGGTGGGAGAAGGGCAACATAGCCTGGAGCGTGAATGCCGAGACGGTGTACTGGGCCGACCGCATTATGGAGCCGCTGTACGAGGCGCGCCCTGAGACCGAGATCGCCGAAGAGCTGGCGAGCCGCCTCGGCCTCGATCCGAAGGCCGTAAACACCATGACCGACGCCGAGCGCACCTACTATTCCTTCGCCGGCGCCATCAAGATGACCGACCAGGCAACGGCAGCATACGAGCCGCTGTTCACCATCACCCAGGAAGACATTAACGCCCTGGGCGTGGAGGGCGAACCGCAACAAGGCAGCATCACCATCGCCGAGTTCAAGGAAAAGGGCTGCTATAAGACCCAGCGATCCAAGGGGGACGCGCTCACCTATCGGCCGTTCGAGGCATTCATCGCTGATCCGGTAGCCAATCCCGCTGCCACGGCATCGGGCAAGTTCGAGATTTACAGCGCGACGCTCTCGGCAGTTGTAAGTTCGCTGGGCTATTCCGCCATTCCGCCCGTCGCGAAGTGGCAGATCGGCGACCCCGAGCAGGGTGCTGGTACTCAGACCGACGCCTATCCGCTGCTGCTGTGGACGCCGCACTCCCTGCGTCGCTCCCATACGGTGAACGACAACGTTGTCTCGCTGCGCGAGGCATTCCCCCAAGAGTGCTTCATGAGTACCGTGGATGCCGAGGCCCGGGGCATCAAGAGTGGGGACACAGTGTTGATGACGAGCCCCTACGGCAAAGTGCTGCGCCCGGCCAAGGTGCTGCCCACCATTGTGCCCGGTGCCGTGGCGCTGCAGGACGGCGCCTGGATTCGCATCGACGAGGAGACGGGCATCGATTTGGGTGGCGATCCGAATATTCTTCAGGCGCCGAAGGCGTCGGGGCAAGCCTCCCAGTCGTGGACGGGCACGCTCGTGCAGGTGGAGAAATACGATGGGCCGCTGACACTTAAGCCCGACAAGGACATGCCTATAGTTATGCCTGTAGGCATTGAGGAATAGGGGGCGCATCATGACTCAATACGCATTTCATTTGGATGGTGGCAAGTGCACTGGTTGTAAGACGTGCCAGGTTGCATGCAAGGAAACGTATAAGTTGCCAGTGAGCAACCTCTACCGCAAGGTGTACAACTACCAAGGTGGCTCATGGAAACCCACTGAAGCTGGCCACTATGTACCCGACGGTGTGTTCGGTTATTTTGTGTCTCTGGCCTGCAACCACTGCTCGAGCCCGGCCTGCGTGGCGAACTGCCCCACCGGTGCCATGCAGAAGGACGAGGAGACCGGCATCGTTTGGACCGATCACGACGTGTGCATCGGCTGCAAGACCTGCGAGACCGCTTGCCCCTATGGCGCGCCGACCTACGGCGAGGAAGAGGGCTACATGTTGAAATGCGACATGTGCCGCGGCGAAGTGGCCGCGGGCGGCAAGCCTATCTGCGTAACCGGCTGTCCCATGCGCGCGCTGGACTTCGGCACTCGCGAGGAGATGATCGAGAAGTACGGCGAGGGAGATGTTGAGGTGGAGCCGCTGCCTGCCGACACCACGGGCCCCAACCTGATCCTGACGCCTCATCGCGACGCTCAGAAGTCGGGATCGGGCACTGGCTCAGTGGTCAATCTCGAGGAAGAGCTGTAGCGGTTTCCGGGAAGATACTCGCTCGGTGCGAGAGGACTGCGAGGGGCGCAGATCGCTGCGCGAAGCAGTAACCGTTGCGGCAGGATCTGTGCCCCTTTCATGAACCTTTCCAATACCGAGAAGAATGCTTTCCAACCCTGTATAATCCCACGTTAAGGCGGGCACCGGACAGATTCACCCCCCTCCCTCCCGATTTGCCCGGTGCCCCGCCCTTTCTTTTTTCCGAGGTGCCCCATGAACACTCCTTTTGATTCCGATACGCTGGCTGCGGCCGAGGTCTGCTTTGCTGTCGCCTCGCAGTTGCTGTACCTTGAGCCGGAGATCGCGCCGGTGGCCGAGCAGGTCGCAAGCCGTCAGTTCGCGAGCGCTCCCTTTGGCGAAGGTAACGACGATGAGCGGCAGGGCCTGCATCTTCTTGACGGGTGGTGTGCAGTCGCCCTGAACGCATCCGAGGTGCCCGAGGAGGCAAGCGCCGACGAAGCGGCCGCGCGTCTCGTGGAAAGCCCCGCATTCGCCGAAGCCGTGGCTGAATTGCGCCGCGAATGGCTGCGCCTGTTTGTCGGCCTGGGCACGCCCGAGGCGTCGTGCTTAGAGTCGTTCTACGTGGAGCCCAACAGCCATATGTTCGGTAAGAACGTCATCGCCGTGCGCGAGGCCTATCGCCGCCATGGCCTTGAGATTGAGCGACTGCACCGCGAGCCTGATGACCATCTAGGCCTCATGCTGGGCTTTCTCTCGCGCCTGATGGCCGAGGAGCGCGAGGCCGTCGAGGCCGGCGATATGCAGCAGGGCGCTGCACTCGCTGACGAGCAGGACGCGTTCCTGACCGAGCATGTCCTTCCCTGGCTGGCTCCGTGGCGCTATGCTGTCGAGAAATACGCGCGCACCGATTACTACCGTGGTGTCGGAGCGTTCGTTTTCGGCCTGATTGCCTGTTATGCCGAGCGTTTCGGCATTCGCTTCGACGGAAAGGCCAGCGCGTTCAAGCGGAGGAAGTAGCGTCGGTGCCTTTGAGGGGAGGCGCGTATGTTGGGGACGTTCGTGGTGCTGTACCTGTTTCTAGGCGGATGCGGGGCTGCCGCGCTGTTCGTGACGGCTGTATGGTCGCTGCTGTTCCATCGCACGGAAACGCGCACCTTCCAGCAGAGCCGCGCCTTCTGGGATCTGGCGGGGAAGCTTTACCTCGCTAGTTTCGGGCTTCTGGCTCTTTCGGCATTCTGCCTGCTTCTTGATCTTGGTAGCCCCCACCGCTTCTTCCTGTTGTTCCTGCGCCCGACGGCATCGCTGCTGTCGGCGGGCTCGTTCGTGCTGTTGGCGGCACTGCTCGCCTCAGGCTGCTTGGCAGCGGTTCATGCTCTCGGCTGGCCTGCGCCCTCATGGGCGCGCAAGGGGTTGGAAGCGCTTTGTGCGGTGCTGGCGACGGTGCTGATGGTATATACCGGCCTGTACCTGGCGTGGATGGAAGCCGTGCCCCTTTGGAGCAATGGGGCGCTCCCGGCTTTGTTCGCGCTCTCGTCGCTCTCTTCGGGAATGGCTGCAGTGCTTCTCGCGGCGCCTTTTGTGCGCGATTGGGCACTTTTGTCCGGCTGGATAGGCGGCTTGCACCGGGCGCATCTGGTGGTCCTGGGACTCGAGTTTCTGGCGCTTGTCGTCTTTCTCGCCCTGGCCGCGATAAACCCATTCGCCGGTCCGGGCCTCGCGCAGCTTGTTTCGCCCGATGGCCAAGCCCCCTGGTTCTTCGCGGGGTTCGTACTGGGCGGCATCATCGTTCCCTTCGCCGCTGAAACGCTGCGCCCCTTCACGGGCCGTGTCGCGCCCGTGGCCGCATCCGAGGTGCTCTGCCTCTTCGGAGGACTGATTCTACGGTTCTGCCTGGTGCTGGCCGGAAGTCATTGGCTCGGGGGATACAATGCGAGACGACGTAAAACCAGCGTGCTCGTTGGGCGCGCAAACAGGAAGGCAGCGAACGGTTTATGGCCCTGTTCGAGATAGACGAATCAAGCGGACTACCCGTTTGGGTGCAGCTGCGCAACCGGTTCGTGTATCTCATCAAGACGGGCCACTACCAGCCGGGCGACCAGCTGCCCAGCGTGCGCACCTTGGCCGCCGAGGCCGCCATCAACTACAACACCGTGAGCAAGGTGTACGTCAATTTGGAAAGCGACGGCTACGTCGAGTCCGTGCGCGGCCGGGGCGTGTTCGTGCGCGACATCGGCGGGAAGGCCGATGACGTGCGTTCCATCGCCGACACCGAGATCGAGGGCTGCATCCGGCGCTGTCTGGCCCTGGGAATGACCATAGACGAGGT
>OLNW01003042.1_pt1 | contig 13420 bp, 13 predicted proteins | sample 1672121 | NCBI WGS metagenome assembly OLNW01 (sample SAMEA3136648, study PRJEB25190) | human gut metagenome
TCGTCCACCGCTTCCAAATTCTCTGCTGATTGTAATGATTCTTTTTGCCATAATATCTTTCTCCTTCTTAATGTGTTAACCGGTCCACTTTTGTTTTTCTTATCTTCTTTAAAAAGATAAATCCGATCAGACATGCTGCAAGTTCTGTAATTGGGAATGCCCACCAGATTAAAGATACTCCTGCCTGGTCATTTCTTACAAAGATTGAAAAGATTCCTGCCAGGGGTAATATGACCACAAGTTGCCTAAGCAGTGAAATAATTAATGATTCCATACCACCATCCAATGCTTGGTATATTCCCTGATATGCCACATTAATCCCAGCAAAAATAAAACTGATCGAGATAATTCTCATTGCACCAATAAAATATTCTCTGGAACTTCCCGCGTTAAATAACGTTGCAAAAAAGCCTGGAAAACCTTCTGTGATCAAAATTCCGAAGATCATTAATACAATTGTATACATCAAACCATATTTGATTCCATCTTTTATTCTCTTTTTACTTCCCATTCCATAAGCAAATGCTATGATTGGCGTAATCGCATCTCTTAGTCCAAATGCTAAGAATAAGACAAACTGCTGTACTTTATAAAACAATCCGTAGGCTGTCTGGGCAGAAGGACTGAATTTTAAAATAAGATTCATTACATATACCATAATTGACATCAATGCCTGTGCAATAATCGCTGGAAGTCCAATCGCATATATTTCTTTGATAATTCCAACATCTGGCTTCATATACTTTGCTCCATGTTCAAATTCTTTGTTTAATTTTATATGAAAGATAAACAATAACACTGCGGATGCTACCTGTCCGATGACCGTTGCATAAGCTGCGCCTTGGACTCCCATTTCTGGAACTGGACCAATTCCATAAATCATGATCGGATCAAGAATGATATTTACCACTGCACCCACAACCTGACCAATCGTTGAATAGAAGGATCGGCCTGTTGCCTGTAATAACTTTTCAAATAGTGAAAAGAATATAATCCCCACAGAAATTACACAACATATTCTAAGGTAACTTGTTCCCATAGAGATTACTTGTGGATCAACAGTCTGTGATGAAATATATGCTTCTACTCCCAAAATTCCAAATAATAAACAGATTACATAAATGATCACGCCCAAAAACAGACTATTTCCAGCAACCTTGGCTGCCTTTTTATGATTTCCCTGTCCAAGTGTCCTTGCAAGAAGTGCATTCGTTCCTACACCAGTTCCAATTCCTACTGCAACTATCAGCATCTGAACCGGGAACACTAACGTCAAGGCATTTAGGGCTGCCTCACTTCCCACTCTCATGTTACCTACAAATGCACTGTCTACAATATTGTAGACTGCCTGCAATGCCATCGATAAGATCATTGGAATTCCCATCTGGATCATGAGCTTATTGACTGGCATGTCCTTCATCTTGTTACTTTCTGCCATTTTTATTTTTTCCTCCTTTTTTTTGCATATAGAATCCTATTTTGTAGGATTCTCCGCCTGCGGCGGATCGCTTCAGCGACACATTACCCCTCCGCCGCAGTGCGATCCTGCCCGGAGAGCTTTTTTATTTCATAGGGGATTTCATCGAAATTTCTATGAAATAAAAAAAGAATGCAGTTCATCAGAATAAGTTGGACTTACGCTGATTGGCTACACACTTTTTAATGACATTTTATAATTGTAAAAATAGAAAAACGAGCAGCAAAAACTGGATTTACGCTCGTTTGCTACTCGTTCGGTTTTTATTATATTTTGATTTTTTGAAAAAGTCAAATGGAAATTTATTGTACATTCTCATAATTACAAATTTGGATTGCTGCACCATTTTCCATAAGAGAAAATCCATGTTTTTGATAAAATGGTACATTCTTTTTGCCTTCTGGCATTCCGTCTATATACATAAAATCTTTATATTTTTCTTTGACATATTCGATCATTTTTCCTGCAATTCCCATTCCCTGATAATCAGGATCTACCAATACATAATGAATCTGTGCTAACATTTCACTGTCATCTAAAACTCTGGTTAATCCAATGAGTTTCTTTTCATCCCATACTGTAAGTACCGTTGAGGAATTCATAAGAGCTTTATATAAACGTTCTGGGTATTTCTGGCACTGCAGCATCTCATTTTATCCTTCTTCTTTGTAGAAAATATCTGCCAACTGAACCACTATACTCATGTTATCGAATTTACTTTTATCTTAGAAGATATTAGGGAATTTATGAGTTGGTATTAAATTTCTTATCTCCAACTATAAATGAGCAAGTTTGTGATTTTGCATAAAAGAAAGACACCTTAACTTCAATTACGTTGTATAATAAATTTAGTTGACATGATTCATATCTCCTCGTCAATATATTTTATCGTCTAACACTTCAATGTAAAAACTTACCGGTCTAAACCCGTCATTACAACTGATCATCGCTGAGTTTTTATTTTTCATCCAGCCTTCATAAATATCACTGCCTCCATATGCTAATATCATAACAAATGGTGAAATACTCTCCCATGCACTTTCACAAAATCCTTCTGGTCGTTTCCATCCTTCTGTGATAAATACTTGTCCTTCTTCTATATCGCAGGCATGCTGGATCGGATTTTCATACTTTTCCATTAGATCTTTATATTCTGTTTTCCGTACTACGGTAATTTTACATCGTTTCATTGATTTCTTCCTTTCTTGTGCTTCCATTGTATGTATATCCGCTTATCGTTACTACAATATTGATGACAATTTATAAATATTAATATAACCCACACCAAGTAAAATATAATTATTTCAATCCACACTCCCACGAAGGGAGCGACTCTAACTTCCAGATTTCGCAGGTATCACAGACTAAATTTCAATCCACACTCCCACGAAGGGAGCGACTCTGTTACCAGTGGGATAAATCCACCGATTGTAGATTTCAATCCACACTCCCACGAAGGGAGCGACCAGTGTGGCACGTCCGTGACAATTTCAAGAAATTGATTTCAATCCACACTCCCACGAAGGGAGCGACTATTTGCCCAGTTATTAACAGAGATTGGTGGGTTATTTCAATCCACACTCCCACGAAGGGAGCGACTTAGTATCCTTATGTGTTTCTTCCACTTTTTCTCTATTTCAATCCACACTCCCACGAAGGGAGCGACCGAAAGTCTGGAGAAAAGATAAGGCACATGCATATATTTCAATCCACACTCCCACGAAGGGAGCGACGAAGCAGTAGATGCTATCAAGAAATATTTAACAGAATTTCAATCCACACTCCCACGAAGGGAGCGACGTGATAGATTTCAATGTCGTTGATACATTTAACCAAATTTCAATCCACACTCCCACGAAGGGAGCGACTTATTACGATGATTTTAACATCATGGATCTGATATTTCAATCCACACTCCCACGAAGGGAGCGACATACCAGTCAATATATGTTGTATGAAGGTAAACATATTTCAATCCACACTCCCACGAAGGGAGCGACCGGTATCGTTATTTCTTCCCCATCCGTTACCACAATTTCAATCCACACTCCCACGAAGGGAGCGACCTAAAGGCTTTAAATGCTGTATGTAACATCTTAATTTCAATCCACACTCCCACGAAGGGAGCGACTATATCCACACTGTATTTGTCGTAACCAATGCAATATTTCAATCCACACTCCCACGAAGGGAGCGACACGGCAGGGGAGAGAATGGGCAGTAAAGGAGTAAATTTCAATCCACACTCCCACGAAGGGAGCGACGGAGCAGTATGACGAAGATGCAAGGATCAATATTATTTCAATCCACACTCCCACGAAGGGAGCGACGCAGGGCGAACCAGTACCAGAAGGGAGAGTGCATATTTCAATCCACACTCCCACGAAGGGAGCGACTAGGAAACTGTAAAGCGGAGAACTGTCCACTAAAATTTCAATCCACACTCCCACGAAGGGAGCGACGCACAAAGAGCCGCACAAAAAGCCGCAGAAGTACAATTTCAATCCACACTCCCACGAAGGGAGCGACGACAACGACAAGCAAGGGAACGCAAGTAAAATCATATTTCAATCCACACTCCCACGAAGGGAGCGACCTGACCGCACGTTGGGCAGATTACTGTAGCATCATCATTTCAATCCACACTCCCACGAAGGGAGCGACGTTGTTAATGCTGTCACAGTGTATGTGTGAGTTATTTCAATCCACACTCCCACGAAGGGAGCGACTTGTTTCTTCTTTTTCTTTTGCAAACGTTACAAACATTTCAATCCACACTCCCACGAAGGGAGCGACTCTAAGTAACCAACTTCTCCTTTAGCTACATTAAATTTCAATCCACACTCCCACGAAGGGAGCGACTGTATCTGCGATAGTTGCGAAGTCGATTGATTGATTTCAATCCACACTCCCACGAAGGGAGCGACAGCAATATTAACCAATAATTTTCTATTTTTTTGTTCAATATCACTAATAAATTTTGTCTTATATCTAAAAAACATTCAAATACTATTTATTTTTAGATACAAATTTAATTTTTCACTTCATATTTTAAGTGCGAATCTTCCACTCTTTTTATGTTTGCTATATACTCGCATCGCTATAAAATCAATGGTTGATCAACTTGTATTCCTCTATCTACACCAAAATGTTCTACTTTAGTCTGATATTTATTCCCTAAATAATATAAACGCAGACTATCCACATTTTCATCTATAATATCATTTAAGAGTGCTTTTAGCATCACGCATTGTGCATTATCAACAATGCATTCAAACACAGAATTTTGTACACGCCTTCCATAATTTTCGCATTGTTTTGCTACTTTTCTCAGTCTCTTTTTTCCTGCTGCTGTTTCTGTATTTACATCATAGGTAATTAATACTAACATTTGATTTTATCACCTCATTTCCACAAAAATGCTGGATAGCCATCTAAATCTCCTCTTAAATATCTCGCCAATAACATAGCCTGAACATAAGGAACCATTCCCCATTCTACCTTTTCTTTTAAGAATGGATGTGTGATCACTTCTTTTTTCTTATTTTGCCATTCCATCAGCAGCTTTTTTCTTGAATCATCATCCATTAAAACTGCACCATTTTCCTTTTTAGTAAAATTCTTTTTATTTACAATTTTTTTATTAATCAATGATAATACAAATCGATCTGCATAAACTGCACGAAATTCTTCAATCAAATCTAATGCCAAAGATGCTCTTCCAGGACGTTCTGTGTGTAAATATCCAACACAAGGATCCAATCCAACAACTTCCAATGCAGACGTAATCTGATTTGTTAACAGTGTATAAACAAAAGACAACATTGCATTCACATTATCCATCGGCGGTCTTTTACTTCTGCCACGGAAAGAAAAATCTTTTTTCTGTTGTAAAATAAGCTCATCAAAAACACTAAAATAAATACTTGCCGCTTCTCCTTCATATCCCCTAAGTTGTTCCTTAGATTCTGCATTTTGTATATATTGTAAAAATGTTTTCAATTGTAGTGATGCCACCTTTACCCGTTCCTTATCAATTTGCATTGCATGATCTCTGATTGCGCGTTCTAAAACCCACCTTGTATTATATACTTTTCCAGAAATGCAATTTTTAGAAATTTCCAAGCTACGTTTTTCGTCTTTACTACTCGTATATTGACGATCTCTCAAAATGACATTTCCACGTGTTTTTCCAGTTACTCGTGCTAAAAATTTCCCCTGTGGCGTTAAATAACAAAGAGAAATATTCCGATCAGCACATGCACCCATAAGTGCAGGACTTGTCCCTCTGTATCCAAAAGAAACGATTCCTTCTAAATTATGCAATGGCACCTTACCAACTTCTTTTTCTCCATCATAGATAACAATTGTTTCTCCATCTAATCCCAAATATCCATTTTCGGACATTACATATAAAGTATTTAATAATTTTTTCATTTCCTGTCCTCCTCAAATATCTGTGACATATATTTTTTCACGGAAACTGTTTTCTCTAATTTAGGAAGACAAAGATTTTTTAATGAGCAAGATTGGCATGCCTTTGTCTTTTTTACTTTAGGAGTATAATTTTTCTTATAATATTCATGCATCTCCGAAAACATATTCTCAACTTCTTCTCTTAGTTCTGATGAAAAATACACTTGTTCTCTCCGTCTGGTTTCTCCATAAAAAATAGCTCCTTCTTCAATCCTTGTTGAAAACATCTCCTCCAAACACATCGTCTGGGCTGTCAACTGAAGTATATCTTCATCTGACTTCTTGGGTTTTCCTTTTTTATATTCTACTGGATATATAGAATATAAGTCTCGATGCCCAAATAGTTTAACGCCATCTTCACATTTATGGAATTCCACAATATCACATTCTCCACTAATACCTAATGTCCGTGAAGAAACTGGCAGTGCCCGGACGATCAATGTGTCTTTTCTTTTTTCTTTAAGATATGGATCATGCGCTTTCTTATGCATTAGTTCACCTACAACTGTATGTACATTTTCTTCCCATTGTTGTTCAATATGAATTAACGCCCACTGCCTCCTGCAAAACTTAAAATGTTGTATTCCCGATATCATTAAATATTCTTCTTCGGTATATTCCATGCAATCATCCCTTTTTTACTCAAATATGCACAATTTGTTTCCTTCAACACCATTTTTTATTTAAATCATCTGTTTCACTTCCACCGAATCAGGAATATTTTCTCTATTGATATGAACTTCATAATCCTGATATTTTCTTGGATATTCGACATTATCCTTTTTCATTACTTCTACAGAATCAAACAGCTTATATGCAGGACAATCTCCTAATTCTTTGCTATGTTTAAATACTATTAATTCTCGGACTGCCATTTTTCCTCTTGCAGCAGAATGATCATTTTCAAACATATTAATAATAGCTTCCCATAAAAGTTCCAGATCATCTTCTGAAAAACCTGTTACCTTTCTTGCAAGATTCGCTGAAATGTATCCTTCTGCACGATATAAACCATATGGCACAATACACTTTCTTCCCATTTCTGTATTCTTCTTCTCTGCATCTTTTTCTGTTGTAATTGCAACTCTTGTAATTGTTACTTCCTGACTGATAATCGGATCAATACTTCGTGCAAATCCAATTTGAACAGGTCCTCGTACCTGTCCACAATTTAGTGCAGCTTTTACAAATGTCGTCATAACTGCTCCAAATGCCCTGATATCATAAAAGTTATCACACATATAGTCTCTTAATTTGATATCAACATCTGGATCTGTTTTCTTTAATTTTTTCACGGCCTCTTTAATTTTTTTATCGTCTGTTTCCTCAATACCAATACTTTCATATGCTTTTCGATCACTTCGATTTAATGGAACATCCTCTTTAATATAAATTCCATATCCCTTTGAATCTTCTTTTACCATTTCAACATAATTACGAATCTTGCGTTTTAAACAAACATCTGTAACTAATCCAAGTCCACTTTCCGGATCAATTCTTGGCATATTCCCCGCATCCGGATCTCCATTTGGATTTCCATTTTCCACATCAAATAGTACTACAAATTCATATCTGTTTTTAATTGGTTCTCCCATTTATTTATCCTCCTTTTTTTCATACTTTTTTTGCATCTGATGATAATAACCTAACATAAATTTTCCTTGCTCTTCTAATGGTAATTGCTTTGGAAAACCATCTTTTGTCATTTCAATTTTCCCTATAATTTCTGTCAAACTTATTTCATACCACTTTTTCTTTTCTGGATGTTCTCTTTCTAATTTTTTAGTATGACTATTTTTTAGTTTAATTAAAATAGGGAATACCAATGCAGGCGTAGCACATGCAGAATTAAAATAACGATCCCTAATTGTTGTATTAATTCCCGGATTAGCATCCTGCTGAATAGATTCCAACACCGCAAATAATCTTCCTAATACATATGCCTGATCTTCACTTTCCTGATTTAATGCCATATATTTTTCTCCTTCCTTCCATTTATAATTCTTTATTAATACAGCTTTTATAATCGCTGCTCTTCCACTTGTTACTTTTCCTTGTTCTGAACGAACTCTCAACACTGTACTGGTATATAAACTCATAGGATAACAATCATTTGCCAATATTGCTTTTAGCGTCATTGTTATCATATTAGAAAACTGTTTTTCATTTTTGGCTTTTGAACTTACCGTCTCTAATAACATTGCCTCAATTCCTAAATAAATTCCATCTTCCCATACAGGTTGTATAACTTCCATTCGCTTGTAATGTTTTTGAATATTATTAAGAATTTCTCCAAATGTATTTTGGTAGAAAAATCGGACAGATAATCTTGCCGCATTTGGTGCTAAACCAAGAATATAAAATTTTTGATCTGGATTTATTTGTATATCTTCTGTGTCTATCCATATATTTTTCTCAAGATTTCCAAATACCTTCTTTAACTCATCCTGATTATCTGGTTGTGGATTGATTAACGTAAAAAAAGTTCTTTGATATGTTTCTTGTGCAGATTCTGCCCAAGAAACAATCATAGAATCTCCCAATCGGAGTGTATATTCTTTTTGATTCAGAAGATAATTCAATGCTGTTGTATACGCAAACTCCGCATATTTTCCAACTGGAGCATTATAACTCTGTTCTTTTCCATAAGATTCAAATGCTGTGGCGTTAAACGAAACTAATGCTGCACCACTTGATTGTGCTCCTGGAACACCTTTTATTCCTCTATGTATACGTGCAATTTCTGTTTCTTTTCCTGTAACAAGACATTTACCGATTTGTCCTTCTTTTATTTGTTCTTGATAATCTTCCCATGCTTTTTGTATTTCTTCATCATCTTGTGCATAATGATCTCGCATTCCAAAAATAATATTTCCGCCATCATTTAATTCTTCCCAACGCTCCTGCACTTTTGGATTGTCTTTTGCTTTTTCTGGATCCCATTTTTCAAAATATTTGCAGATAGCCTTTGCAAGTATACTTTCTGTATCCTTTAAAATCTCTAAATGTTTTTTCTTAGAATCTTCAAAGCGGTCTTTTATATCAGAATTTGTTCCTTCTATATTAATTCCCATTAAATATTTTGCATTATCACATAAAAAATATGCAGGTGGACATTTTCCACTTCTTGAAAACATTTCTGGCACGCACAGAATCTGTGGTTTTAATGCTTCTGTCTTTAATGAGATAATCTGCTTTACCGTTCCATCTTCTTTCAACTCAATCATATAAGATACTCTGGCCAGACACCAACCTAATTTAGGTATTCTTTCATCCATTGGTTTTTTGTCATTTTGTTGAAGAAGATCTTCGTAATAGCGTACTAATGATTGCAATATCACCGAATCACCTCACAATCTCTAAGATCCAAAACTCCTCTCTTCATAACTGCTCTAAAAAACATTGGTTCTATATGATTGCTGTCACTATAATCCATATCATATAACATAAATCCTAAATCTTTTTCTGCTACTTCGTCATAAATTGTGTGTATTTCATCTTCTTCACATAAACAAAATTGTGCTGGAAATTCTCTACATCCAAAATATGGCATATGATAACATTGACCTCTTTTCAAGCGTCTCATCATGATATCTTTAAATTTTCCTGGATTATCTGAAGCATTCGCTTTTTCCGTCATTTCAAAGTGTGCCTCAATCACATATGATACATCACATAAAACCAAAGAGGCTCTTTGTACAATTTCTTCCTTTGTATTTAAATAGAGTTGTTTCTTTCCTCCATTGTATACTTGTAAGGCGTTACTTGCAGATATTTTACTTTTTACTTCGTTACGTCGTACACTGGTAAATCGAATTGGATTTTTTACATAAATCTTATCAATGATCCATTGAAGTCCTGGATGCCAGTAAATCGCTTCTAAAATCCCTCTTGCAGCAGATGGGGTCATAACATCATATGAGCATCGTTCAACCTTCATCTCCGGCCTGCTAAAGAGTGCATAATCTCCCCATACCTGAACTTTGACTCCCTTTGCCATCTTATAATACTTCTCCTTCCTTATAGCATGCTGCTATATAATCTCGTGATTGATAATAAAAATCCGTATTATAATCCGAAATCACTGCATCAATCCATGAATGATATACTTCCCAAATTCCTTTCATTATTTCATTATCTGTATAACAATCCTCGATCAATCGCTCATACACTTCTCCAATGTCCCAGTAATCTGGCACTTTGTATCTGCAACTTCCAACATTATCGTAATTTCCATCTTGTATCCCATATTCTTCAATGAATTCCATTGCTACCTTCTCAATCGGCTCACAATGGAATACATCTGAATAATTATAAATTCTTTGAATTGTATCTTTCCCTAGATTTTCCACTATTTTACATCTGGTTTCTTTCTTTGTCCGTCCTATATATTCAATCAGACTACATGTATAAAATAATGCGTTATTATTTTTCGCTGCCATCTACAACCTCACTTCCTATATACTTCAATGTATCCAATGCAGATATTGTATGAAAGCTAATCTGATGTGTTGGATGATTAAATTTAGCCAACTCCCAAAACGCCGCTCTAGAAATTTTCCCATCAATATAATTCTGAATGTAATTGTAAATGGTATCATCTGCCATTGGTCCTTCTACGATATCGTATGTATGTGGTTTCCCACTTCTACACGCTACAATAAAATCTAACCATTCTTCCGACATCTCCTCAAATATAAGATATTTTAATTCATAATTTGGTGTATATTCATAAGAATTTAAATATCCCTTTATCCCATAACGGCTTGCCCAACGCTTTGCCTGATTCGGAAGTTTTGTACAATAAAATCCAAAATAAAAATCTTTATGATATTGTGCTTTTCGAATTTCTGGATATTTTACAATTTCTCTGCTTCCATGGTACAAAATCATATCTTATACTCCTTCCTTCCTATAATTTTATTTACGTATTACTTTATAAGTTGACTATACTACACTTCTTTATATTTATCAAGCCAAACATCAATACCGTTACATAAAATTCTATTGAAATATTTAATTATTCAAAATACTATTGAAGAATTAATTTATTACTGTATATTGCTATTTTTATTAAAATCCTTTATACTAACTCCGTCTGGGAAACCCAGTGGATTGAAATAATAGTATTTTTGATAATGAAAATGTACAGCGGTGTAAAGCGTTTAATCTTTACACCGCTGTATTATAATCTTCTACACAAATATTGCAATTCCATTATCCATCGCATAATCTAATCCATAATCTTCCGAATATTGATCCATTGACACAAGTTCATAAAAATCTTGAATATCCTCTGAAACTAATTGTAACATACCTGCACCATTTAGTTTGCCAAAGAAATCACCATAAATTTGTACGCAATATTGTCCTGCTTTTCGCATTCTCTCTTTTGACGTTCCTTTTGTTTTAATTTCATCTAAAATTTCTTTTGCCTCTGGTTCTTTACAAATAAAAATTGTCTTTGTCTCCTGTTCAATCAACCGAAACTCCTTTGCAACCTTTGCAAAATTGTATTTTCCCCGATAGAATTCTTTCATAATATCTTTCTTATCCAAATTTCTACCGTGAAATTTATATAGTCGCTTAAAATAATCCGTAATACATTCTAAATCAGATATATCTTCATAATCCTGTACAACAGATTTAGTAACATCAATTTTTTTCTGTTGGCTAGGTATCACTTTTGAATCTTCAAAATCATATATGTATACCTTACTTTCTTCAGCACTTTTCTTCCCGTTTCGATTACAGCGTCCAGCTGCCTGAATCATTGAATCAACACCTGCTATTTGTCTATAGACACTTAAAAAGTCAAAATCAACACCAGCTTCAACAAGACTTGTAGCTATCAAAATACATCGATCCTTATTATCCAATCTTTCTTTTACATTTGCTAACACTCTTTTTCGATGTTTTGGATACATCGTTGTTGATAAATGATATACGCCTTCCGACTTTAATAATTGATATAATTCTTGGGCTCTTTTTCTTGTATTTACAATGCATAATGCCCTTTGTTCTTTTTTTAATCTTTCTACCATAATTTCTTTTGAAATATTACCAATATTTTGATATGTCACCCGTCTAAAGAATTCAAATTGTTCTTCCATTCTTGGACATAATTCAATAAAATTTTCTATTTGTCCAAAAAAATTATCTAATGATGGTTGTGTTGCTGTACACAATACTATGCTTGTCTTATAATTTTGTACTAATTCTTGCAGCATTGCTGTACATGGAATAAGATAATCCATCGGAAGCATTTGTGCCTCATCAAGAATAATTACACTATTTGCAATATTATGTATTTTTCTACATTTTGATGATTTATTCGAAAACAGAGATTCGAAAAATTGTACATTCGTAGTCACAACGATTGGTTTATCCCAATTTTCACTTGCAAGCTGCATTGGTCTAAGTTCTTCTGAATCTTCATAATCTACATTGCTGTGATTTTCTAATACATTCTCATTCCCTAAAATTTCTCGAAATACCTCTGCATTTTGCTCTATAACACTGATATATGGAACAACATAAATAATCCGATCCATATGATGTTTCACAGCATGATTTAGTGCAAATGCAAGCGATGCTATTGTTTTACCGCCTCCTGTTGGAACTGTTAACCGAAAAATACCTCTATTTCTTTTTCCTTCTTCTATACAATTTCTTAATATTTCTGTTCTTCTTCCATTTACCGTATCAATATCATTATTTTTCAACCAATCTAAAATGCGATTTTCTAACTTTTTCAATAGAATGTTCATACTTTGACCTGATTGTCGTTCCACAAGCCCATTTTTCATAAAATATTCTGTATCCAAAAAATCTGCATCTACTAGGCAGGAATAAATCATTCTTGTAAATGTACTTAATGAAAAATCTGGATTCGAAAGTGTGTTTATATCGAACGGTTCTGTATAAATCTCTGGAATTTTAATTTCTTCTTGATATGCTTCATAATTATATATTTTCTTTTTATATCTTCCACATAAACTTGAACGTTCAGCAGTGTTCCCATAGTCCGGAAGTCCTGCATGATGTCCTGCGATACAGTAATCTAACACTGGCAAATTTATTTTTTTACAAAGCTGTGCCCCTGCTGTCGCATGATCTACCATATTATTTGTATCTTCATTAATCTTTTTTTGAAACTCTTCTGAATATTTTCCAATATCATGAAGCATTCCGCCACAGTATCCCCAATCTTTACTTCCAAACTTCTCTGCAAATTGTCCAGCTAATGTTGCTGTTCCAATTAAATGTTCCTTAATTGTTTGTTCCCTTTCTCCATCTTTATGTGCAATATACTTCATCTTATCATCCTTTTTCTTTCATTTTCTCCATACACAACAAAAACCCCACGTAAAAACGTGAGGTTTAAGAATGGACTAGGCGAGAATCGAACTCGCGTCCAAAAGCCAATTCACATGAGGCTCTCCCATTACAGTCAGTCTTCTTTCA
>OLNW01003046.1_pt1 | contig 13413 bp, 14 predicted proteins | sample 1672121 | NCBI WGS metagenome assembly OLNW01 (sample SAMEA3136648, study PRJEB25190) | human gut metagenome
GGATTTCCACCTGCTAGATTACTTACCCTTTTCTGGGCGCACACTTACTATTTTTCTTTGTACAACTTGTTAACAAGATTACTTATTTTGTTAACATCTTAGGTCTTGTTTTTTCTCAAATAGTATATCATATTTTGTAATAATTAACTAGAGAACATGCTTTTAGTTATTAAATTATTAAAAGTTGCTAAAATACCAACTTCAAAATAAATATCATTTATATAAGTTCTAACTGTTGTTTTTGAAACAAATAATTCATCTGCAATAACATCTTCAGGTATATTACCAAAAAATTTATATTCTACGACTTTTAATTTCGTTTTGTCATATTTTCTCAATTCTTGTAGAATATTGTCGATTAGTTTTTTCCATTCTTGATATTCTTTAATTTTATTATCAATGCTCATATTTTTTATAACTTGTGATTCTACTTTTCTATTGATTTTGTTTTTACTCCTTATTGAAGAATTTATATCTCCTCCTTCTGTTGTGTCTTTTTCAAGTTCCAATTCATTTATAATTCTTTCATAAATTGGATATTCATATAGCTTTTTTCTTATTATCTTTTTTACTTTTTTAGTAACCAAATTGCACCTCCTAAAATAAAAAAATCACAACTATAATTAGTTGTGTTACAAATCCATCTCATCTTCTTCTGAATTACTTGATGTCATTGGTGGAATATTATCATATAGACTTTCAAAAAACTCTGCTGAATATTGTCTTTGTTCATAATTAAATCTATTGCTTTTCTTTTTGTTATTACTTCGTTTTTCCTGCCTTTCCTCGATTTCTTCTACTCTTGCAACTACCCATCTTTTTATAGTTGCAAAATCACTTTTATATTCAACTCCTTTTGATTTCTTATATAAAGATAGTTCTTCAATACACTTTTTTGCTTTGGTCTCTCCATATTCATTAACTAATTCCTTATATTCAAAATCATATAAATACACATTCTCTAAAAATATTTCTTTGCTGACTGTGTGTGTATTTATATTATTATAATTTATATTATTCTCTTTGACTTTTTCATCAATACCCTCTTGACCATTTAATACATAGGGGTATCGATTATTTAGTAGATAGGGTATGTCATTAGGATAAATTTTTCTTTGAATTATCTCTTTATTCTCGTTTCTTATAATATCTACCACTAAATAATTGTATTTTCTCAAATTTCCTATCCATCTTGAAATAGTCTGAGGATCAACATTTAACTTTTCTCCTAAATACTTATTACTTGCATAACAATAACCTTCTTTATTTGATAAAGTTGTTATTAAAGCATATAGTAACTTTTCATTAGGTTTTAATTCATTATTAAACAATACAGTCGCAGGAATTACAGCGAAATAACCTATTCTATTTACTTCATTCTGTATATCCACTTCTTCGATCACTTTCCTTTCCTGCTACTATACAAGCATATAATATTAAACTTAAATTTGCTCCTATAAATAATCCTATTATTAGACCTAACCAAAACATAATTTATACCTCCATATTTAATTCAAAATTCTCTATATTTTTCATTTTAAATACAAACTCAATTAGTTTATTCTTTAAAATTTTTATCTTCTTAGAATCGATTTTCATAAGTTTTATAATTTCTAAATCATCCTTATTAAGAAAATATTTTAATTTTAAATACTTATAATAAATCGGCTTTTTTTCGCATAAAAAAACAAGTATCTTTTTTAAAAATACTTGCCATTCTTTATATTCTTTTATTAAATTATCATCTATTATTTTTATTGCTTGATCTTCCATTGTGTTGCTTGTATCTTTAATTGATTTTATCCAAGCATTATTGGAAACATTAATTGTATCAATTAAATCTGTTTCTCTATTTTTTATTAAATAGTTTATTTTATGATAATTATATAAATAAAATTCTACTTTTTTATACTCTTGTTTTGTCATCTCCTTGTCCTCCTTGAAGTAATTTTCTTAATTCAAGGACAAAGAATTCTGCCTCTATCTCATTATAATTGTTTTTAGCAAAATTTAAGATTACATTGATAATATCATTATCATTGTAATCTTCTATGTTTCTTATTATTTTTCCTAAGTCCTTTTTATTATACATTAACAATAATGTGCATTTGTTATAAAGCTTATCTTCTGCATTAAGTATAGCCATTTCCAATTCTTCTAGTAATTCATCAAATAAAACTGAAGTATTTATCACTTCATCTAAGGATGCTCCCAAATCTGTAGCCATTCTTAACCATTCTATAAAATAAAAATCCTCTACAAATTCATCATAGTTATCTCCTATTTCTTCTATTTTGTTATACATACTATTAAGCCTTGCTATTTTATTTATTTCATTTACTATTTCTAAAATTTTCTCTTTTTCCATAAAAACCTCCAAAAAAATAACTTCAGCGATTGCTGAAGTTATTGATATTTCAATATTAAATTACATTATTTTTTACCCTTTATTTACCCTTTATGAAATAAATTTTAATGCTTTTTAACGGTTTTTAATGCTCTTAAATGGATTTTTCAGAGAAATAAAAAATCCTCTGTAAATTGCTTTAACAGAGGCATTTCATTGGTTGCGGGGGTAAGACTCGAACTTACGACCTTCGGGTTATGAGCCCGACGAGCTGCCAACTGCTCCACCCCGCGATATATAATTATACGATACATAGTAAATAATTATCTATGACTTTTTTAGTATAACGCTAATGTAGCAAAAAGTCAAGTAGTTACATAAATTTTTTTGAACATTTTCGCTTCTCAACATTTTACTTCATGACATTTTTACTTATTAGCCACATAATTATATAATTTTTTTATAATTATAATATATGCAAATAATTTGTAAATATTCACATTATTTGCATATATTTCATTTTATTTTTGTTTTATTTAAACTTCTCTAATAGTTGTTTTTATATACTTTTCATTTTTTTATTTTACAATAATGTCATTTTTTATTTTATTGAATTTGCTTTCTCCTATTCCACTAACATTTTTTATGTCTTCTATTGTATTAAATTTTCCATTTTCTTTTCTATAATTAATTATTCTTAGCGCAATTGATTCTCCTATTCCTGTTAATTTTTGTAGTTCTTTTTGTGTTGCTGTATTTATATTTATTTTTTCTCCATTTTTTAATTTTTCTCCTGTGTTTGAATTTTCTTGTGTGCTTCCGCTCTTTACAATTTCGCTACTCATATTTTCTATTATTTCTTTTTCGTTTACGTTTGGAATATATATTTTTTGTGCATCTTCTAGTATATATGCTAAGTTTACTTTGCTTAAGTCTGCTTCATTTGTTAATCCTCCTGCTTTGTTTATTGCATCTATTATTCTTGCGCCTTCATCTAATGAAATAACTCCTGGATTTAATATTTCTCCTGCTATATGTACAATTATTTGTGATTTTTCTTCTATTTCTGCGTTAATATTTTCTATTTTATTTTCTTCGAATTCTATATTTGATATTTCAAATTCATTTTCATTTTTTTCAAAGTTATTTATTATAAAATAAATTCCTATTACTATTAGAATTATTATTGCTATAATTATAGATATTATTTTTTTATTTTTTATTATTATTTCTGTCATATTTTTTATATCATATAATATTATATGATTTTCTCCCTTCTAAAAATTTTTATTTTATATTCTTCTTTCTAAAATCTTGAATTTTTCTGATTTTTATATTATAGTAACATAAACGATTTTTACTAATAATAAAATATATAAATTAATATGATGAAAGAGGAATATATGAATTTTGTAAATATGTGTTTTAATAAATTTTTAATATTTATTTTTATTTTTTCTTTTGTAGTACTTGCTTTTTCTACCACCTCCTTTGCTGGTAATGTTGATATAACTACTTATTCTCCTCATTGCTTGCTTATGGAGTCTTCTACTGGAAAGGTTATTTACGAAAAAAGTGCTTATGAAAAAATTTACCCTGCTAGTACTACTAAAATAATGACTGCTATTCTTACTTTAGAGCATTGCAGTTTGACGGATATTGCTACTGTAAGTCATGAAGCTATTTATTCTGTTCCTGTTGGGTATTCTCATGCTTATCTTCAAGAAGGAGAAGAACTTACTATTGAACAATTGCTAAATGTTCTTTTAATTCCTTCTGCTAATGATGCTGCTAATGTTTTGGCTGAGCATATTGCTGGCTCTATTAGTAGTTTCGCAACTATGATGAATACTAAGGCTGCTGAGATTGGCTGCACAGGCACTCATTTTGTTAATCCTAATGGTATTCATAATAAAAATCATTATTCTACTGCTTATGATTTGGCTTTGATGGGTAGATATGCTATGCAAAATGAAACTTTTAGGAAGATTGTTACTACTACTAAATATACTCTTCCTGCTACAAATAAGTTTCCTGAACCAACTCGTTTTTTTAAGGCTACTAATGACCTTATTATTCCTGATTCTAGAGATAGCGTAGATAATTATTATTATTTTTATGCAACTGGTATTAAGACTGGATATACTAATGCCGCAGGTAATTGCATTGTTGCGAGTGCTAAGAAGGATGGTGTTGAATATATTGTTGTTATTTTGGGTGCTGAAAGATTGGAAAATGGTTTAAGTGCCAGATATATTGATTGTAAAAACTTGTTTAACTACGCTTTTGAGCATTATAAAATTTATACTATTAATCAAGAAAATACTGTTTTGAAGCAAGTGACAATTTCTAATTCTTCTTTTGCTACTAAACATCTTAATTTAGTGGTTCAAAATGATATAACTTTATTACTGAAAAAAGATACTGATGAAGCTTCTATTAATCCTCAAATTGATATTTCGGTTCCTTTAGAAGCTCCTATTCAGAAGAATTCGGTGGTTGGTACTATTTCGTACACTATTGATGATAATACTTATTCTTCAAATCTTTTGGCTGGAAATAATGTTGAAAAATCTAATTTTACTACTACTTTTTTAACTTTTCTTTCTATTGTTTTTGTTTTGTTATTTTTGATTTGGTTATTAAAGTCTAATAATAAAAATAATAGAAAAAAGGCTAAAAAGAGAGCTGCAAAGAAAAAGAAAGATAAAGATAATTATTTATTTTGGCTGAATTAATTTTATAAAAGGGCTACAATTTTAAATGTAAGCCCTTTTTATTTTTACTTATAATCTTTTCCTATAATGATAGTAAAGTCTACTTTTGCATTATCTGACCCTGATGTTATAGTACCTTCCCCCAACACTTGTTTTAATTCTTTTGCTTTTTGACTTGACTGATTTGTTCTATTTATAATTGTTGTTTTGCTGGTTTCTGTTGTTGTTCCGCTTTTGCTAATTGTATATCCTTTTTCTTTTAGTTCTTCTTTTACTTTTGTTAATGTTTCTGTATTTTGTGTTCCATTTAATAGTTCTATTGTTATTCCTTTTTCTGTGCTTTTTCCTTCTGCCTTAGTGTTTTCTACTAAATTTTGATTTTCTATATTTTCTTCTGAATTTATTACTTTGTCTGTAAATAAATCATCTACTACTTGTTTTGCTTGTGTTTTATTTACTGTATATATCCATATTCCATTGCATTTTTCTGGTGTTCCTGGAAGTGTATCTGACACGATGTTTGAAGTGTTAAATTTAAAGATGTATGGTATATAATATTTTAATGTTTCCATGTCTAAATTTGTTTTTACATTTTTGAATACAATATCCATTAAATTTAATACTTTTGTTACATTTTCTATTTTTAGTAATTGTTTTGCTGTAACTTGTATAAATTCTCTTTGTGTTCTCATTCTTCCTATGTCATTATCCCCATATTCTACTGGGTAACTTGTTCCGTCGTTGTTGTGGCGAAAACGAAGTAATTGCTCTGCTTTTTCTCCATCTATTAGTTGTTCTCCTGCTTTTAGGTGAATGTGCAAGTCTTGTGTTGGGTCGTCATAGTCCATATCTATTGGCACATTAAAGGTTACCCCTCCTATTGCATCTACTACATCTATTATTGCATCTGTATCTATTAATATATATTTTTCTAAGTTCAAACCTGTAACATTATTTACGCATTCTATTGTTTCTGGAATGTTAGTTCCATTTCTATATACTGTATTGATTTTATAACTTGCTAAATAATTTTGTGTTGCTGTATTTTTATCTTTTTTTCCAACATATGTATCTCTAGGTATTGATAATAAAGATGCTTGCTGTGTTTGTGGATTGTATGAGGCTACCATTATACTGTCTGTTAATTTGTAATCTTCCCCCGGTATTCCACTTTCCCCTAATATTAAAACATTAAGTCTTCCTATATCTTTTAATTTTTGAGGGTCTATTCCTAAGGCAACTGCTGATAATGGGTCATATTCTTTTCCTTTCATATTTTTTTTGTGTTTTATGTATTGTATTCCAAAGTATATTCCATATATAATAATTGCACATAATATTATTAATAATATTGTTTTAAATATTTTTCCTACTATGCTTTTTTTCTTTTTTTCTTTTTTATTTTCTACTTTTGTTTCTTTTTTCACTATTTTTCACTCCCAATTTTTGGCATACTAAGAGTATAACAAACAATGCTAAAAATATCAATATTTTTCGTTTATTTTTTACATAATATTAATTTTTTAGCGAAATAAAAACCTCTATTTTCATAGACGTTTTTATTTTTTTCTTAAAATATTATTTTTAATAATAAATTATTGTTATATAACATTCCACCTATAAATGATTTATTTATTGCTGCAATTATTCCTGTTTGCTCTATCATTGGGCTTATAAATGAAATTAATGCACATGCTGCAAATATTATAATTCCTGCTTCTAAAACTCCATATATAATTCCTCCTAGTTTATCTACTTGTTTTATTAATGGTAAATCTGTTATTATTTTTGATAGTGCACTTACAAATATTAATCCTATTCTTACAAGTACAAATAGCGCTATTGCTACAATAATATTTATGCTTGCTACTGCTATTTCTTTTGCTACATTTTTTACTATATTATCTCTTGCTTCCCCTACTGTACTTTCTACTTCTTTATTTATGTGCTCTACCATTGTTTTTGGAAGATTTGTATCTTCGCTTATTTTTCCTTCTTCTGAAATGTCTTTTCCTATTAAGTTTATAACAGATTGCTCAATGTTTTCATCTATTTGTGTATTTTTTATAACTAAATTACTTACTGGTTTATATAAAATTGCTACAACAACTATTGCAATTGCAAATGATAATATTTTTATTGCACATTTTGCTAAGCCTTTTTTATAGCCTAACCCTACGCAAAGTAATATTATTCCTACTATAATTAAATCAATTATAACTGACATTTTTTTCCTCCCTATAAATTTATAATTTCTATTTTATCTCTATAAACAATTCCTGCGCATTCATTGTTTATAACTACTTTTCTAACTTCTTGGCTTGATGTGTATTTTTTGTTAAGCCATCCATTTGTTCCTACAAAATATACTTCTGAACCTAAGTTTAGAGCTATGTAATTGTTATTAACATATATTTCTTTTACAACACTATCTATTGTATATATATTTGTTTTTTTGCTTCCTACGTTTACAAATTCTACAGTACTTTGCGTACTTAATAGTACACTTTTTTCTAATATTCTAACTACAAAATTGTTTAATTTTATATCTCCAAAAACTACTTTTTGTCCATCTTCTTTTAGTTTAAGCAATTCTTCATCTGCTCCATTTTGTAATATATGGATTGAATCATCATACATGCATACTAATCTATTTGAATCCTGATATTTTATACTTAATGCTACACTATCTGTTGGTGATGCTATGTTACTTATAATAGGGTCTGAAGATGCTTCTTTTTCCTTTGCTTTTTGAATAGAAACTGTTTTTATTCTGGACTGTACAGTTGTACCATTTGTGCTTATTTCTGCAAAACTCATGTATTTGTTATCTGATGATATATCACTATCCATTGCTATTGAATTTGATAAATATGTTTTAAACATCTCATTTCCTTGGCTATCGAAGGTTTGTATTATTGATTTGTATGTTGTTCCTGTTATTATTACTGACACATATCCATTTTTATTTACATTTATTCTGCTTATATTTCCTTCTAAATCTTTTTGCCAAACTATATTATTTCCAGATATTAAATAAATTCTTTGCTTTTCTTTTTCTGCAATTAATAAAAATCTATTATTTGTGTCTATTATTGGATTAGTTATTTCTACTGAAAGTTCATATTCTTTTTTTCCATTAGAATTATATCCTACTAATTTATTTTGTGAAAATACACTAATATATTTATCATACGCATATACTTGTATATTTTCTGGCTCTTCTAATGTAATGGAATTAAGGTTATTTTCTGTAACATTTTTCATTAATACATATTTATCCATAAAATCTCTAAAGGTTTTATTTCCCATATATACGCAAAAAAGTATGATTGATGTTAATATAAGTACACTTATAATTATTAATACAGTTAATTTTTTTTTATTTATTTTTTTTATTTTTTCTCGGCCTTCTTCTATACCTATTACCTTCATTTGTTTCTCCTTTTTTTCTTTACTTCTTTATATCAGTTTTTATTGAATTTTTCAAGTATTTTTAATTATTTTTATTTAATAAAAATATTATTTGCATAAATCCAAGTATTCCAAATAATGGATATAAAATTTGTACTAATTTTGAAAATCCTATATTTGAAATAAATATTCCTGTCACACACATTATTATTAAATTTATTTGATACATTTTTTTATTTTTACTTACGTTTTCTAAAAAGCTATATCCTGTTGAAACGGCTGAAGTAAGTATTGATGCTATTATTACAAAACTGTATATATATTTATATATTATACCAAATTCTGATACTATTTGAAGAAGTGGTAATTCTAATTCTTTTATAAAAAATTGACCTCTTAATAATAAACAATATATGCAAAATGATAATAATATTATTAAGCTTCCACTAATAATTGATATTAATTTTATTTCTTTTTTGGAATTATAATATTTTTTTACATTTATTAAAACTGGTATTAAAATTATGCTATTATAACTTGCATATAAAAGGCTATTTACTATAAAGCCTATTTGTTTTGTTTCTATTTCTATGCTCATTTTATTTTCTATTGTATATGGAATATTTTTTGCTCCTAAAAATATTATAAAAAATAATAAAATTGGTACAATATATTCATTTATTTTTATCATTCCTTGCAAACTTTTTTTAAAAATAATATAGCAAATCGTTGAAAATAAAAAACTTGAAATACACATTGGTATTTTATATGCTTGTTTCATATACGCACTAAATCCTGCTATCATAATAAAAAATGAAATAATTAAAAATGCATTTACTATTATATTTATTTTTGTTCCTATTTTTTTATTTTTATTACTTTCAAGTAATTCTAAATATGTATTTATTTTTTTATTTTTTATTTTATTTAAAGTAATATAAATAATAAAGCTAGTAAATATTCCAGAAATAAATATACCTATTATTCCCCCATAGCCATATTCTAAAAAAAATAAATATATTTCCCTTCCAGATGCAAAACCTGCACCTATTAGAGTTCCCATTATTACCATTACTATTTTTATTATATTTTTCAAATTTTTTCTCCTACTTGACGCAATGGGGACGTTTCTTTTTGCGTCATAATAAAAAATCTCTCTTTTAAATTTATGAGAGATTTTTGTATTTATTCTATTTTTTTCTTCTACGTATTTGCCATACTATTATTCCACAAATTATTACTAATGTTGGCACCCCAAATATTATCGCTTTTATTATATTATGCTGTTTTTGTGTTACTGTATAACTTACGCTATCTGAATCTTTTCTAATTGTAATTGTATTTGTTCTCTTTGTTAGATATGCTACTGAATTTATTACTACGTCATCATTGTTACATAGCATATTTGCATACATTGCATAATTGTTATTTATATTTACTTGTTGATTTGTTGCAAATATTGCATTTGAATATACTATCATTTCTGCTGTATTTCCATCTTCTAAAGTTCTTGTTACAAGTGCTCCCATTATGCTATTTGCTGCGTCTTCGTCTTGGTTTGTTTTTGATAAACTTGATACTTTTAAGTTTGTTCTTATAAATGCCTTACTGCTAGTTTTTGCTATTGTAGAATATGTTACTCCTAAATTTTCCAATGTTGCTTCATCTTTAAATTCAATTCTTCTTGCATCTATAAAACATACATTTATATTCATTTTTGAATTTTGAGTTAATTCATTGCTTTCTATCTTTGCAATTATAAATTCTGGTAAATTATAAAACATTTGATTTTCGTCTTGTTCTAATAATACTCCTTTTGAAATATTAAATCCATATAAATTTAATATTTCATCAAAGTTTGGTGTTTCTATTCCTAATACATTAGTATCTGCTAATAATAATATTTTTCCACCTCTATTGCTATATGAAATTAATTCATCTTTTTCAATTTGTGTAATATCTTCTTTTAAAGTTGTAATTATTAAACAGTCGCAATCTTCTGGTATGCTTCCTTTGGTTAAAATATTTAGATTTTCTATTTCATTAGCTTCTGCTGTAATATCTTGTTTTACTAATTGAAAATAATTATCACTATAATAATTGTGCCCTTCTAAAAAATATATTTTAGGTTTATTTTCTATTGTTACTTCTATTATTGCATTTGTAATTTTTTCTTCTGTTGTATCTATTTTCTCTCCTGTCGTATAGTCATAAGTATATAAATCACTTAATGAAATTTGTGTTTCTCTTTCACTAGATTTTACTATTATTAGGCTATCTGTTGAGTCTAAATTATATGTGTTCATTATATCTGGTCTTTGTGTTAAATCATCTACTTTTTCGATGGTTATGTGTGAGTTTAATTGTGTGTATTTATTTGCAAAGTCTGATAAATATATATAATTACTCATATTTATTAATTCTATTTGAACATCTTTATCTAATTCATTTAATTTTGTTTTTGTACTTTCTGATATTGAATATATTTTATCTGTTGTAAGGTCTATATCTTCTAAATTTAATTTTGTTACTGCATAATTAATTCCAAAATATATTGCAAATATTATAGCAATTAATAAAATTGTTAAAAAAGTATTTTTTAGCCATTTCTTTTTTATTATTTCTATTCCTTTTTTCACTTTTTTACTCCTTTCAAAAATTTATTTAACTGTTTTTCTTCTTTGCATTACAAGAATAGTTAGTAAAATAAATACTAAAGAAAAAGATACTAATCCTGCAACTTCTGTCCATGAAATAAGTCCTGATGGGAATTTTTCATAAAAATGTACTATTGATATATTTGAAAATATGCTATTTATATTTTCCATAAATATTGACATTAATAAAAATGCTATTGTAATTATTGCTGAAATTACTTGATTTTCAGTTATGCTTGAAGCAAACATTCCAACTGATAAAGCTGCCATGCTTACTAACATAAAACCTACCATTGATGTAATAATTGGCATTATACTTGTTTTAGCAAAGGTTCTTACTATTGCATAATAGCCTAAAGAAATTATTAATGTAATTAAAATAACTCCTAATGCTGCTATTAATTTTCCTAAAACAACTTTTGTTATGCTAACTGGTGATGTTAAAATTAATTGTTCTGTCCCATTTTTTCTTTCTTCTGCAAACATTCGCATTGTTAGAATTGGCGCCCCTATAATTAGTCCATATATTGCCATATAATAATATAAAGAACTTAAATCTACTGAACCTGTTTGTACACTTATAATGTAAAAGAATATACTAGACACAAATAACAAAATTCCTACTACTACATATCCTATAGGTGATAAAAAATATGATTTAAACTCTTTTTTTATAACTGCCCACATTATTTATTACCTCCTTTTTTTTATTAAATTCTTTGTCTATTAATTTAATAAAAGCATCTTCCAAACTTGTTTCTGCTTTTTTTAATTCAAATATTGTTATTCCTTCTTTTGGTAAAATTTCAAATAATAATTTTCTTACATCTTTTTCAGATTTTGAAATTATTTTATATTGTTTTGTTCCATCTTCATTGTCTTTTACCATTTCTAATTTTTCAATATCTTTTATTTTTTCTTTTAAATTTGGCATTTTTTCTTCTTTATCTTCTACTGTTACATATAAAATATTTTGCTCTTTTGTTTTTTCTTCTAAGTTTTCTGGTGTATCTATAGCTACAATTTTTCCTTTATTTAAAATAACAACTTTTTCACATATTTGACTTATTTCTGATAAAATGTGTGAACTTAATATTACTGTATGTTTTTTTCCTAAATTTTTAATTAAATTTCTTATTTCTATAATTTGTTTTGGATCTAAGCCTACTGTTGGCTCATCTAATATTAAAACTTCTGGATTTCCTACTAAAGCTCCTGCCATGCTTACTCTTTGTTTATATCCTCTGGATAAATTACGTATTAGTTTATTTTCTACTTCCTGCAAGCCAGTTTCTTTTATTACATTTTCTACTTCTTGTTTTCTTATTTTTCTTTCTACTAATTTTAGTTCTGCCATATAAGTAACAAATTCTTTTACTGTTAATTCCGTGTATAGTGGCACATTTTCTGGCATATATCCTATTTGTTTTTTTGCTTTTAATGGTTTTTTCATAATATCAAATCCATTAATTACAATATTTCCTTCTGTTGGCTCTATAAAGCCTGTTATCATGTTCATTGTTGTACTTTTCCCAGCCCCATTTTGTCCTAAAAGACCTACTACTTCGCCATCTTTTACAGTAAATGTAATATTATCTACAGCTATAAAATTGCCATACTTTTTAGTCACATTTTTTACTTCTATCAATTTTATTCCTCCTTTTATAAATTGACTTTTCTTGAAAGTAGCTATTCCGTAATGTTTTATTAATTTTTCTTTAACATATTAACATTGCAATTCTATTTTATCAATATATTTCACATAACTTTCACAAAGACTTAAAAAATTTGGAACTATTTTGGGTAATGGAGTTTTAGTTCCACACAAAATGAGACAAAAAGTAACTGGTAGTATATTTCTATATTACCAGTTACAAAAAAATTTACCACTAAACTTGACAAGATCTAGACACTATATAATACACTATCTTATATTTACACACTAGATAATACACTATCCATCAGAAATCAGTAATCAGATGTCAGACCTCTGACCTCCAATTTTAGACCTCCAAAATCACTTCTTGTCACTTGTTTACAAGCACAGCGCGGAAGCCGTAGTAGTAGTTGCTATTGCCATTATCACGGTAGAACGCACATACACCAGCACGTGAACCATCCCATAAGCTGCCACCACGATCGAAGAACGGATAGTACAAGGCTGGGAGACAAGAGCAGTCGCTCGTCCATGAACTGTAGTTCCAGCCATCTTCTGATGTTCCTGCTTTTCCACTATTTGTTTCTCTTACTGCATCTCCATATATTTTTGAATTTGCTA
>OLNW01003056.1_pt1 | contig 13365 bp, 17 predicted proteins | sample 1672121 | NCBI WGS metagenome assembly OLNW01 (sample SAMEA3136648, study PRJEB25190) | human gut metagenome
AAGACAAAAAGATATGCCATCAAGATTAAATGCAAGAAGAAAAATGATGACAAAAATCAATAAAGTAAAAGACGAAAACGGAAATAATATAGATTTATTAGATAAATTATTCAACGAAATAGCTCCAAAATACGAAGGTAGAGTTGGAGGATATACAAGAATAATAAAAGCTGGACCTCGTAGAGGAGACGGAGCTGAAGTAGCTATATTACAACTAGTTTAATAAAATTGAATATAAATTATCAAGAGTGGAGTAGAGAACGGCTCGTTAATCCCACAGCAACCTATCATAAAGACAAGGTGCTAATACCGGCAAAGCAGTAGCTTTGAGTGATGATTAGAAATAAAATGAACTCTTAGCATAAGCTAGGAGTTTTTACTTTGCAAAAGGGGAGCAATTTTAGTAATAGGAGGAGAAAATATGAAAAGATTTTATTTTACATCCGAAAGTGTAACAGAAGGACATCCAGATAAATTATGTGATTACATTTCAGATACAATATTAGATGAAGCCTTAAAGCAAGATAAATATTCAAGAGTAGCAGTGGAAACATTTGCATCTGCAAACCAAATAACAATTGCTGGACAATTAACAACAAATGCAGAATTAAATATAGAAAAAATCGTAAGAGATAGAATTAAAGAAATAGGATATGATGATGCTGATTTAGATATAGATTATAGAACTTGTAAAATAGATATAAATATAACAAAACAAAGTTCAGATATAGCGCAAGGGGTAGATATTGGAGGTGCAGGAGACCAAGGAATAATGTTTGGATATGCATCAAATGAAACAGAAGAATACATGCCTTTTGCAATATCAATGGCACATAAATTAGCCAAAAGACTTACAGAAGTACGTAAAACAGGAATATTACCATATCTTAGACCAGATGGAAAAACTCAAGTTACTGTTGAATATGAAGGAAATACAGTAAAAAGAATAGATACTATTTTAATATCAGCACAACATAAAGATGGTATAGACATGGATGCACTAATAACAGATATAAAAGATAAAGTAATTAATGCAGTAATTCCAGAAAAGTATTTAGATGAAAATACAAAATATTATATCAATCCAACAGGAAGATTTGTAATAGGAGGACCTTTAGGAGATACAGGATTGACAGGAAGAAAAATTATTGTAGACACATATGGTGGATATGCACGTCATGGTGGAGGAGCATTTTCTGGAAAGGATGCAACAAAAGTAGACAGAAGTGCAGCATATATGTTGCGTCATATTGCAAAAAATATTGTTGCAAATGGATATGCTAAAAAATGTGAACTTCAAGTAGCATATGCAATTGGTGTAGAACAACCAATGTCAATATTTGTTGATACTTTTGGAACAAATACAATATCAGAAGAAGAAATAGAAGAAAAAATAAGAAATAAATTTGATTTAACTCCAAAAGGAATTATAGAATATTTAGGATTACGTGAACCAATATTTACAAAAACAACAAATTATGGTCATTTTGGAAAACCAGAGTTACCATGGGAAAAAATAATAGAAATGTAACATATAAGTTTTAATGACATATTATAGCCATAAGGAGGAAAAAGGTATGGAGAATTTTGTTATAAATTCAGTACTTTGGACACTTGCTCTTTATGGCTTGTTTGAATTAATCAAGCAAATAATATATATGTGTACATATACTAATTTAAAAGAAGATGGAATTTATATAATAATTGCTGTAAAAAATCAAGAGGAAAGAATAGAAGGATTTTTGCGTTCAATTTTATTTAAGATTCTATATGGCAAGGAGGAATTTATTAAAGATATAATTGTCACAGATTTAAATTCGACTGATAATACAAAAGAAATTGTAAAAAAGATGTCTACAGATTATGAATGTGTTAAAGTTACTAATTGGAAAGAATGCAAAGATATAATAGACAATATTGATGAAATAGATAAAAAGTGCTAAAATAGTTACTATAAAGGAGAAAAAGATATGCTAGAAAAATGCACAATATGTCCACATAAGTGTGGAATAGACAGAAATAAATATATAGGAAGATGTAAATCAAATAATAAAATAAAGATTGCTTTATACTCTACACATAACTTTGAAGAACCGTGTATTTCCGGCGAGAATCGGTTCTGGCACAATTTTCTTTTCTAACTGTAATATGAACTGTCTCTTTTGCCAAAACTACGAAATAAGCCAATTAGGCAAAGGAAAAGAAATAACTATAGAAGAGCTTGCTGATATAATGATAAAACAACAAGAAAAAGGTGTAGAAAATATAAATTTAGTAACTCCAACAAGTTATGTTTTACATATTATAGAAGCAATAAAACAAGCAAGAAATAAAGGTTTAAAAATCCCAATAGTATATAATACAAATGGGTATGAAAATGTGGAAACATTAAAGTTGTTAGAAGGATATATTGATATCTATTTACCGGATTTAAAATATTACTATAATGAGTTAGGAAAAAGATATTCAAAAGTGGATAATTATTTCGAAATAGCAACATTAGCAATAAAAGAGATGTATAGACAAGTAGGAGCACCACAATTAAATGAACAAGGAATAATGCAAAAGGGATTGATGATAAGACATTTAATTTTACCAAATCAAATAGAGAATAGTAAAAATGTTTTAAAATGGATAAAGGAAAATATGGACAACAATATATATGTAAGTATAATGGCACAGTATTTTCCTACATATAAAGCTAAAGAATTGGACGAGCTGAATAGAAAACTAACTAGAGAAGAATATGAAGAGGTTGAAAATTACTTATATGAATTAGAGTTAGAGAATGGGTATATTCAGGAATTAGGCGAGCATGAAGAGGAATATGTGCCAAAGTGGGAAGACTAAATTTTGTAATATCTGTTGAAAAAAATGTAAAAATCTGTTATGATATTGCAAAATAATTAAAAGAAGAAGGTAAAAAATTGCAATATATAACAAAATTAGATAAAAAGAAATTAGGAGAATATGAAAAAAGAGTAATAACAGAAGATGTAATACTAACAGATGAAAGATTATATGAACATATACTTTTATTTCATGAAGATACAATGATATATTTAAAACAGATAGAAGATATAGGAAAAAATGGCAGAGTTGTAATTAAATTAGCTTTAGGGCAAGATGAAGAACATAATAAAAATTCAATTATTACTATGATGAAGTTAAATAAAAGAACATGGAATCAAACTATAAAAAATAGAGGTAAAATTATATGGAAAAATAAAAAAGACTAGACAAAAACGAATAAAAGTTGTATAATATAAGTACAATATAGAGAGTTATTTGAAGTGGACAATTGTGCCATCCACACACCCTAGAGGTCAAAAGAGATGCAGGAATTGGCACACCTGCCAAATAACCAGAACTAAAGGAGCTATGGAAACATAGCTCTAATTTTATTGATAAAATCGATATGTAACTTTTTTGTAAAAACAATTTACAAGGTTAGATTATTATGATATATTAAAAAAGTAAGAGTCATAATAAAAGGAGGACAAATTAATGACACAAGCAGACGAAAATTTTATAAAAACATGTGAAGAAATATTAAAAAATGGATATTCATCAGAAGGCACAAATGTAAGAACAAGATGGGAAGATGGAACAGAAGCCAATTACTATTCAATAGTAGGAGTGCAAAATAAATACGACTTGGAAAAAGAATTTCCAATGATAACACTTAGAAATAACAGCAAAACAATCAAAAATGCAATAGACGAAATATTATGGATATGGCAAAAAAAATCAAACAAAATAAGTGAGCTAAATTCACATATATGGGATCAATGGGCAGGAGAAGACGGAACAATAGGAAAAGCATACGGATATCAATTAGCGAAAAAATATGAATTTAAGACAAAAGATGGAATAAAAGAAATGGACCAAGTTGATTACGTGTTATATTTATTAAAAAATGATTCATCAAGCAGAAGAATAATGACAAATTTATTTAACCATGAAGAACTAAAAGATATGAACTTAGAACCATGTGCATATGGAACACAATGGTTAGTAAAAGAAGGAAAATTACATTTGATATTAAATCAACGTTCACAAGATATGTTAACAGCAAATGGATGGAATGTAATGCAATATGCAACATTGCAATGTATGTTTGCCCAAGTAGCTGGATTAAAGCCAGGAACATTAACACATAACATTGGAGATTGTCATATATATGATAGACATGTTCCATTAGTAAAAAAATTATTAGAAGCAAAACCAGTAGAATGTAAACCAAAACTAGTCATTAATAATCCAACAAAAGACTTCTATGAATTCAAAGTAGAAGACTTTGAAATAAAAGATTATGATTATAACAAAGAAGTAAAAATTGGTAAAATACCAGTAGCAGAATAAAGGAGTGCAAAGAAATGTTAAGTATAATAGTAGCAAAAGCAAAAAATAATACTATAGGAAAAGATAATAAATTATTATGGAATATACCAGATGATTTAAAAAGATTCAAAGAATTAACAATAAACCACAATATAATAATGGGAAGAAAAACATTTGAATCAATCGGAAGAATACTTCCAAATAGAAAACATATTATATTTAGTCAAAATCCAGACTTTAAAATAGATAACGAAAATATAGAAATAGTTCATTCAATGTTACAAATTCAACAATACATAGAAGACGAAAATGAAAACTTTGTAATAGGCGGAGCTATGATATACAATTTATTAATGCCATATGTAACAAAAATGTATGTTACAGAAATCGATAAAGATTTTGAAGGAGACACAGTTTTTCCAAGAATAAATACAGAAGTATGGCAAGAAGTTAGTAGAGAAGATGGACCAAAAGATGAAGAAAATGACTTTAAATATCAATATGTAGTTTATAAGAGAAAATAAATAAGATTTATAGCTTTGGGCACAATATAAAAAAGGAGCGTTTTTATGTTTAAACCTAAAGCTATTTATTTTGAAAAAGAAATTGTAAATTATCCATTAGGACAACAGTTAATGGAACAATACAAAGAAATACCAAAGATAGAAATTGAGAATCACAATAATATAGAAGAAATGAGAAAAAAGCAAAATTCAGAATTTGCAAATATGAAAAGTAATTTAATAATAGGAGTGAGAAAGACACATAAATTTGTGGAAAATCATAAAACATCAGATTATTTGGTACCATATACTTCATCAGGTTGTACGGCAATGTGTATGTATTGCTATTTAGTATGCAATTACAACAAATGTGCATATTTGAGGTTGTTTGTAAATAGAGAGCAGATGTTAGAAAAAATAATTAAAACAGCACAAAAAAGTGAAAAACAATTAACATTTGAGATAGGAAGCAATAGTGACTTGATATTAGAAAATACAATTACAGGAAATTTAGTATGGACCATAGAGAATTTTGCAAATACAGAAAAAGGATTTTTAATATTACCAACCAAATTTGATATGGTAGATGATATATTACCATTAAAACATAATGGTAGAATAATTATTAGGATGAGTGTAAATCCGGCAGAAATTATAAATAAAGTGGAATTTGGAACATCAAGATTAAAAGGAAGAATAGAGGCAATAAATAAGTTGGCAGAAGCGGGATACAAAATAGGTATATTAATAGCACCGGTAATATTAGTAGAAAATTGGCAACAATTATATTCAGAACTAATTCAAACCTTAAGTATTGAATTATCAGAGAAAGCAAGAAGAATAGCATTTTTTGAAATAATATTTATGACATATAGCTATGTTCATACAAAAATAAATGAAGAAGCATTTCCAAATGCAATTAATTTATATAACAAAGAAATTATGACAGGAAGAGGAAATGGTAAATATGGATATAAAGAAAAAAATAGAAGAGAATCAGAGATTTTTTTAAGAGAGCAGATGCATAAATATTTTCCTAATAATAAAATTGAATATGTAGTTTAATACTTGACATTAAAACAAAATAATAATATACTTTAAGCAAGTTATGGAAAGAGTTTCCAAACTTGCTATTTATGTATTTAAACATAAATAATAAAAACAAAAAGGAGGCTAAATTCAATGAAGAACTTAATTGAAATTAGATGGCATGGAAGAGGCGGCCAAGGTGCAAAAACAGCTTCATTATTATTAGCAGATGCAGCATTTAATACTGGTAAATATATTCAAGGATTCCCAGAATATGGACCAGAAAGAATGGGAGCACCAATAACAGCATATAACAGAATAAGTGATACACCAATAACAATACATAGTAACATATATGAACCTGATTATGTAGTAGTTGTAGATGACACACTATTAACATCAGTACCTGTTACAGCAGGACTAAAAAAAGATGGTGCAATTGTAATAAATACAACAAAAACACCAGAACAATTAAAAGAATTATTAAAAGGATATGAAGGAGCAGTATATACAATTGATGCTAGAAAGATATCAGAGGAAGCTCTTGGAAAATATTTTCCTAATACACCAATGCTTGCTGCAATTGTAAAAGTTGCAGGAGTTATGACAGATGAAGAATTACTTGAAGATATGAAAACTTCATTTAAACATAAATTTGCTAAAAAGCCAGAAGTAATAGATGGAAATATGAAAGCATTAGAGTTAGCATTAAAAGAAGTTACTAAAATACAATAAACTAAAAGGAGGAAATCAAAATGACAGAAATAAATCCAAAGACACCTATGGAAGAATTAACAATAGGTGGAAATATATATTGTGCAGGAAATGCAAGAGAGTTTAAAACTGGAGATTGGAGAAGTATGAAACCAATTTGGATAGAAGAAAAGTGTAAACAATGTGGATTATGCTTCCCTGTATGTCCAGACAATTCAATTCCTGTAGGAAAAGATTTAAACAGAGGAGAATTTAATTATGATTATTGCAAAGGATGTGGAGTTTGTGCTAAAGCGTGTCCTTTTAATGCAATAGAAATGAAAGAGGAGGGAGTTTAATTTGAACAATAATAGCCATCTTGCGGCGTTGAAATTCATTCAAAACGCAGTTACATACACCACGTATGTGCCTTTGCCTTTTGAATAAATTTCGCCTAGCAATATAACTATTCTTGTTCAAATTGTAAATAGGAAGGAGATAAAGAAATGAGTATAAGAGAAAGATTAAGTGGAAACGAAGCAACAGCAATCGCAATGAAGCAAATCAATCCAGACGTAGTTGCAGCATTTCCAATAACACCATCAACAGAAATACCACAATATTTTTCTACATTTGTTGCAAATGGAGATGTAGATACAGAATTTGTTGCAGTAGAAAGTGAACATAGTGCGATGTCTGCAACAATAGGAGCATCAGCAGCTGGAGCAAGAGCTATGACAGCAACATCAGCAAATGGATTATCATTAATGTGGGAAATGATATATATAGCATCAAGTTTAAGATTGCCAATAGTAATGGCATTAGTAAATAGAGCAGTTTCAGGACCATTAAATATACATAATGATCATTCAGATGCAATGGGAGTAAGAGATGCAGGATGGATAATGCTATTTTCCGAAAATAACCAAGAAGCATATGACAATATGCTAATGGCACATAGAATAGCAGAACACAAAGACGTATTATTACCATTAATGGTATGTCAAGATGGATTTATAACATCACACTCAATTGAAAATATTCAATTAGAAAATGATGAAGATGTTAAGAAATTTGTTGGCCAATATAAACCAGAACATTATTTATTAAATAGAGAAGAACCAATTGCTGTTGGTCCATTAGACTTACAAGCATATTTATTTGAACATAAAGCGCAACAGGCAGAAGCAATGAAAAAAGCAAAAGAAATAATAAAAGAAGTTGCAATAGATTTTGAGCATTGGACAGGAAGACATTATGACTTTTTTGAAGAATATAAACTAGAAGATGCTGAAATTGCAATAGTATGTATGAATTCAACTGCAGGAACAACAAAAGCTGTTGTAGATAAATTAAGAGAAAATGGAGTAAAAGCAGGACTACTAAAAATAAGAATGTATAGACCATTCCCAGTAGAAGAAGTTGCAGAAGCATTATCACATTTAAAAGCAGTTGCAATATTAGATAAAGCGGATTCTTTAAATGGAGCAGGTGGAGCATTATTTGAAGATGTAACATCAGCAATGTATGTAAATAAAAAACAAGTTCCAATGGTAAATTACGTATATGGAATTGGTGGAAGAGATACAACAGAAAAACAATTAGAATCAGTATATACAGACTTAGCAGAAATAGTAAAAACTGGAGAAATTGGAGATCCATATAGATATTTAGGATTAAGAAGGGAGGAAAAGTAAGATGGCATATAATTTAAAAGAAGTAATGGCAAATAAACCTTCAAGATTTACAGAAGGACACAGGATGTGTGCTGGATGTGGTGCTCCAGTTGTATCAAGAATGATAATGAGAGCATTAAAACCAGAAGACCATGCAGTAGTAGCAAATGCAACAGGATGTATGGAAGTATCTACATTTATTTATCCATATACAGCTTGGACAGATTCATTTATACATACAGCATTTGAATGTGCAGGCGCAACATGTGCTGGGGCAGAAGCAGCATATAAATCAATGAAAAAACAAGGAAAATTACCACAAGATAAAGATACAAAATTCATTGCTTTTGGTGGAGATGGAGGAACTTATGACATAGGTTTACAAAGTCTATCTGGAGCAATGGAAAGAGGTCATGACATGGTATATGTATGTTATGACAATGGTGCATATATGAACACAGGAATTCAACGTTCATCAGCAACACCAAAGTTTGCAGATACAACAACATCACCAGCAGGAAAAGTTATTCCAGGAAAAATGCAAGTAAGAAAAGATTTAGCAAAAATTATGGTAGGACATCATATACCATATGTTGCACAAACTCTTGCAATGACAAATTTTAAAGATTTATATGAAAAATCTGAAAAAGCATTGTATACAGAAGGTCCAGCATTTTTAAATGTTATGGCACCATGTCCAAGAGGTTGGGGATATCCAACAGAAGATTTAATGAAAATTAACAAATTAGCAGCTGATACATGTTATTGGCCATTATATGAAGTAGTTAATGGAAAATATAAAATAACATATAAACCAGCAAAAAAACTTCCAATAGAAGAATTCTTACGTCCACAAAAACGTTTTAAACATATGTTCAAACCTGGTAATGAATGGATGATTCAAGAGTTCCAAAGAGTTGTTGATGAGAGATGGCAAGAACTTCTTGATTTGGAAGAGATTACTAATAGAGAATAAAATAACGAATTGACATAATGCAGGGGGACGTGATATAATAATATATGTTAAGGCAAAAAGTCGATTGTATAAACAAAGGAGGACATATTATGTATAATATGTTAAATATCACAACAGCAGTATTATTATCAGTAGTAATAGTAACACTTTTTGTATCAATAAATACACTATGGGCTATCCATAAACGGAGAATTCAATATGGGGTCAAAAGTGAATTGACTATATCAATAATATCGATACTACTTTGTGTGGTTGCTGTATTCAGCATATTATGGGTAAGATTGTAATAAGAAAGAATCGAGAGAAAAAGCTAAAAAAGTTTTTTCCCTCGATTTTTTAATAGTTCTTTTGTTTACGCCAAAAATGTAGTATAATATACAAAGAATTTTTTATATAAGTAGAGAGGAAGAATTTAAATGAAACTAAACATAGTAATGGTAGAACCAGAAATACCACAAAATACAGGGAATATAGCAAGAACATGTGCAATAACAGGAGCAAAGTTACATTTAGTACATCCATTAGGATTCCAAATAGACGAAAAAACATTAAAAAGAGCAGGATTAGACTATTGGGATAAACTAGATATAGAAGAACATGATTCGTTAGAAAAATTTTTAGAAAAATATAAACCAGAAGAAAACAATATGTTTTTTGCAACAACAAAAGGAAAGACACAATATACAGATATAGATTATTCAAAAATGGATGAGGTATTTGTATTATATGGAAAAGAAACAAAAGGACTACCAGAATGGCTTTTAGAAAAATATTTAGACAAAAAAACAATAAGAATTCCAATGTTACCAACATTAAGATCACTTAATTTATCAAATTCAGTTGCGATAATCACATATGAGATATTAAGACAACACAATTTTGAGGATTTGCAAGGGATTAGTAACTATTTCTCAAAATAAAAGTCATTAAAAACATTGGCAAACTAGGAGGAAGATATAAATAGTGGAAGAAATTGAAGGAATATTAGCAGAAATAATATATCAAAATGAAGTTAATAGTTATGTGGTTGGTGTGTTTGAAACAGAAGAAGAGCAATTTACAGTAGTTGGATATTTACCATTTATAAAAAAAGGGGATACTTTAAAGTTAGTAGGAAAGTTTGTTGAACATAAAGATTATGGAGAGCAATTTAAGATAGAGACTTTTGAAAAGTTGATGCCACAGACGTTAGGGGCATTAGAAACATATTTAGCAAATGGAAATATTAAAGGAGTAGGTCCAGCAACTGCTTCAAAAATTGTAAATAAGTTTGGAGAAGACACAATACATGTTTTAAAATATGAGCCACAAAAGTTAGCACAAATAAGAGGAATAACAAAGGCTAAGGCTGTGGAGATTTCAGAAAGTTTTATAGAAAATTGGGAAGTTTGGCAAATTGTAGGTTTTTTAGAACGATTTGGAATGGGAGCAGAAAGTGCTAAGAAAGTATATGATTTATTAGGAATAAATGCTATTGCAGAAATAGAAGCTAATCCATATATATTGATTGATATTTCAAGAGGCGTAGATTTTAAACAAATAGACCAGATGGCAATTGAATTAGGAGTAGAAAAAGAAAATCAAAAAAGGGTTAAAAGTGGAATTAAATATGCACTTATAAAAATTACATATAATGGACATTGTTGTACTCTAAAAGAAAACTTAATTGAATATGTAAAAAATCTTTTAAATGTAAATGAAGCTGTTATAGAAGATGGAATTATAAATCTAAAAGTAAATAACGAAATAATTGTAGAAGATAGAGAAGGTGAAGAATGGATATATTTATATTCATTTTATAATGCAGAAAATCAAATAGCACAAAATATATTAGGATTAGATAGGTATAAAAATGTAAAAAAAGTATCTAATATAGAAAAAGAATTAAAATTGGTTGAAGAAAGAACTGATATATTATTGTCAGAGAAGCAAAAAGAAGCAATAAGAGCGATAAATGATAATAATGTGACAATAATAACTGGTGGACCAGGAACTGGAAAAACAACTATAATTAAAAGTATAATTGAAATTTATAAACAGAAAAAATATAAAATAGTGTTATGTGCTCCAACAGGAAGGGCTGCTAAAAGAATGACAGAGACTACAGGAGAAGAAGCAAGTACACTACATAGATTATTAGAAATTGGAAAAGTAGATGAAGAATCATTATTTAAAAAAGATAATGAATATCAAGGAGCTCCAATAGATGGAGATATAATAATAGTTGATGAGGTATCGATGGTTGATATGTTTATTATGAGCTATTTGCTTGACTGCATATATAAAGGAACGAAACTAATATTAGTAGGAGACTGTGATCAGCTACCATCAGTAGGACCAGGAAGTGTATTAAAAGATTTAATATCATCAGAAAAAATAACAACAGTACATCTTGATAAAATATTCAGACAGGCTGCTAAAAGTAAGATAATAGTTAATGCACACAGAGTTAATAGTGGAAAGAAGTTTATAAGTAAAGATGATAAAGAAATGGAAGAAGATTCAAAACAGGATTTTTTCTTTATAAAGGAAAATAATCAAGAAAAAGTGTTAGAACAAGTATTATCATTGTGTAATGGTCGCTTAAAAAAGTTTGGAGATTATGATTTTTTTGAAAGTATACAAGTTTTAAGTCCTACTAAAAAAGGTTTGCTTGGAACAAAAGAAATGAATAAAGCATTACAGGAAGAACTTAATCCGCACAGAGAAGGAGAATCAGAGAAAAATAGCATGGGAGCGATATTTAGAATTGGCGATAGAGTAATGCAAATCAAAAATAATTATGATATCTATTGGGAAAGAAAAGACGGTAGAGAGGTTGAAGTTGGAAATGGAGTATTCAATGGAGAGACTGGAACAATTTTAAATATAAATGAAAAAGAGAAAAATATATGTGTTAAATTTGATGATGAAAAGTTGGTGTGGTATGAGTTTAATGATTTGGAACAAATAGAACATAGTTATTGCATTACAATACATAAAGCTCAAGGTAGTGAATTTGATGTTGTAATTATGTTAGTACCACAAGCAGCACCAATGCTTCTTACAAGAAATTTGTTATATACAGGTTTGACTCGTGCTAAAAAGTTACTTATTGTTATTGGCAACGAACGAGTTGTTGATTATATGATTAGTAATGTTGATAGCAAAAAGAGAAATACAGGATTGGAATTTAAATTGAAAAATATAAAATAAGAGTATATTAGGCGTATTAGGCGGAATGCCTAGAAAAAGATTGATTTTTTAAGAGAAATATGATATAATAGGTACCGTTACATGTTAATGTATTTGACTAGATATAGTCAAGAAAGGAAAAAATTATGAAGAAAATCATGAAACGGTTAGTAGCAATTGTAGCATTACATTTTGCAGAATTTTCTGCTTGGGCAATGACAACTCAAAAAAACATTGTCCCAATTTATGTAGATGGGCAAAAGATAGTTGCAAACGAGTTTATACGGTATGTATTATATATTTTTTTGATATATATTAGTATAAGAGCTTTTATCTATCTGATATTCGGCGATTGTAAATTTAAAAAGAGACCAATTGTAGAGACAGATAGCATAGAAGAAGATGACGAGGATGAAATAAAATAATTTTTCCTAAAAAAGGGTTGGTGTAGAAATATTTACACCAATCTTTTTTGTGATAATTTGCATTTTATAAAGATAAGTGTTATAATTAAGTTAACTATTATTGTTTTTGACTAGAGATATAGTCAAGTATTAAGGAGGATATATTATGAAGAGACGGGTTTTAGCTTTTATTTTTATGACAATTTGTTTTATATTGACTGAAGCATCAGGCTTAGGAATAGTCTTAATGTGGCATTCAAAATTATTTATCCCAGTGTATGTCTGGGGGCAATACATATTAGCAAACCAAATAGTTCGATATATAGTATACGGAGTCCTGGGAATAGTATGTATTGCAGGATTCATCGGAACGTTGTACTATTTCGACAAATTGACGGCAAAACCGAAACGCCGTCGCCGTATCAATAAGAGATAATCCTTTAGAAGGAAGTGTATTACACTTCCTTTTTTCTCGATTTGTGAAAAAATTTAACTTTACACACAAACCAATAAAATAAATTGAAAAAGTATTGACTATAAAATAGTAGAAATGATAAAATTAAGGT
>OLNW01003070.1_pt1 | contig 13318 bp, 9 predicted proteins | sample 1672121 | NCBI WGS metagenome assembly OLNW01 (sample SAMEA3136648, study PRJEB25190) | human gut metagenome
TTAGAGCGTTATCATGGATTAAGCAATGATTATGTAGTATTTGATCCAAATAAAAATGAACTGGAACTGACACCGGGAAATGTTAAGATGATTTGTGACCGTAATGCAGGACTTGGAGCAGATGGAGTCCTGGAAGGTCCGGTTATAAAAGAAGACGGCATGCATGTCAAAGTATGGAATCCGGATGGAAGTGAATCTGAAACAAGTGGAAATGGTGTCCGTATTTTTGCAAAATATTTAAAAGATGCAGGCTATATCCAAAAGAAGAATTTCAAATTATATACCAGATATGGGGAGGCAGCAGTTACATTTTTAAATGAAGACGGAAGCAGACTCCGCGTTTCTATGGGAAAGATTTCTTTCTGGAGTGATGAAATTCCGGTGACAGGAGAGAAGAGAGAAGTTATCAATGAAGATATGGTATTCGGAAGGACATTGTATCCGGTTACTTGTGTAAGTGTCGGTAATCCGCACTGCGTGATTCCGATGAGAGAAATCTCTAAGAATATTGTATGTAAGATTGGTGATTATTCCGAGTGTGCGAAGTATTTCCCGCACAGAATCAATACACAGATTATGAAAGTCATCGACAAAGAGAATATCGCTATTGAGATTTATGAACGTGGTGCAGGCTATACTCTGGCATCTGGAACAGGTGCATGTGCAGCCGCAGCCGTGGCACATAAGCTTGGTATGACGAATAACAAAGTAATCGTACATATGCCGGGAGGAGATCTTCAGGTGGAAGTAGAAGATGACGGAACGGTCTTTATGACAGGAGATGTATTCTACGTGGCAAAGATTACGCTCAGCAGTGAATTTACGGAGAATTTAAGAAGCCTGTAAGAAGGAGAGATATGTCTTTAAAATTCGTATTTGGGCCGTCTGGCTCAGGAAAATCTTATCAATTATATGATTATGTGATCCGGGAATCTGTAAAGTTCCCGGATCGTCAGTATATTGTCCTTGTACCGGAGCAGTTTACGATGCAGACGCAGAAGGATCTTGTCATGCAACATCCGAATCATGGAATTATGAATATCGATGTACTTAGTTTTGTGAGGCTTGCTTACCGCATCTTTGAGGAGACCGGTGGGCAGGCCCTTCCGGTGTTGGATGATGAGGGAAAGAATCTGATTCTGCGAAAGATTGCCGGTGATTATGAAAAGGATTTAAAAGTCTTAAAGGGAAATATGAAAAAGCTTGGCTATATCAGCGAAGTCAAATCAGTGCTTTCAGAATTTGATCAGTATGATATTGGGGAAGAGGAACTGAGGCAGATGAAAGCAGCAGCAGGGGAGAATTCAAGGCTTTATTATAAACTTCAGGATCTGGAAGTTCTGTATATTGGTTTTAAGAAATATCTGGAAGATAGATTTATTACGAAAGAAGAACTCCTGGACGCACTTTGCCGTGTAGTGAAAGGTTCGGATATTTTAAAAGAAAGTACGATTGTTCTGGACGGATTCACAGGATTTACACCAGTACAGAACCGGCTGCTTGGAGAACTTCTTGAAGTATGCCGGGAAGTGATCGTAACTGTAACAATGGATGATCGGGAAAACCCGTACGTTTATAAACACCCATATCAGTTATTTGCACTCGGCAAGCATACCGTGACATCGTTAATACAGATTGCGGCAGAGAGAAAAGTGAGTGTGGAAGAAGCTTTGTGTCTGTACGAACGTCCACTCTATCGATTCTGTGACAATTCGGCTATGGAGTTTTTGGAGAGAAATATATTCCGCTATAGCAAAGAATGTTATAAGGAAAAACAGGGAGCAGTCCGGATACATGTGGCCAGAAATCCAAGAGAAGAAGCGATGAAAGCTGCAGGAAGAGTTCGGAACCTGGTTCGGACAAAAGGATATCGTTACCGGGATATCGGAGTTATTGTAAGCAATATGGAGGTGTATGGTGATGACCTGGGACAGGCATTTGACCTCTACGAAATTCCGGTGTTTATGGATCATAAGCGGAGTATTCTTTTGAATTCTTTTGTAGAATATATCCGGAGTCTTCTGAATATGGTGAAAGATAATTTCAGTTATGAGAGTGTATTTCGTTTCTTAAGAACAAATCTTAGTGGTTTTACTTATGGTGAAGTCGATGAACTGGAAAATTACGTAATTGCACTTGGAATCCGTGGATATAAGAAATGGCAGGAGAGCTGGATCCGCCGCCCGAAATATCTGGAAGAAGAAAGTCTGGAAATTCTGAATCATAACCGGGTTCGTCTTGTGGAAAAGGTGGACACGCTTGTGTATGTATTAAGACAAAGGAGCAAGACAGTCAAAGATGTGACGATGGCGCTTTATGAGTTTATGGTGAGAGAAGAACTTCAGTTAAAATTGCAGCGTCAGTCGGAAGCATTTCAAGAGGCAGGAGAACTTGCGCTTGCCAAGGAATACAGTCAGGTTTATCGTATTTTGATTGAACTATTTGATAAATTCGTAGAACTTCTTGGTGATGAGAAGGTGACCATGGATGAATATCTGAAGCTTTTAGACGCGGGTCTTGAAGAAGCAAGAGTCGGAGTCATTCCACCTGGAATTGATCAGGTTGTTGTTGGAGACATGCAACGTACAAGATTAAAAGATATTAAAGCACTTATTTTTGTCGGGGCAAATGATACATTTCTTCCGGGAGCATTAATAAGGAGTGGTCTTCTTACAGAGCGCGACAGGGATAAGTTTGCAACAGGAAAGATCCATCTGTCACCGGGAGGTAAAGAGAAAGCGTACGAGCAGAAATTTTATCTTTACATGAATCTGACAAAACCTTCTGAGACATTGGATATTTATTACAGCAAGGTTTCCGCGGACGGAAAAAGTATCCGCCCATCATATCTGATCCAGGAGATGCAGAGATTATTTTCGGGTCTGGAAATAGAAGACGAAGAAAAACAGGCATTTTCTGCCCAGGAGTGGACCCCAAAGCTTGGTATGCAAAAAGTTATCAGAGGATTTCAGGACGGGAACGCTATGGATCAGGAATGGCAGGAATTATATTCCTGGTACAAGAGACAGCCACAGTGGCAGTATCGTGTAGAAGAACTTATGAAATCAGGATTTTATACCCGGCCGGCAGATGGACTGACAAAAGAGGTGGCTAAGCAGCTTTATGGAGAACATTTTCAGGACAGTATCACGAGAATTGAACGGTTTTCAGCCTGCGCATTTGCTCATTTTCTTACTTATGGACTGCGCCTTCGGGAGCGTCAGACATACGAATTCCAACCGCTGGATCTGGGAAATGTGTGCCACAGTGCCCTGGAGTATTATTCCAGAAAGCTAAAAGAAGAGCATTTGTCCTGGACAGAGATCGAGGAAGAAAAAAGACAGGAATACATTGACGATAGTGTGGAACATGCCATTTCCGACTATGGAAATTCGGTGCTTTACAGTTCGGCGCGCAACGAGTATATGATTGAGCGCATGAAGCGTCTTCTGACGAGAACTATATGGGCGCTTACAAAGCAGCTGGAAGCAGGAGATTTTGTGCCGGTGGCTTATGAAATGCGTTTTGAGAATGGTAAGATTGACCGTGTGGATCTGTGCAAAGACAAAGACAAGGTCTATGTCAAGGTTCTGGATTATAAGACCGGGAGCAAGGCCTTTGATGTGGTGGCTTTATATCATGGGCTCCAGCTTCAGCTTATGGTCTATATGGACGCAGCAGTAAAAATGACTCAAAAACATTACCCGGACAGTGAGGTAATTCCGGCAGGTGTCTTTTATTACCGTTTAAATGATCCTCTTGTGGAGAAGAAAGTGGTTGGAGAGGAAGAAGAAATCTGGCAGAAAGTACTAAAAGAGCTGAAAGTGGATGGCGTGATGAATTTGAAAGATGAGACACTGGAGCATCTGGATCATTGTCAGGTCGGAGAATCTGCTGTCATTCCTGTGAAATATAATAAAAATGGTAGTCTGTCAAAAAATTCAAAAGTTGCATCGGAGCAGGAATTTGAAGTGATGATGCGCCATGCCCTGGGGAAAGTTTTTAAGGTGCATCAAAAAATATTAAGTGGAGAAGTTGCAGCATTTCCATACCGGAGAAAACAGGAGAGTGGCTGTGATTATTGTGCATACCGGCATATCTGTGGCTTTGACCAGAAAATACCGGGATACAAATATCGGGATATTTTTGAGATGACACAGTCAGAGGTGATAGCAGCCATGGAAGCAGATGCAGTCAAAGAGAACATGAATCGGGACGATTATGAAAAGGAGCAGGAGAAAGGAACGGGCTCATGGGAGTAAAATGGACAAAACAGCAGCAACAGGTCATTGATCTTCGGGACCGCAATATTCTTGTGTCTGCAGCAGCAGGTTCGGGAAAGACAGCAGTGTTGGTAGAGCGTATTATTACAATGCTGACTGATGAGGAACACCCGGTCAATGTGGATGAACTTCTGATTGTAACATTTACAGAAGCAGCGGCAGGTGAGATGAAAGAACGAATCCGGGGTGCCATTGAAAAGGCATTAGAAGAGAATCCGGAAAATGAACATCTGAAAAGACAGGCGACTTTAATCCACAATGCGCAGATTACAACAATTCACAGTTTCTGTCTTTCTGTGATCCGTGATCATTTTCATGTAATTGACATTGATCCAGGTTTCCGTACTGCAGAAGAAGGAGAACTGAAACTTTTGCGGCATGATGTATTAGATGAACTGCTGGAAGAAAAGTACGCGCAAAAAGAAGAGCGGTTCTTGCGGTTTTCTAATGCCTATGGTGGAAGAAGAAATGATAAAAAGCTAGAAGAAATGATTGAGAAGGCTTACGATTACAGTCGGAGCTATCCAGACGGAGAGGGCTGGCTTGATTCTTGTGTTGATGCATATAGAGTCGACTGTGCAGAAGATCTGGAAAAAAGTGATTATGGAAACAAAATTGTAACCTGGGCGAAAGCCTACCTGGAAGAAGCAAAACTATTGAATGAACAGGCAACGCAAATTAGTCTGGAAATAGATGGCCCGGCTGTGTATGAAGAGGCTTTGAAGCTGGATGCTCAGACAATAAGAGAGCTCTTAAGTGCAAAAAATTATAATGAGCTGTCTGGGCGCATCCAGAATGTAGAGTGGAGCAGGTTTGCATCATGCAGAGATAAGACTGTATCGAAAGAAAAAATAGAAGCAGTTAAGGATCTTCGTGAGCAGGTGAAGGGAATTGTCAGTGGTCTGAAGAAAGATTATTTTTATCAGAAACCGGAAGAAATGGCAGCAGATATGCAGATATGTCTTCCTTATATGGAAGAATTGGTGGGCCTGGTAAAATGTTTTTCGCAAAGATTTGACGCAAAGAAGCGCCAGGAAAATGTTATTGATTTTTCAGATATGGAGCAGTTTGCACTTCAGATCCTGGCAAAAAAAACAGAAGAAGGGTTTGAACCTTCTGAGGTTGCAAAGGAATATCAGGATCAGTTCAGGGAGATTATGATTGATGAATATCAAGATAGTAATCTGATCCAGGAGACAATTCTGACCAGTATTTCCGGTGTTTCGAAAGGAAAATATAATATTTTTATGGTGGGAGATGTCAAGCAGAGTATTTATAGCTTCCGGCTGTCCAGACCAGAGCTTTTTATGGAAAAATTTGACACGTATGATTTGGAAAAAGGACCAAAACAAAGGATTGATCTTCATAAAAACTTCCGGAGTCGAAAAGAAGTACTGGAGAGTGTGAATTACATTTTTCGGCAGATTATGATGCGAAATCTTGGAGAAATTGATTACGATGACAAGGCGGCATTGTATGTAGGTGCAGAATATCCTGAAAATCCGGGGTGTGAAACAGAAGTACTTGTATTAAATACAGAATTGAAAAAATATGACCGTTCCATAAAAGTCTCCAAACAGGAGATGGAAGCCCGGATGATCGCAAGCCGGATCCGCAGGCTGATTGCAGAGCAGAAGGTTCTGGATAAGAAGACAGGAAAACTGCGTCCGGCAAGATATTCCGATATTGTCATTCTTACCAGAAGTGTGAAAGGGATTGCTGACATATTCGTACAGGAACTGAATCGGGAAGGAATTCCGGCATTTTCAGGTACAAAAGAAGGCTATTTTGCGACGCAGGAAATCGGTGTGCTTCTGGATTATCTGAGAGTGCTGGATAATCGGAAACAGGATATTCCACTGGCGGCGGTTCTTATGTCGGCATTTTGTGGACTGAACGAACAAGAAATGGCAGTGATCCGAAGTTCTGAAGCTTTTGAAATTCCATTTTACCAGGCGGTAGAAAATTATCTGGAAAACGGAGAAAATACGGGAATATGTGAGAAACTCAAACATTGCTATGGAAAAATGAATGATTTCTGCGAAATTGTTCCGTATACACCAATCCATGAACTTCTACGGAGTATTCTGACACAAACCGGGTATGGTCAGTTTATTTCAGCAATGCCGGGAGGCGCGCAACGTGCGGCAAATGTAGAAATGCTGATTACAAAAGCGCAGGCATTTCAGTCTTCCAGCTATAAAGGACTCTTTCATTTTGTGCGTTATATTGAGCAGCTTCAGAAATTTGAAGTGGATTATGGTGAGGCAAGTCTGGAGGATGAGCAGTCAGACACAGTCCGTGTCATGACAATCCATAAAAGTAAAGGACTGGAGTTTCCAATCGTGTTTGTAGCAGGAACTGGTAAAAAATTCAATGTGACGGATCTTGCCGGACAGGTGATCATTCATGCCAGACTGGGAGTCGGTATGGACGTGGTAGATTTAGATAGAAGAACGAAAATTCCAAGTCTGGTAAAAAAAGTGATTCAAAAAGAAGCGAAGCTTGATAATTTAGGAGAAGAACTTCGTGTGCTTTATGTTGCACTGACAAGAGCAAAGGAAAAGCTGATTATTACAGGAACCTGTGATAATCTAGAGACAAAAATGGCAAAGACACTGACCTTTGCACAGAGAAGTAGTGCTATTCAATATCTGGACTGGATCATACCGGCACTTGCATATATACCAGAAGAGATACCAGTCACTTTCGAAGAAGTGTTGCTAGAAGAGATTGTCCGTGATGAGGTGGAGACGGAAGTATCCGGAAAAATACAGGAAGAAATATTACGAAGATGGGACACTTCAGCAGAATATGATGCAAATGTAAGACAGACATTAGACGAACAGTTCGCATATCAGTATCCTTATCCAAAAAGTCATGCCAGAAAGATGAAATTTACAGTATCCGAGCTAAAAAAAATGGCTTATCAGGCAGAACTTGACGATGAGGAAAATGCTTTGGGAGAAGTAGTTTTTGAAGAACCGGAAGTTGTACCGCTTCTTCCTAAATTTATGACAGAAGAAGAAACACTGACCGGAGCTCCGCGAGGAACTGCTTATCACCGCGTCATGGAACTTCTCGATTTTGAAAAAATGTATGATAGGCAGACGCTGGAGACAGAGATAAACACATTTGTAGAACAAGGGCGAATGACGCGAGAAATGGCAGATTCCGTCCGGACAGCCGATGTGTTGGGATTTCTTGATAGCTCTGTGGGAAAACGAATGAGAACAAGTGCAGATTGTGGAAAACTGTGGAAAGAACAGCCGTTTGTACTTGGAATACCAGAGCAGGAATTATATAAAGACGAGCCAGAAGGTGACTTTGCTCTTGTACAGGGAATCATAGATGTGTACTTTGAGGAAGAAGACGGACTGGTCGTACTGGATTACAAGACAGACAAAGTATATAAGATAGAAGAACTGGTGGAAAAATACCATGCCCAGCTAGATTACTATGGCAGGGCACTGGAACAGATTACCGGGAAGAAAGTGAAAGAAAAGGTGCTGTACTCTTTTACTTTGGGCGAAGCCTGCAGTTTGTCTTAACAAATATTAATTACTAAAAAGGATGCATCAAGTGCATATTCTAAGCTCCCCACACAGGGAATTACGATGAACCTCTAAAAACAAACATCATATTCGGCAGAGGCCTCTATGATGTTAAGAGTTTCATCTCCATTGTGTGGAAGTCGCGTAGAATATGCACTTGATGCTGCTTTTATTGAAAATATCTGTTAAGACAAAATGCAGGTTGTTCAATTTTTGCAACTGTTTTCTCTTGACTTATAATATTATATGCCATATAATATACAAAAGCATATATTATACAGCATATAATATATGAAACAAAATAATATAGCGAATCTGTAAAGATAATTGCATGACAATTTTTGGTTAAATCCAGATTTTGCAGAAAGGGTGTGGTGAAATGGTCTTTAATACAGGTGCAGCTCTTTTGGATGCGATTGTTCTGGCAGTTGTGTCACGGACAGAGGAAGGCACTTATGGTTATAAGATTACACAGGATGTGCGGGAGACAATAGAAGTGTCTGAATCAACCCTCTATCCAGTTCTTCGAAGACTCCAAAAAGATGGTTGTCTTGAAGTGTACGACAGACAATACGATGGGCGCAATCGAAGATATTATAAGGTGACTTTGGCAGGAAGGGAAAAGCTTGATATGTATCGGACAGAATGGACACAATATATGAACAAGATCAATCAGTTATTTGCAGGGGGTGAGAAGTAATGAATCGAATTGAATATATGACAAAACTAGCATCGCTTTTACAGGACATCCCTGAAGTAGAACGAAGAGATGCTATGAAGTATTATAACGATTATTTTGATGAGGCCGGCGAAGAGAATGAAGAACAGGTTATCCGGGAATTTGGCGCTCCGGAGGAAGTGGCAGAGAATATAAAAGCAGATTTAAAAGGCAAGACGGAAAATACAACGCATGGTCAGCAGGAAGAATATCAGTCAGCAGGACAGCAATATCAGATGAATCATCAGGAGAATAAGCAGTCATCGGAATATCAGTATGGGACATCAGATGATCAGAAAAAGAAAAATGCCCGTATTGGAAAAATTGTTTTAATTGTGGCTCTTGCGATAATTATAGGACCGGTCTTGATTCCAATTATCGGAGGTATTCTGGCTGCAGGACTGGCAATGGTGTTAACTATCATTGTTGGAGTATTTGCATTGGTTATTGCCGGGGCTGCCATTGCAATTGTTGGAATTTCGCTGGTAATATCCGGTTCCGTTATACTTCTGCCACAGACGGCCGCAGGATTGGCATTGATTGGCAGCGGTCTGATCATAATGGTTCTTGGTGTGGTTGCAACAGTAGGATTTGGAAAACTCTGTGAAGTAGTACTCCGTGGACTGGCAAAGGGAATGAAGTACCTCTGGGAAAAGATTTCTCATAGAAAGGTGGTAGCGTGAAGATGAAAAAAGGGTGGAAAATATTCTGGCTGACCTGTGGTATTACGTTGGTAGTCGGTATTGCACTTTTAGGCATTGGACTGGGAATGGGCGCAACGATGGAAATAGTGAAAGAACGTGCTCCAATAAAAGAGACTTATAGTCCGAATATTCAGGAAAGCTATCAGGGCATCCGAGAATTGGATCTTGACATAGCAACAGGCGAGATAAAAATATTAAAAGCACCAAAAGAACAGCAGGAGATTACTGTAGAAACACAAAAAATATCCAAAAGTCTTAAGTTTAAGTGTTATGAAGAAGAGGGAGTATTAAATATTACAACAAATAAAAAAGTCTGGAACTGGATTTACGCGCGAAATCATGCACAAGATGCAAAAATATATATTTATATTCCAGAAGGATATAAGCTGGAAGAAGTAGAGATGAATCTGAGTGCAGGCAGCATTTATATAGAAGATATCCATACAGAAGATTTAGATATAGATGTAGATGCCGGTGAGGTTCAAGTGGAGTCTTTTCTGACAAATGATCTGACAATGAATTGTGATATGGGGCTGATCGAAGCGCTCGGAAAGACACTGGGAGATGCAGATCTTGAAAGTGGCGTCGGAGAGATTAACTTTACTGCCATCGGTAATGAGACAGATTATAATTATGACCTGAATTGCGACATAGGAAGTATTGTGTGTGGCGAAAGAGAATTTACGGAGATTGGAAGTGAATATCAGATTGAAAATCAGTCCGATAAGACAATGTCAATTGAATGTGGAGTTGGGGAGGTAAATGTTCAATTTCAGGCAGAACAATCATAGGAAATGTGAAAAAATAAGCCGAAGGTAAATGTTTTGGCGAATAAGAAATACAGATGTGTTAACAATACTGGTGTAGAAAAATATGTTTCGGCCATATGAAGGAAAGGAGTTTGCCATGGCAAAAAAGAAAGATACACCAGTTCGTCTGGATCAGCTTACAGAAGAAGAGAAGATGAAATATGAGATAGCCGATGAGTTAGGACTTTTAGATAGGGTTATGAAAGACGGTTGGAAATCGTTGTCATCAAAAGAAACCGGGAGAATTGGTGGAATACTTGCCAGAAAAAGGAAAAATCGAAGTAAGAAGTAACAAAAATATTACAAAAAATATTACGAATATTAACAAATGTGAACATTTTACAAGAAACCTTGAAAAACATAGAATCGTTTGCTATAATCGAACAGCTACAAGATGTTGACAAATATGAGTGAGATTATGAGCAAAAAGATAAGTGTTTTAGATATATCCATTGATAATTTTACAGCAAAAGAAGCTATGCAGGAAGCGCTTGCTTATATGGAATCGAATCTGGTGAGTGTAATCGAACTTGTGACGATAGAAAGTCTTATGGAACTGGGAACAGAGGCTGAGTTAAAAGAAGAGATCGAGAATTTCGACCTTATACTGGCTGGTAACAAGACAATTCTGGAAGCAGCAGAGATTACAGATCACAAGTGTCTGCGAGAGACGCAAGATAAGACATTTTTAAAGATGTTTTTAAGATATCTGGCAAGAAAGCATAAGCGGGTATATCTTTTGGTGGAATCGGAAGAAGAAGGACAGAAGATGTTCGGACATTTTGAAGAGTATTACAGAGGAACCCAGATTGTAGGTATGGCGAAAGTATCTGCAAAGAATCGGGCAGATGATATGTTGATCAATGCGATCAATGGCGAGGAAGTAGATTGTGTCTTGTCGGCACTTTCTTCACCGCTGCAGGAAGAACTGATTTCCAAGAATCGTAATGTGATGAATGCAAGAGTATGGCTTGGACTTGGAAAAGATGGAATTCCAGTGGCAGCGAAAGGCATTGGTGGGGGTAGAATCGGTCAGTTTTTTATGAAACAGATTTTTAAGAAGGAAATTGAAAAGAGTAAAAAAAGAGGAAACTAACAAAAAAACTGTAGTTTTCTCTTTATTTTTTTGTCAAAATATATTAATATAGAATTTGAGAATATGCTCTTTTACTAAAAAACAGGGCACTTTGTTGTGAAAAATGCATATTGATATGAGTGGAGGAGATGGATATGATATCTAATCAGATACTTCAAAACACAATTGAAGGATTGAAAGGAATTACAAGAATTGACTTCTGTGTGATGGATACAGATGGGAAACCGCTTGCAAGTACGATGACAGAACAGGAGAATTATGAAGAAGAAGTGCTGGCCTTTGTGGATTCTCCGGCAGATAGCCAGGTTGTGCGTGGATATCAGTTTTTTAAGATCTTTGAAGAACATCAGTTGGAATATGTGCTGTTGGCGAATGGTGGCAGTGATGATGTGTACATGGTTGGAAAGATTGCAGCATTTCAGATCCAGAATCTGTTAGTTGCATATAAGGAGCGTTTTGACAAGGATAATTTCATTAAGAATCTGCTTTTGGATAACCTGCTTCTTGTAGATATTTACAATCGTGCCAAAAAATTACATATTGACACAGAAGTGCGTCGTGTTGTATTTATAATTGAGACGGATCATGAGAAGGACAGCAATGCTCTTGATAATGTACGTAATCTTCTGGGAAACAAATCAAAAGATTTTGTGACAGCAGTAGATGAGAAGAATATTATCATTGTGAAGGAACTTGAGCTTGAAGACGGGCACAAGGAACTTGAAAAGATGGCGAACGGTTATCTGACACTGTTGAAAGATAATGGGGAAGAAGACGCCCTGATCGCATATGGTACCGTCGTACATGATATCAAAGAGGTATCTAAGTCTTATAAAGAGGCGAAACTGGCGCTTGATGTAGGTAAGATATTCTTCAGCGAGAGAAATGTTATTGCTTACAGTGCGCTTGGAATCGGAAGATTGATTTATCAGTTGCCGATTCCACTCTGTAAGATGTTCATCCGTGAGATTTTTGAGGGGAAATCGCCAGATGACTTCGACGAAGAGACATTAGCAACTATTAATAAGTTCTTTGAGAACAACCTGAATGTATCAGAAACATCCAGACAACTGTATATTCATCGTAATACGCTTGTATACAGACTGGATAAACTTCAGAAGAGCACAGGACTTGATCTTCGTGTGTTTGAGGATGCCATTACTTTTAAAATCGCTCTTATGGTAGTGAAATATATGAAGTATATGGAATCGATGGAGTATTAAATAATTAGGAGGAAACTATGATCGAATTAAAGGACGTAACCAAAGAGTACTCGAAGGGAATCTCTGCGCTAAATGGTATCAACCTTAAGATCGAGCAGGGCGAATTCGTATTTATCGTAGGTGACAGTGGATCAGGTAAGTCAACACTTATCAAATTGATCATGAAGGAGCTGGAGCCTACATCAGGTACTATTATTGTGAACGGACATAATCTGGGTCGCATGCGCCATAGAAAAGTCCCGATGTACCGAAGAAATATTGGAGTAGTGTTCCAGGATTTCAGACTTTTAAAGGATCGTAATATCTATGAGAATATTGCTTTTGCACAGAGAGTTACAGAGACCTCTGCAAGAGTGATCAAGAAAAAAGTACCGGCAGCATTGTCACTGGTGGGACTTGCACAGAAGTACAAAGCATTTCCAAAGGAGTTATCCGGTGGAGAGCAGCAAAGAGTAGCGATTGCAAGAGCAATCGTGAATGAACCGGCGATTCTTCTCGCTGACGAGCCTACAGGAAATCTGGATAAAGAAAATCGAAGAAAAATTGTCGAATTGTTACAGCAGATAGCTCATGAACAGGACAGATGTGTTATAGTAGTAACCCACTCGGATTATGTAAAGAAAAAATGTGATATTTGCTATGAAATGAGAGATGACGATGAGGAATAAATGGTGGCAGGCATGCAAAGAATTATTAGGGAGACCGGGACGGAATATACTAATTGCTGTTTGCATATTTGTACTGACACTATTTTGCGGAATTGCAACATTTCTAGATTCAGCAATAGAGAGCTTTTACAAATCTTTTGCAGATATGGCGGGATGTTGTGTTCTTGTTGAATTAGACGATTTTTCTACTTTAGATGATTGGAAAGATATTTTAGAATATGCAGATAATAATAAAAATGTTGTAGGATATAATAATGCATTTA
>OLNW01003073.1_pt1 | contig 13314 bp, 9 predicted proteins | sample 1672121 | NCBI WGS metagenome assembly OLNW01 (sample SAMEA3136648, study PRJEB25190) | human gut metagenome
AATCATACACCGCCGCCGAGGCGGCGGCCCGGAGGTCAGCCGGCCGGGTACAGCATTTCCAGAGACTGGATGGCCGAAAAGGGAATGCGACGGCGCACGATCCACAGGTCGCGAAAGGTAAGGTCAATCTGGCTCACGGCCCCTTCGGCCACCCGGTAGCCGCCGTCCTCGTAGTAGCGGCAGCGCACCACGTCCCCGCGGACGAGGTTCGCGATAATCCCGTCCAGCGCCCGGGCCTCGTCGTCAGCCAGCGGCCGACGCGGCTCAGGCACTACTTCCTTTGCATGAACGAGATCGTAGTAGCCGCGCAGCGCCGCGAAGGGCATGAACTGGCGGGCACGATCCGGGTGCGGCCGCCCAATGTCGGGCGGCACAGGAGGATCCAAGGACGCCTCGGCCTGCCGCCCCTCCGCCCCTGCATCGGCGACCGTCCCGCCAACGGCGACCCCCTTGTCAGGAACACCCGCACCGCCGACCTCCTCCCATACGAGTCCCGCGAGCAAATCCACTTCCCTAGCCATGGTGCCCTCCCACCATGGTGTTCCGCTCGCGACCGAGCGCGTGCTCCTTCAAGCTCGTGCCCTTGATGAGGGCGTTTTTCCCGAACTTCTCCTTCACGGCGAGCACGGCCTCGGCGCGGCGCCGCTCGCGATCGGCGGCCGCAACATCGGTGAACAGGTCCACCGTGGCCAGATCGGCGTCCACCAGGTTGCCAAAACCGATGCTGATCTTGCGCATAGTGCGAGCGGGATCCACCGTCTCCCGAAAGAGCGCCTCCAAATAGCCGTAGAGCTTCGCGAAAGAGTTCGTACGCTCGGGAATCTTGCGCGAGCCGCCCCCGTGTGGGCGAGCGCCGCCGACACGGCGGATGCCGTGGCCGCCGTCGAAGAGCTCCCCGGCCTTCGCGGAGCCCTCCGACGCATCGCCCCCAGCATCTTCCGCCATCTCGCCCTCGCTCTTCCCGTAGCTCACATGCAGGGATATATGATCGGTCACCAGGTGCTTCTCTACCAGATCGAGCACAGAGTCGTCCACCATCTCGCGCAGCACCATGAGGGTGTCGTCGAAGTTGTAGCCGCAGGGCAGGATCTGCCCGTTCATCATGGAGGAGCTCTCCGGTTCGTAGGCCTTGATCTCGGCGATGGTGCAGGGCTCCACGCCCCAGGCGTGATCGATGAGGTACTCGGCGTTCACCCCGAACTCGCCGTAGAGCACGTCCGGATCCATCTCGGCGACGCCCTTCAAATCGAACACCCGGTACTTCGCGAGCCGCCGAGCGATGCCCGGCCCGATGTTCCAAATGTCGGTGATGGGCCGATGTCGCCAGATGCTCTCGCGAAAGGAGCGCGCATCGAGCTCGCCCACCCCGTCCGGCGCGTGCTTGGCCGAGATGTCGAGCGCCACCTTCGCGAGGAACAAGTTGGGGCCGATGCCCACGGTGGCCGGGATGCCCGTCTCCGCGAGTACTGCCGAGCGCAGGGTGTCGGCGAACTCGCGGGCCGTCAGGTCGTACAGCTCCAGGTAGGGCGTGGCGTCGATGAAGCACTCGTCGATGGAATAAGGATGGATGTCCTCCTGGGACACATAGCGCAGGTAGGTGCCGTAGATCTCCGCCGACACTTCCATATAGCTGTTCATGCGCGGCTGAGCCGTGATGTAGTCGATCCCCTCGGGAATCTCATAGAGCCGGCAGCGGTTTTTCACCCCCGCCGCCTTCATGGCCGGGCTCACCGCCAAACAGATGGTCATCTCCGAGCGCGTCGGATCGGCCACCACCAGCCGTGTGGTCATGGGATCCAGCCCCCGGCGCACGCACTCCACCGAGGCGTAGAAGCTCTTCAGATCGATACAGACATATGTGCGCTCACGTTCCATGCCGCCCAGTATAACATGGAACGTTCGTTCGCGTCATACTGAATCGCCGTAATTGCCCAACCAGAACGAAGATGCTTCCGCCGCACGTCCCGCTCACGGTCGTCGCTTCATGGCGCGCAGGCGGTCCTTTTGCTCGGCGGGGATGCGGCGGCTCTCCACGGCCTTCTGGATGGCCTTGTTGTGGGTCCACTCGTCGAGGGCGCCGGAGGCGATGACGCGCTCGGCGGCCGCCGGCTGCTTGGCCAGCGCCTCGGCGAAATACCAGGCGCGCACCATGTTCACGTAGTACTCCGGTCGCGACACCGCGACGACCCACTCGAAGAACTCGGGTCGGAACCGCTCGTCGAGGAACAGCTGCAGCAGCACGCCGATGGCGAAGCGCACCGTGTACTCGTGGTCGCTTTCCAGCCACTGCCGCACCTTCACCAGGGCGGCATCGGGATTCGCGGCGAGCCCGCGACAGGACAGCTGGTCGCAGGTGGCCCAGTTGTCGGCGAAGGGCAGGAAGCGCTCGATCTCGCCGACGAGCTTACCGAAGTCACGTTCCTGCGCGATGACGAACGAGTGCAGCTGATTCTCCTCGAAGGCGCCGTGCGGCAGCGCCGCCAGAAACTCCCCTGCATCTTCCCGCCGGGCGAGTCCTTTCGCGAACTTCCGCAGCTCGGGCGTGCGCACGCCCACGATGGTGGCCGCATCGATATTCGGGATGAGTTTCGCCTGGAACGCCCGGTACCCCTCGTCCGCATGGGAGGCGAGAAACGCCGCTATGTCTTCGTGAATCGCCACGGTCCCCTTCCCCATCGCATGAACACCGTCATTCTAGCACGTAAAAAGAACCCCCAGTTCATCACGGGGGGTTCTTTTCATGCGACTCACAGGCTGTTCGCAGCGTCGGCAGATCCGTTCGACCCGTCAGGGCGAACGGAATCGATTACACGATGCCCTGGGCCATCATGGCGTTGGCGACCTTCTCGAAGCCGGCGATGTTGGCGCCCATGACGTAGTTGCCCTCGTGGCCGTAGCGCTTGGCAGCGTCGTCGATGGCGTGGAAGATGCTCACCATGATGCCCTTGAGCTTCGCGTCCACTTCCTCGAAGGTCCAGGAGAGGCGCTCGGAGTTCTGGGACATTTCCAGACCGGAGGTGGCCACGCCGCCGGCGTTGGCCGCCTTGCCCGGGAAGAACACGATGCCGTGCTCCTGCACGTACTCGGTGGCCTCGAGCGTGGTGGGCATGTTGGCGCCCTCGGCGAGGATCTTGCAGCCGTTCTTCACGAGATTCTCCACGTCCTCCATGTGCACCTCGTTCTGGGTGGCGCAGGGCAGCGCGATGTCGCAGGGGGTGACCCACACGCCGCGGCCCTCGTGGTACTCGACGCCCTCGCGACGGGCGGCGTACTCGGTGAGGCGGCCGCGCTCCACTTCCTTGACCTGCTTGAGCAGCGCGACATCGATGCCCGCCGGGTCGTACACCCAGCCGGTGGAGTCGGACACGGTGACCACCTTGGCGCCGAGCTGCTGGGCCTTCTGCGTGGCGTAGATGGCCACGTTGCCGGAGCCGGAGATGCAGACCGTCTTGCCGTCGAAGGAATCGCCGTTGCACTTCAGGTACTCCTCCACGAGGTACACCAGACCGTAGCCGGTGGCCTCGGTGCGGGCGAGCGAGCCGCCGAAGCTAAGGCCCTTGCCGGTGAGCACGCCCTCGAAGACGTTCTTGATCTTCTTGTACTGGCCGAACATGTAGCCGATCTCGCGGGCGCCCGTGCCGATGTCGCCAGCCGGCACGTCGGTGTCGGCGCCGATGTGACGGAACAGCTCGGTCATGAAGGCCTGGCAGAAGCGCATGACCTCCATGTCGGACTTGCCCTTCGGGTCGAAGTCGGAGCCGCCCTTGCCGCCGCCCATGGGCAGCGTGGTGAGGCTGTTCTTGAAGATCTGCTCGAAGCCGAGGAACTTGATGATGCCGAGGTTCACGGAAGGATGCAGGCGCAGGCCGCCCTTGTAGGGGCCGATGGCGCTGTTGAACTGCACGCGGAAGCCGCGGTTCACCTGGATCTTGCCGTTATCGTCGACCCACGGCACGCGGAACATGATGACGCGCTCGGGCTCGACGATGCGCTCGAGCAGCGCGGCCTGCTCGTACTCGGGATGGGCCTCGATGACCGGCTCGAGGGACTGGAGCACCTCGGTGACGGCCTGGATGAACTCGGGCTGCTCGGCGTTCTTCGCCTTCACCTGCTCGATGACGTTGTCGACGTAGCTCAAAGGAACCTCCTTTATGCGGAAAGGGCTCGCGGCGGTGCCACGGTGCACCTCCGCCTTCGCGCTGCATTATAGGACGGAGAATTTCCAAACGATGACTAATTAACTGAGCCGAAACAAAGCCCGCGAATTTGCGCACCGGCGGCCGGCAAACGGGCTAGAGCGAGGCGTACACCTTCGAGGAGGGGACGTTCAGGGACGTGAGCAGCACGACGCCCACCTGCCCGCGCTCCGGCGCGTAGACGATGTGCGCGCTTCCCTCGCCCTCGCCGCGGCCGGGCTCGGCCTGGTCGTCGTCGGTGACGATGACCACGTTGAAGTCGTCGGTGTCCGCCAGGCAGCTCAGGCGCGGCACGAGGCAGACGAAGGACTCGGCGCCGGCGGACGCGAGCTCGTCGTGCAGCTTTTTCAGCTGACGAGCCGAGGCGTAGTAGTCCACGGCCACGACGCCGATCTTGCGGTCGCCGGCCATGAGGATGCGCGGCTTCTCGTAGCGGGCGAGGTCGTCCACGTTCAGCGTGAGGACGCCGGCGCCCTTCTCCTCGTAGAACGAGCGCACATCCGAGGCGTAGACGGGCCGCTCGCGCATGGACAGCGGCAACCGCGCCAGCTCGGCGGCCACCATCTCGCCCAGTGTCTCGGGACGCTCCTCGGCGCCCCCATCCACCGAGGGGAGCTTCGTGGGGCGCAGCGCGTCCAGGACGTCGTAGGTGCCGTCGAAGACGATGGCCGTATATCCGGACATCTGCCCGAAGGCGTCGTCCACGGCGGTGGCGGCCATGTTGAAGGAGCGGCCCGTCTCGAAGTAGCGCAGAAGCACGCTGCCGCCGAGCACGACGAGCAGCGCGAACACGAGCAGGGCGACTTTTTCGCGGGTACGCTTCTTCATGGAGGAAATTATACCGAAGCGCCGCCGCATGGGCGCGACGGGGCACGAGGTTCCATATTCCCTCTCCGTAGGGGGCGACCTTGGTCTGCCCCTCCGGGATAGGGCCGGACGCTTAACGGGAGGCCAGTTGGCGGTCGGCCTCCAGCATGCGCTTGACGAAGTGGCCGGTGTAAGAGCCCTCCACCTCGGCCACCTCCTCAGGCGTGCCCTGGGCGACGATGGTGCCGCCGCGGTCGCCGCCCTCGGGGCCCAAGTCCACGATGTGGTCGGCGCATTTGATGACATCCAGGTTGTGCTCGATGACGAGCACCGTGTTGCCGGCGTCCACGAGGCGCTGCAGCACCTCGAGCAGCTGGCGCACGTCCTCGAAGTGCAGGCCCGTGGTGGGCTCGTCCAGGATGTAGAAGGTCTTGCCGGACTGGCGCTTCTGCAGCTCGCTGGCGAGCTTCACGCGCTGGGCCTCGCCGCCGGAAAGCGTGGTCGCCGGCTGGCCCAGGCGGATGTAGCCGAGGCCCACGTCGAAGAGCGTCTGCAGCTTGCGGCGGATGCCCGGGATGTTCTCGAAGAAGTGCAGAGCGTCCTCCACGGTCATGTCGAGCACCTCGGAGATGTTCTTGCCGCGGTAGGTCACCTGCAGCGTCTCGCGGTTGTAGCGCTCACCGTTGCAGACCTCGCAGGGCACGTACACGTCGGGCAGAAAGTGCATCTCGATCTTGATCTGGCCGTCGCCCTTGCAGGCCTCGCAGCGGCCGCCGCTCACGTTGAAGGAGAAGCGCCCCGGCGCGTAGCCGCGGGCCTTGGCCTCGGCCGTGCTGGCGAACAGCGCGCGGATATCGTCCCACAGCCCGATGTAGGTGGCCGGGTTCGAGCGCGGGGTGCGCCCGATGGGGCTCTGGTCGATGTTGATGACCTTGTCGAGCTTCTCCAGGCCCGTGATCTTGCGGTAGGGTCCGGTGCGGCGATGAGCGTGGTTCAACCGGTTGGCGAGCGCCGGTGCCAGCGTGTCGGTGATAAGGGAGCTTTTTCCGGACCCGGAGACGCCCGTGACCACGGTGAGCGTGCCGATGGGCACCTCCAGTGTGACGTTGTTCAGGTTGTTCTCCTTGGCGCCGGTCATCTTCAGCGTGCCGCGGCCCGGCTTGCGGCGAGCCTCCGGCACCGCGATGCGGCGGCGCCCCGACAGGTAGTCGGCCGTGACGGAGCCCTCGGTGGCCATGACCTCGGCCGGCGTCCCCGCCGCGATGACGTGGCCTCCGTGCTCGCCGGCGCCCGGGCCCATGTCCACCACGAAGTCGGCCGCCCGGATGGTGTCCTCGTCGTGCTCCACGACCACCACGGTGTTGCCCAGGTCGCGCAGGCGCTCCAGCGTGGCGATGAGCCGCTCGTTGTCGCGCTGGTGAAGCCCGATGGAGGGCTCGTCCAGAATGTAGAGCACGCCCATGAGCCCGGCGCCGATCTGGGTGGCGAGCCGGATGCGCTGGGCCTCGCCGCCGGAGAGCGTGGCCGTGGCCCGCTCCAGCGTGAGGTAGTCCAGGCCCACGTCCACGAGGAAGCGCAGCCGCTCGCGGATCTCCTTCACGATGGGCAGGGCGATAACCGCCGCCTGGCCCGTGAAGTGCAGCCCCTCGAAGAACGCCAGCGACTCGGCCGCCGACATCTCCGTGACGTCGTGGATGGACTTGTCGTTCACCGTGACCGCGAGGACCTCCGGCTTCAGGCGCTTGCCGCCGCAGGTCTCGCAGGGCACCGTGGCGAAATAGGCCGACAGCTTCTCGCGCTGGGCGTCGGACTGGGCCTCGGTATAGCGGCGCTTCACCGCGGCGAGCACGCCCTCCCACTCGATGTACCAGTAGGTGTCGCGGCCGTCCACGGTGCGGTAGTCCACGCGTACCTTCTCGTTGCCGAGGCCGTGTAAGAGCGCCTTCTGGGCCTTCTTCGGCATGTCCTCCCACGGGGTGTCGGCGTCGGTGCCCACATGCTGGGCCACGGCGCGCAGCACCTGGGGGTAGTAGTTGCCGCTCTTGAACGGCGCGATGACGCCCTCGTTCAGCGTGAGGGACGGGTCGGGTACCACGAGCGAGGGGTCCACCTCGTCGCGGCTCCCGATGCCGAGGCAGTCGGGGCAGGCGCCGTAGGGGGCGTTGAAGGAGAAGTCGCGGGGCTGCAGCTCGTCCATGGAGTGGCCGTGCTCGGGGCACGCGAGGGCCAGCGAGAACAAATGCTCCCCCTCCCCGAGGCCGCCCGTGGCGCCGGAGGAGGTGCCCCCGGCCGCACCGAGCGGGTTGCCGTCGGGCCCGAGCACCTGCACAAGAACGCGGCCGCCCGCCAGCTTGCATGCCAGCTCCACGGCCTCGGCGATGCGGCTTTGGGCGGATTCCTTCAGCGTGACGCGGTCGACCACCACGTCGATGAAGTGCTTGATCTTCTTGTTCAGGGTAACGGGCTCACCGGTTAGCTTCACGATCTCGCCGTCGATGCGCACGCGGGAGAAGCCCTCCTTCTGCAGATCGGCGAAGAGCTTCGTGAACTCGCCCTTGCGGCCGGCCACCACCGGGGCCATGAGGATGGCCTTCGTCGACTCGCCCTGGGCGTCGTCGCCGAGGCGCAGGATATCGTCGGTCACCTGGTCGGTGGTCTGCTTCTTGATTTCGCGGCCGCACTCCGGGCAGTGGGGCACGCCCACCCGCGCGAACAGAAGGCGCAGGTAGTCGTAGATCTCGGTGGTGGTGCCCACGGTGGAGCGGGGATTCTTCGACGTGGTCTTCTGATCGATGGACACCGCCGGCGACAGGCCGTCGATGGAGTCCACATCGGGCTTGGACATCTGGCCCAGGAACATGCGGGCATAGCTGGAGAGGCTCTCCACATAGCGGCGCTGCCCCTCGGCGTACATGGTATCGAAGGCGAGGCTGGACTTGCCGGAGCCGGAAAGGCCCGTGATGACGACCAGCTCGTCGCGGGGAATAGTCAGGTCGACGTCCTTCAAGTTGTGCTCGCGGGCGCCTTTGATGACGATCTCGTTGGCCATGGGCTGGATTTCCTTCGCAGACGTGAAGCAACGGGCGCCGCGCGGGCCGCCCGTTGCCGAATTCTCTTGTTTCGTCTGCGTATTCTAACGATTCGCGCGGCCGCTGGCTAGCAATTTAGGGAACTTTTGTTCGGGTTCACGGATTTTGCATAGATGAGCGCTCAGGTTATATGAGCGCGGGGGCAGCGACGGAGGCATCCTCGGGAACGGCCTCCCCCGTCGCGGGCTCGGGAGCCGACGACTCCCCCATGCCCTTCATCTTCCGGAAGCGGGACAGCGTGAGGCGGGCGTCCTTCTTCTTCTCGCTGGGCGCCCGCAGGCAGACCGCCACGAACAGGCTGGCAGCGACGAGCACGGCGGCCATGGCGGCGAACACGAAGACGAAGGAGGTCGCTTCCAAAAGGATGCCGCAGACCACGCCGGTGACCGCCGAGCCGGCGTAGGCCACGAGGTTCACCGAGGCGAGGATGGCCGAGACGCGCAGCACGCTCACGCGCAGAAGCAGAAGGCGCAGCGACACGGACACCGCCACGCCCATGGCGAAGCTGAACAGGGCGCAGTCGGCCATGAACAGAAGCTCGGCGCCCATGAGGATGAACAGCGCCATGAGCGCCGTGGTGAGAGTCACGGCCGTCATGGAGACGACGAGGGTACGCTTGGGCTCGAAGCGCTGCACGAGCGGGCCGCCGAGAAGCGACGGCGCCATGATCAGGGCCAGAATGACCGACCCGGCCAGGGGCGAGGTCTCGCCGAAGCACTGCTGGGCGATGGGCGCCGAGAACGACTGGTAGAAGCAGGAGACGAGCCAGGTAGCCAGGTAGCACACGGCCACCACGGCGAACAGGCGCCGGTTGTCGGTGGGGATATAGACGCGCACCCTCAGCACGGCGCGCAGCGAGAGCGTCTGGTCGAGGGGCTCGTGCACCACGGGCATGAGGAACAGGCACACGGCCAGGATGACGATCATGATGCCGTAGAGCACGGCGATGCTCGGCACGATGTCGTAGAGGACGCCCACGGCCACCGAGCCGATCATGATGCCGACCATGGCGCCGCAGCTGGCAACGGTGGATCCCCAGCCGAGGTGCTTCTCCCCCACGCAGTCGATGACGAGAGCGGACACGGCGCTCATGCCGAAGCCGGCCGAGAGGCCCTGGACGAAGCGGGCGGCGAGCACGGCCGCGCCGCTGTCGGCCATCATGAACATGATGCAGCCGACGATGGCGAGCATGAGGGTGAGGCTGGTCACGGGAGTGCGCCCGAAGGCATCGGAGATGCGCCCGGCGAGCAAGAGCGTCAAGGCCACGCCGGTGAGGTAGGTGAACATCGTATTGGAGATATCCGCCGTAGTGAGCCCGATGGTGGCCTGGTAGTCGGCATAGAGGGGAATCGGGATCGCCGTGGCGGCGAAAATGGCCAGAAACGCGATGGTGGCGAGCGCGAACCCGCGCAGGGACTGCCCGTCGGTGAGCTCCTCTTTGTGCATCCTTTCCTCCGTTTGAACGAGATGTGCCAGCCTGCCTCTTGGGAACGGATATCCCGAAAGGGTGGGTGAAGTATGAACCTCGCTTCAGGGGAATTCAAGGGATTGCGCTGAGTTTTCCACTCAGCGATGAAACGGCCCCGCAAGCCGCGCGAGGGTTCGGAGTCCCGTGCCGCCCGCCGCCGCCTTAAAGCCGCCGACGGCGGCCGCCGCGAGCAGCTGGTCATGCCCCCCCCCGCAACCGACAGCGAGCGCAAAAGGAGCCCTCTCCCCCGAGGGCTCCTGAGTGGGTTTCCGCTGTGGCGTATCCGGAACCTACATGACAGCGTGGCTGGCGGACTGCATGAGGTAGGGAATGTAGGCGAGCACGACGAGCGCCGCCCAAAACAGCATCTTCGCCTTCTTGCGACTCATGGCTCCTCCCTTCCGCGCAATCCGTCCGATCGACGGTCCATCTGGATCGTCACGGTGATTCTTGCACAAAATACAGGAGGGGAAGACCCGGAAAAGCCACTGGTCACGATGGCGCAACCGCCCCGATGACCCCGCGCAACGCCTCTGTTCGCCATTTGTAAATTACGCGCATATCGGCCGCAGTGCGCCCAACCGTAGGAGGCGACTTACGCGCGCGGATGGGCGAGGCCGTGGATCTCCTTCAGGCGCTCCGGGGTCACATGGGTGTAGATCTGCGTGGTGGTGAGGCTCGCGTGCCCCAGCATGTCCTGGACGCTGCGCAGATCGGCGCCGCCCTCCAGAAGGTCGGTGGCGAAGGAGTGGCGCAGGGCATGGGGCGAGAGCGACTCGTCCAACCCCGCAGCGGCCAGAGCGCGCTTGAACATCTTGCGGATGCCGTCGGGCTTCATCTGGTTGCCCCGGTTGCTGACGAAGAAGTAGTCGCTCTGCCTGTCGCCGAGCAGCTCCGGCCGCGCCTTCTCGAGATAGCGGGCCATGGCCTCGGCGCCCCGGCGGCTCAAGGGCACGATGCGCTCCTTGGCGCGCTTGCCGAACACCTTCACCTCGCGCTCGGGGAAGTTCACCCAGGAAAGGAGGAGCCCGGAGGCCTCGGAGACGCGGGCGCCGCAGGAGAACAGGAATTCCAGGAGCGCCGCGTCGCGCATCTGCGCCGCCGTCTGCTCGCGGGGCGCGCCGTCGGCGTCGGTCGGGCCGTAGACGGCCAGCAGGCGCTCCACGTCGCCGTCGGACACGACCTTCGGGAGCCGGCGGTCGACCTTGGGGGCCGACAGCACGCTGGCGGGATCGGCCGGGGCGAGACCGGTCACGCACGCCCAGCGGAAGAACGTGCGCAGAGACGACAGGTGCCGCTTGATGGTGGTGCGGGCGTAGCGCGCCTGGTCGAGCTCGGCGAGGTAGCGCCTCAGCTGGCGGTAGGTGGGAGCGAGCGGATCGACGCCCGCCCGCTGCGCCCAGCGCAGGTAGGCCTCCATGTCCTCGCGATAGGCGCGCACCGTATGGGCCGAGGCGCCCATCTCGGAGGCGAGGTGATCGCAGAACCGCGCCACCGCCTCTTCACCGGGCAGCGGCGCCCCGTCGGCGGCGTTTCCGCCGCCAGCGCCTTTGCGCCCCGTCACGGCAGCAGCCCCGCCTCGGCCAGGGCCTCCCTATAGCCCGCAAGCGCCTCGTTGGCGCGGTCGGCGTAGGCCTGGTAGCGGGCGCGCTTGTTGCGCACCGGGGGCGAGAGCGGAGCCATGAGCCCGAAGTTCACGTGCATGGGCTGGTAGTCCTTCGTCGCCGGATCCGTGGCGTAGGCCAGAAGCGCCCCGAACACCGTCTCCGTCGGCAGCTCCGGCAGCGCGATCCCCGCAAGGTCGGCGGTCACGGCCAGCGCGACGTGCAGCCCGCTGCGGATGGCCTCGCAGTAGCCCTCGGTGCCGGCAAGCTGCCCCGCCACGTAGACGGGGACGCCGAGGACGTCCGCTTGCGGCGTGACGAGCCGGTTACGACGGTCGAGCAGCCGCGGCGCGTCGATGAAGGTGTTGCGGTGCATGACGCCGTAGCGCGCGAACTCCGCCTCTTCCAGGCCGGGGATCATGCGAAACACGCGGCGCTGCTCGGGGAAGGTGAGGTTGGTCTGGAACCCGACGAGGTTGTAGCTGGCGCCGTGGGCGTCCTCGGCGCGCAGCTGCAAAGCCGCCCAAGGGCGGCGCCCCGTGCGCGGATCGGTGAGCCCCACCGGCTTCAGGGTGCCGAAGCGCGGGGCGTCGCGGCCGGCCCGGGCTATCTCCTCGATGGGCTGGCAGGCCTGGAACAGCTCGCGGGTCTCGAAGTCCTTCGCGATGACGCGCTCGGCCGCGAGAAGCTGCTCGATGAAGGCGTCGTACTCCTCCCGGGTGAACGGGGCGTTCAGGTAGTCCCCGCCGGCACCGGCGTCCTCGTAGCGGCTTTGGCGAAACACCTTCCCGAAGTCGATGGAATCCGCCATCACCACCGGCGCCGCGGCGTCGTAGAAGGCCAGGGCGTCTCGCCCCGTCAGGGCCATAAGCGACGACGAGAGCGCATCGGAGGTGAGCGGGCCGCTCGCCAAGACGATCGCGTCCGAGCCGGCGGCAAGGGAGGGGATGTCCGTCGCCTCGCGGCGCTCCACCGCAATGAGGGGATGCTCCTCCACCTGGCGCGTCACGTCCCGGGAGAACAGCACCCGATCCACCGCCAACGCGCCGCCCGCGGCCACCGCATGGCGCTTCGCCGCCGCGATCAGCGGCGATCCCAGAGTCGCGAGCTCCGCCTTCAAGAGCCCCGCCGCGCTGTCGGGCTTGGTGCTCTTGAGCGAGTTGGAGCAGACGAGCTCGGCCGCGTCCCCCGTATGGTGCACGGCGGTCGGATGCGCGGGGCGCATCTCGACAAGGCGCACGGAGATTCCGCGCGAGGCGAGGCTCAGGGCCGCCTCGCTGCCCGCCAGTCCTGCGCCTACTATGGTTACCGTATTGCTCATGGGGCAAAAGGATACCAAACAACGGTGCCGCAAGGCCCGTCAATTCCGCTTGGGCGCCCCAGCTTCTCCCTAATGACACAGCCATGGCCTACACCGCCGTCCGCAGGGCCGGATGCGGGCCGTAGCGTCCGTCGGGGTACTGGGCGATGAGCCCGTCGCGCTGGGCCTCGGCGAGCCAAATCATGAGCCAGGTGAACGTGTCGCCAGCCGGAGCATGGTCCTCGGCCAACTGACGCAGGGCCTCCATGCCCAAAGGCTCCGCTTGCAGCGCCGCGAGCAGAGCCTCCTCGCCGCGATAGGGCTGACTCGCCTTGCCGCGATCGTCCGCAGCCTCGGCCCGCTGCTCCTTCAGACAACCGAAGGTTGAGAAGAGCGCGTCGGCGAAGGCTTCGTCGTCCACAATGGGGAGCGCCCCCTGGTACAGCAGGCGGTTCGCCCCCTTCGACGCCGCAGAGGTGATGGCCCCCGGCACCACCCATACCTCCCGGCCCGCGAGCAGCGCCTCGTCGGCCGTGGAGAACGTGCCCGAGGGCAGCCCCGCCTCCACGATGAGCGTGGCCCGGGAGAGCCCCGCAATGAGCCGGTTGCGGGCGCGGAAGGTGTGGGGCTGGGGCGGGAAGTCCCATTCGTGCTCGGAGACCACCGCGCCGCCTGCCGCCACGATGCGCTGGAAGAGCCCCGCATTCTCCGCCGGGTACAGCTGGTTGCAGCCGCCCCCGAGGAAGGCCACCGTGGGCGCGCCCGCGGCCAGGGCCGCCTCGTGGGCCACGGCGTCGCAGCCCAGGATCATCACCGGCGCGTTTACCGCGCCGCAAATGTTCCCGCTTCG
>OLNW01003074.1_pt1 | contig 13303 bp, 10 predicted proteins | sample 1672121 | NCBI WGS metagenome assembly OLNW01 (sample SAMEA3136648, study PRJEB25190) | human gut metagenome
GCTGATTTTTCCAACGACTGCACCATTCTCGTCTTTAACCCCATTGTGCATCCCATCTTTCCATTTCTGGATTTCTGCTGCACTGATACAAAAGCCCTTAATTGTATTTGCTCCAAGTATCTTCCTGAATGATTTGAGCGCACACTCGTAACTTTCGGCCGTGGTAAAACGTGCTCCACCATCATCTGTTTTGAAACCATTGATAACTTGCTCCCATATACTGATAAACGATTGTGACTTGGTTGTTTCCTCTTCAGATAGTACCACATCCTCACCTATAATACATTGGCGCACCATCTCAAATGTCAGGATGCCACCCTTGTTCAGATTACTCAAAACTTTCTTGTATTTAGGGACAAAGGTATCTTTCCACTCTTTTTGAAGTTTGTAGTTCTCACTCTTGCATTTGGTTGCATTGCAGATGTCTGAGAACTTTTTCTCGCTAAAAGAACTTCCGACTGTAAGATAAAAGAACTTGCGGTCAATCGTGAAGCGAAGGGATAATGGGAACTCATACGCATTTTTCCTGCGAGTACGTGAATCCAACACGATAGAGACAGAACAATTACGTTCTTTGAAAAGGGGCATGGATTTCGTTAATTTTTCCATTGCATTCATTAGTTTATGTTCAACATAACCTCTGAATACAGACGCTTTGCAACGTGAGGCATACATATACAAAACGCTGCATATAACTACAGAGTCCCTATCCTTAAACGGATAAAAACATTGTCGTTATATGCAGCGGTGCAATCTCGTTGTCTTCTGTCGCTGACTGGTAACCGGGCTTATGCTAATCGGTCTCAACCCCTGAAGCAACTCCCGCGTTTCGTTTGTCATAGAGTGCCCTCCGACTAACACTCCCTTTACGCTTCGATTCATCGGAATGGGATGACCCTCCCACGAAGGTTAGGCAAACTCACTTTTCTTTTTCAAGAAAGAGCACCATTGAAGTCATGGCTTACCATAAATGTGTTGCATCTACAAAATTACAACATTTTTTCTTGCAAATATGCAAATGGAATATATTTGAGCTTATTTAACAGGCAAATGAGTGGAAAACAACGCAATCTTATGCTATTACCCCGTATATAGAGAAATTAGGATTGTATGGAGTTTCATAGAAATTCTATGCGTAAACATAATCAACTCAAACAGTTTGTTTACGCATTGTTTACGCAAGAGCAAGAAAAAAGCAGCTACGAAATTCGTAACTGCTTGATTTCCTTTGTGGACCAGCCTGGGCTTGAACCAGGGACCTCCAGATTATGAGTCTGTTGCTCTAACCAACTGAGCTACAAGTCCGGTGTATCCGTTTACTGGATGCGGTGACAAAAGTAGTATTTTCTATTGAAATATGCAAGTCCTAACAATAAAAAACTACAATACTTTCTCTTCTCAGAACTTATATTTGCGTTTCGGGTTCTTGGGGAACCAGCCTTTTTTCACCCGATCTTCCTGCTCAAAGACCTCTTTGATGGTCCAGAACGAAGAGAAGGCAAATACGCCTAACAGAGAAGACAGAATGACATTGTCGATGCTCAGCGATGCTGCGACACCTGCAATGCCTAGTATCAGGAATATCCACCAGCATTTGGTGCCCCAATAATATTCGGCCTTTACCACGACAGGGTGAAAAAGGCCGATAATCAAAAAGGTACAAATTCCGATAAATAACCCGGCAAGGTGATATTCATTCAGGAATTCCATTCTGTTATTTTTCTACGCGGATAGGAATTTCTTTTTTGATACTCTGTTCCAGAGAAATCAGTGTTTCTGTAGCAACCACACCCGGTATTTCTTGCATTTTGTTATTCAGCAAGTCCATCAGGTGTTCGTTGTCGCATGCGTAGAGTTTGGTCAGCATGGTGTAAGGACCGGTAGTGAAATGGCATTCCACAATTTCCGGAATCTTTTGTAACTCGGCCACCACTGATTTGTACATAGAACCTTTTTCCAGTTTGATTCCCACGTATGTACAAGTTCTGTAACCCAGTGATTTCGGGTTTACATGATAGCCTGAGCCTACGATGACGCCCAAGTCGATCAGTCTTTGTACGCGTTGATGGATAGCTGCACGTGACACTCCGCATTCGGCTGCTACGTCTTTGAAAGGGATGCGGGCATTCTGTGAAATAATCTCTAGAATCTGCCTGTCGAGGTTGTCTATTTTTTCCATAATAATAAATTATAATTTCCTGTTGTTATCAAATAGTAAGCAAATATAGAGATTTATTTTAATTATTCTTCTTTTACGGGAAAAAAAATAGGAAAAAGCAAAAAAAAGGAGTGCAAAGACTTTGCACCCCTTTCCTTTTTCTATTTAGAAAGATACTTTCTTATTTCTTATCTTTTTCGATACCTACCAGTTCAACTTCGAAAATCAGAGTAGAGAACGGTTTGATCTGTCCTGATTCTCTTGAACCGTAAGCGAGTTCTTGCGGGATGTAAAGTTCCCATTTAGAACCTACAGGCATCATAGTCAGAGCTTCTGTCCAGCCTTTGATTACTTGGTTGGCACGGAAAGTAGCAGGCTCGTTACGTTTGTAAGAGCTGTCGAATTCTGTACCGTCGATCAAAGTACCTTTATAGTTCACTTTCACTTTGCAAGTGTCAGCAGGGATTTCACCTTTACCTTCAGTGATTACTTTGTACTGCAATCCGCTTTCAGTAGTTTTCACACCTTCTTTAGCTTTGTTTTCAGCAAGGAATTTTTCACCGGCAGCTTTGTTGTCAGCGTATTTTTCTTCCATAGCTTTCGCTTTGATAGTTTCCATAGCTGTGCGAGTATATTCCTGAGCAGCTTCCATAGTCATCACGCCACCTTTTTCCAGTGTACCTGCGATGAAACCAGCCATGAAGTTGTCTTTGCTGATCGTTTTGGTAGAGTCACCAGCGAACAGTTCCTGGTTGATACCTTTCATCATCTGGTTGCTGATCTGCTGACCGATCTGAAGACCTGCCATGTAAGCGATGTCTTTCTTGCTGGTCTTGTTTGCACCTTCGTTCAAACCTTTGATGAATTCTGCCATATATGCAGTATCAACGTCCAGACGGCCTGTCAGATAGCCTTTCAGACCTTGAGTCTGAGCCATACCGATAGAGTAAGACAGTGAGTCGATGTCTGTTTTCAGATTTGCTTTAGGAGCTTGAGCTGTACAAGAAGCAAGACTTGCAGCAGCGGCGATTGCCATAAAAATACTAACTTTTTTCATTTTGCTTTGAAATTTTTTATTTATAATACTTCGAGTAATTCTACTTCAAAAATGAGTGTGCTGTGAGGAGGAATCATTTCTCCGGCACCTCTTGCGCCATAGAGTTTCCATTTGGAACCTTCGGGCATCAGTTGCAATGCTTCCACCCATCCCGGGATTACCTGATTGACGCCGAATACAGCCGGTTCTCCGCGCTTGATAGAGCTGTCGAACAGTGTACCGTCGATCAGTGTGCCTTCGTAGTGGCATTTTACCTGATCGGTAGCTTTCGCTTTTTTGCCTGTGCCTTCGTTGATCACTTCGTATTGCAGTCCGCTGGGCAGCGTAACCACGCCCGGCTTTTTCTTATTTTCTTCGAGGAAAGCTTTTCCTTGTTCGATGGCGGCAGCGCCCATCTTAGCTTCCAGTTCTTCGAAATACTTGTTCACTATTTCGCGGGCTTCCTGATGGCTGATAGCCGTCTGATTACCTTCCAATACATCTTTAATTGCTTGTGCAAAGTCATCTACAGCGATGCCTTTTGCACCCATGCTTAATAAGTTTTGACCGATTCCGAGGCCAATAGCGTAACTGAATTTATCCATATAATGTTTTTGTTGAAGATCGAAGCATATCACCTTCATGGTTTTAGCTTTCAATCAATTGCAAATTTATGAATCGCAAAAGTACACGTTTTATTTGAATGATTTAGCATTTAGTATTTAAAAATTCTTATATCCGTGAAAGTTAGTCTCTTTTCTTTAAGGAATTAATTCCTTCATTCCTAAGATTTAATCTTTATGTTCTTACTGTTTAAGTTCGTTTATGCTGGAATTTATTCGTCTGACTATAGTTAAACTTGCGTCTGACTACAGTTGAATTATCGTCTGACTATAGTCAGACGAAAGAATTACTATAGTCAGACGAATAGATTTTAGTATATCCGGCACGAAGTCTTCGTATGGACGGTATTAAATTCTTGTATACCTTGGATTAGATTATGCGGGCGGAAGTTTTCTTTTATTCAATGATTCTGATTACATTTGTATATCTTTTAATAATAAGGAGGAGCGGTTATGAAGAATCTGGTAGTATTGACAGGTGCGGGCATGAGTGCCGAGAGTGGAATCAGTACATTTCGCGATGCGGGCGGTTTGTGGGATAAATATCCTGTGGAGCAGGTAGCTACTCCCGAAGGATACCAGCGTGATCCGGCATTGGTGATTAACTTTTATAATGCACGAAGGAAACAATTGCTGGAAGTGAAGCCGAATCGCGGACATGAACTGCTGGCGGAACTGGAAAAGAATTTCAATGTGGCGGTTATCACACAGAATGTGGATAATCTGCACGAACGGGCAGGAAGCAGCCATATCATTCACCTGCATGGTGAGTTGACAAAGGTCTGCTCCAGCAGAGACCCGTATAACCCTCATTATATAAAGGAACTGAAGCCGGAAGAGTATGAAGTAAAAATGGGAGATAAGGCCGGTGACGGAACTCAGTTGCGTCCTTTTATTGTCTGGTTCGGAGAGGCGGTGCCGGAGATTGAGACAGCTGTCCGATATGTAGAAAAGGCGGATATATTCGTTATCATCGGCACATCGCTCAATGTATATCCTGCGGCAGGTTTGCTGCATTATGTACCGAGAGGAGCAGAGGTGTATCTGATAGACCCGAAGCCGGTGGATACACATACTTCCCGTTCGATACACGTCCTTCGGAAAGGAGCTTCTGAAGGGGTGGAGGAACTGAAACAACTGCTTATTCCAGCTCCGTAGCAAAGATATGACTATTCCGGAGTGTTTCCGAAATCTCGAGTGCGGTGATATTGCTGCACTCGATTCTTAATACCTTCTCCCAGTCCTCGAAATCTACATTCCATCGGGTGATTTGCGGGAACTTTGCCAGGAGACTTCCGATGAGCTTGATGTCGCGTCTCTTCGTGATGGAGGTCCGAAAAATTAGAATCTGATTTTCCATGTCTTTTTAGGTGTTTATTCCTGTGAACGAAATTCACGGATAGTGATATTGAAATGTTGCTTAAAGTTGCGGCTGAGGAGTGATAAACTGCTGAAACCACAGCGACTGGCAATTTCGGTCGCAGACAGTTGCCTGTCATTCTGTAGTAGCAGTGCTGCTTTTTCAATCCGGGTGCGTTTGATATATTCCGTCGGTGTTTCGCCCGTCAGAAACGTGAAAACGCGATGAAAGTGGAAAGGAGAAAAGCACGCGATTCCTGCCATCTTATGCAATGATAGAGGTTGGTCTATGTTTTGATGAATATATTCGGTCACTTTGTCGATCCGTAATTTATATTCCTGCCTATTTATTTCTTTCGTTTCCATTTTAATGCAAAATAAAGAATAATAAGAGCCGGAGAGTTGTCCTATCTTGCCAACTTCTCCGGCACAGATAATGATTATCTTTTTAGAATACGTAGCCATAGTAATCTTTATATTTACTATACAGGCTTCGTTCGTACTGCTGACCTTTCATGAAATCCATCGCAGTTTTATTTCCCACGTGTTCTTTCATGAATGTCTCCCGTACTTCATCTTGTGGGGCAAAATAATGTTCTGTCCAGCAGTTCTCCGGTAGGATGAAATGGGCTGTTGGAGTATATCCGGCCCTTTCCATCTTGTCAATACATGTCGGGATCACGCTGATTTCCGGATAGGCGTCCATCCAGAAGTCTTCTATTTCCGCAGGGCGTTCCGAAGTGAACCAGGATGCTTCGCTCACTGCGATAAAACCGCCTTTTTTCAGGTATTTGCTCCATTCGTTCATCCCACGTTCGAATCCTATATTGTAGATTGCTCCTTCCGACCAGATCAGGTCGAGTTCCTCGTTCTGAAACGGGAGATTGTCCATTGATCCGGTGATTCCTTTTACTCTGTCGGCGCAATTGGCTTTCACCGCATTCTCATTGAATATTTCGATAAAATCGGGAAAGAGGTCTATGCCCGTAATCTGTCCTTTCACGTAGTCAGCCAGAAACAGTGTCTGACCGCCTGTGCCGCAGCCGATATCGGCAATCTTAGCATCATCGGTCAGTTCGTTGATGAAACTTACAGCTTTGCGTGTGGCTTCCGGACTTCCGGGACCTTGACGTTTCAGCAGCTTGAAGTAGTTACATATGAAAGAAAAATCGAAATCATGTATAGATGTATTATTGTTACTCATTGTTTTTAATGTTTTAGGTGTACGTCAAATGGAGGCATACGAGGATGCATAAAACCATTTGAGCCTACAATAGTTGTTATTTTTTAGAAAATAGAAATCAACTCTGACATGAATATGCCGGAGAAAATGTAAGGGATAATCTGTAATGAGAGGAAGACTTACAGATTATTTACAGAACGAGATCCTTGCGGAATGTAAATGTGATTAACATCCAATTATTCTTTTTAGTTTGTGGCAAAGATATGGTTTTAACCTAAAAACACCATTGATTTTTCCTTGAAAAAATACTGTGGGACTGTATTTTAGCAAGAATCGTCAAATGAATAAACTGCATTTCGGCTGGAAGGGTATAAATTAAAGAGATTCTTAACCAATAATTATGTTTTTTTTGTATTTTTGCTACCCGCAATATAATTATGTGTAAAATGTGGCGAAGAACAATAACCTTTCTCTTAAGTCTTTTATCTATGGTGATGGCGGAAGCCACTAATCATTATTTTAAGCATTTGGGAGTATCTGATGGATTATCTCAGGTGTGTATCCCATCAATTTATCAGGATGAGTTAGGGGCAGTCTGGCTGGGAACTACTGAGGGACTGAATAGATACAACGGTAAGGATGTAAAAGTATTCCAGCCTTCGGAAAGTAATCATGGACTGACTAATAATGAGATTAACGAATTATGTGGAGATAAAAACGGAAGAATGTATATTCGTTCGGGAAACGATCTGATTAAACTGGATATTTATACGGAGCAATTCACTTGTTTGCGACAGAAAGGTGTGTATGGACTGTTTTGTAAGAAAGATACACTTTGGGTGAGTTGTGCAGACGGCATTTATTATTATACGGGACAGGGTACAGAGCTGACATTCTTTGCTCGTGTGCAGAAAGGTTTTGTGGGGAGAGCACTCTATGTAGACAAAGAGACTGTATGGGTGGTTACCAGAAAATACTTGGTCGCAATATCACGTGAAGACCCTCTTCGGCAAGAGATTTTACTTACCCTTGATAAGGGCAATTGTATTTTAGGCGATAGTTCCGGAAATATATGGGTGGGAGCTTGGAACGGCTTGTACCGTATTTCTCCCAATCGGGAGACAACCGCTTATGTTAGTCATTCGGGAATGGGTGAATTATCCGATAATCAGGTCCGATGCGTGCTGGAAGATGATTTTAAGCATATTTGGGTAGGTACGTTCAAGGGAATCGATTGTTACGATCCGGTTACTGATACGTGGAGTCATTATACGCGTTATGGAAGTTCTTCAAATTCTTTAAGCCATACTTCTATTCTCTCTCTTCATAAAGATATGCAAGGTAATATTTGGGTCGGGACTTATTATGGAGGAGTGAATGTATTCAATCCCGATAAGAATAATCATAGCTTTTATTGTGCCGAACCTTTACGTGAAGACTGTCTCAGCTTTCCGGTAGTCGGTAAAATGACTGAAGATAGTGCAGGAAATGTGTGGATCTGTACTGAAGGTGGAGGGCTGAATTGTTATCATGGGGATACTGGCGTTTTCTCCCGATATATGTATCATAAAGGAGATCAGGGGACATTAGGGAGTAATAATGTCAAGTCGATCTTTTATAGAAAGGAGAATAATCGATTGTATGCGGGGACTCATTTAGGAGGATTGTTCGTTCTGGATTTAAAATCGAACAAGGGACACACTCTCCATCATGTTACCGGTGACCCTGCTTCGTTGCCTCATGAGATTGTGAACGATATTCAGGAGTATAAGGATGGCATTGCGATGTTGACACAAGGTGGTCCGGTGTTTTTTGATCCGGTGACCGAGAAATTCTCACCGCTTACGGATGATCCGTCTGTCCAGAAATTGATCAGTCGGGAATATGCTTTTGAAACGTTTCTGATCGATAGCCGGCATCGTATGTGGCTTGCTGTTGGTGGCGGAGGGATAGTGTGCGTCAATTTATCTTCTTCAAAAGTGACTCAATATATGGCGGATAGTGAGAAAGACACGTTGACGGTAGGAAGATACAAAACCGTGCATATTTTTGAAGATAATAAAGGAGATATTTATTTTAGTACGATTGGCGCGGGGATATTCAAGTATCAGGAGAAACAGGATACTTTCAAGTCTTACGGAACTACCAATGGAGTACTTCCGAGTAATTATTGTTATTATATCTGCGAGTCTGCCCGGGATAATTGTCTGCTTGTTTTGCATGGGAAAGGGCTTTCTATCTTTGATCGTGAAAAAGAGGTTACAGAAGAGACTTATCACTTGTTTCGTCAGACTTATAATTTGGGGTCCGCTTTATATCGAAGCAAAAATGGGATTATTTATATCAGTGGTACCAATGGATTGGCTATGTTTCAAGAGCGGTCCTTTTATGAATCTCAGGTCAAAAGCTTCTTGAATTTTGATAAATTGTTTATTTTCAATGACGAAATAGCTCCTGGTGATGAGTCCGGCATCCTGACTGAGATATTGGCGAAAACGTCGGATATCTTTTTAAGCTATCAACAGAATAACGTAACAGTGGAATTTGCTACTTTTAATTATAATAGTGACCGTAATCGTTTGTTTGAATATTATCTGGATGGCTTCGATAAGGTGTGGACCCAGACTTCGGGCACTACGGTTACTTACACCAATCTGCCTCCTGGAGACTATACGCTCAAAGTTCGTTCGATGGAAAATAAGGAGAGTTTGAAAGATGCAATCTGCTTGAATATACATGTTTCCGCTCCTTTTTATGCTACCATATGGGCATATCTGTTTTATGTCCTTTGTCTGACTGCATTGATGGTCGCATTTGTTCGTTTTAAAACACGGCAGGCGGCTCTGAGGTCTTCATTGGAGTTTGAGCGAAAAGAAAAAGAGAGGATTGAAGAACTCAATCAAGTAAAATTGCGCTTCTTTACTAATATTTCTCATGAATTTCGTACTCCATTAACGCTTATTCTGGGGCAAATTGAAGTATTGATGCAAATGGATTTGGGCACAACCGTTTATAATCGTATTCAGCGTATATATAAAAACGCCTGGCATATGCGGAATTTGATCTCCGAGTTGCTCGATTTTCGCAAACAGGAGCAGGGTTATTTGAAACTCAGAGTTGAAGAACAGAATTTGGTTACTTTTACTCGTCAGATTTATATGTGTTTTTATGAATATGCACAAAAAAAGGAGATCACATATCGCTTTGATTCTGTAGAGGAAACGATTTCTGTCTGGTTTGATCCAATACAGTTACAGAAAGTGATTTTTAATTTATTGTCGAATGCTTTTAAGTATACATCCAATAAGGGAAATATAACTGTAGAAGTAAGGAAAGTTGCTTCACAGGCCGTAGTTTCAGTGTGTGATACGGGTATTGGGATTCCGGTTGAACATATTTCGAAGATATTCGACCGGTTCTATCAGACGGATAATGCCTCTTCTTCCTCTTCTTTTACTTTGGGGACAGGCATCGGATTGGCGTTGGCAAAAGGAATTATGAATATGCATCATGGAAAGATTGAGGTAGAAAGTACTGTTGGTGAGGGTACTAAGTTTATCTTGTCTCTACCTTTAGGAAACCGACATTTCAGTGATGAAGAGATGGCTGTGACGGAAGGTCGGGAGTCACTGATTATTCCGGAAGCTTCTGTATCTTCTTATGGACAGTTGATGGCGGAAGAGATAAAAGAACCTGAATCGCAGAAAAATATGGATGAAGAAGATAAGCCTACGATTCTTTTGGTAGATGATAATACCGAACTATTGTCCATGCTGGAAGATATATTCTTACCGATGTATAATGTATATACTGCGTGTAATGGACGCGAAGGACTGGAGATGGCGCAACAAATACAACCGGATCTGATAGTAAGTGATGTGATTATGCCTGAGATGTCAGGTAAGGACTTGTGCTATAAAATCAAGACCAATGTAGAACTTTCTCATATTTCTGTCGTTCTGTTGACAGCACAGACTTCTGTGGAATATGTTGTAGAAGGTTTGATGTTCGGAGCGGATGATTATATAACGAAGCCGTTTAATATAAAGGTATTGGTGGCCCGTTGCAATAACTTGATAAAAAACAAGAAACGTCTGATTGCACATTATGCGGGTAAGGTCATTACGGAATCTCCTGTAGCGGAAGCTATTAATGAGAAAGATAAAGAACTGCTGACGAAATGTGTAAATATTGTCAGAGAGAATTTTGAGAACCCTGATTTTGATGTTACTGCGCTTGCTTCAGAATTATGTATGGGACGTAGCAAATTATATATGCAGTTTAAACAAATGACCGGGTTGACTCCGAATGAGTTCATCTTGAAAGTGAAGCTGGATGAAGCTATGTCTTTGCTGACAGAGCATCCGGAACTAAATATAACAGAGATTTCCGTTCGGCTCGGCTTTTCTTCTCCCCGTTATTTCAGCAAATCCTTTAAAGCCTTCTTCGGGATTGCTCCGCAAGGAGTCAGGAGTAGGAAGGAGTAGTTGTTTCATTACCTGACTTCTCAAGTATTAATATCCGGCATATCAGCTATTAATATCCGACAATTCAGTTGTTAATACCTGATATATCAGCTGTTAATACCTGACAAACCAGGTATTAATCCCCCCAATGTCTGCCTATAGGTTGCTATACGTTGGATAACATCATTTGTGCAGAAAAAGAAGGGCGATGTATCCAAATCTTCCATTATAGGTGACCAAATCTTCCATGTGGATGCAGAAATGTTCTTTTTGCAAAATTTGTGTTTATGGATGTCATATAGGTCTCCTATTTTTGCAATGCTTTCATTCTGTTTTAATACATAGAATCAAAGACAATAAAATAAGTATGAAAAACACAATAATTTATCGCATGAAAAGCAGATTAATAACATTACTCTTATTATTGATTACTGTCAGTTCTGTAACGTTTGCTCAAGAAGCAAAGAAGGAAATTCCTTTGAAATATGGAGCTACGAATGAAGGTAAACGGCAAGACCCTGCCATGCAGAAGTTCCGTGACAATCGTTTGGGTGCCTTCATCCACTGGGGACTGTATGCTATCCCCGGGGGAGAGTGGAATGGAAAAGTATATGGCGGAGCTGCCGAATGGCTGAAAAGCTGGGCAAAAGTACCTGCTGATGAATGGCTGAAACTGATGGATCAATGGAACCCTACGAAATTTGATGCGAAGAAATGGGCAAAGATGGCCAAAGAAATGGGTACTAAGTATGTCAAGATTACAACGAAACATCATGAAGGCTTCTGTCTGTGGCCTAGTAAGTATACTAAATATACCGTAGCAAATACCCCATATAAGCGTGATATATTGGGCGAGTTGGTGAAAGCCTATAATGACGAAGGAATTGATGTACACTTCTATTTCTCAGTGATGGACTGGAGTAATCCGGATTATCGTTATGATATAAAATCCAAAGAAGATAGCATCGCCTTCAGCCGTTTCCTTGAATTTACCGACAATCAACTGAAAGAACTGGCAACACGTTACCCGACCGTTAAGGACTTCTGGTTTGATGGTACGTGGGATGCCAGCGTTAAAAAGAATGGTTGGTGGACAGCTCATGCAGAACAAATGTTGAAGGAACTCGTTCCGGGTGTTGCCATCAATAGCCGCTTACGTGCTGATGACAAAGGAAAGCGACATTTTGATAGCAATGGTCGTCTGATGGGTGACTACGAATCCGGCTACGAACGCCGCTTGCCCGATCCGGTGAAAGATCTCAAAGTTACACAGTGGGACTGGGAAGCCTGCATGACTATACCCGAAAATCAATGGGGATATCACAAAGACTGGTCATTGAGCTATGTGAAAACTCCGATTGAAGTCATTGACCGCATTGTACACGCTGTTTCCATGGGTGGAAACATGGTTGTCAACTTCGGGCCTCAGGCAGATGGTGATTTCCGTCCCGAAGAGAAAGCAATGGCTACAGCGATTGGTAAGTGGATGAATCGTTACGGAAAAGCTGTTTATGCTTGCGATTATGCCGGATTTGAAAAACAAGACTGGGGATATTATACACGTGGTAAAAACGATGAAGTTTATATGGTAGTATTCAATCAGCCTTATAGTGAACGGTTGATTGTAAAGACTCCGAAAGGCATTACAGTAGAAAAAGCCACTTTGCTGACTACCGGTGAAGATATCACTGTTGTTGAGACAACCCGCAATGAATATAACGTATCTGTTCCTAAAAAGAATCCGGGTGAACCTTATGTAATTCAGCTTAAAGTTCGTGCAGCTAAAGGAACAAAAAGTATTTATCGAGATGCTTTAACATAAATGATAAAGAAACGATTCTATGAAGTTTAAATATATACTCATTTTATCAGCGCTTATCGGGCAGATTCTTTCACTCTCTGCCCGGGAAGTGACCTCTTTCAATGAAGGATGGCTATTCAAACGCGGGCCTTTTTCACAGGACCCGGTGAAGGTCGCTGCTCAATGGAATGCGGACTGGGAAACTGTAAACTTGCCTCATACCTGGAACGCTAAAGATATGCAGGTAAAAGCTGATGCTTTCTATGAAGGAGTTGGTTATTACAGGAAAACACAATTCTTTGGCAATGAGTTGAAAGGGAAGCGTGTATTTCTTCGCTTTGAAGGTGTGGGCGCCAACACAGAAGTGTATGTCAACGGTAAACTTGTCGGAATGCACCGGGGAGCATACAGCGCCTTTGCTTTTGAAATTGGAACCGCATTGAAACTGGGAGCTGAGAATGAGATAATGGTAAAGGCGGATAATGCTTCACGTTCTGATGTGATTCCGGTAAATCACAATCTTTTTGGGGTTTACGGAGGTATCTATCGTCCGGTATGGCTGATTATTACTGAACAGAATAACATTACAGTTACCGATTGTGCCTCTCCGGGTGTATATATTACTCAAAGGAATGTATCGAAACGCTCTGATCACAGCAGGGATCAAGAATGCCGAT
>OLNW01003077.1_pt1 | contig 13296 bp, 9 predicted proteins | sample 1672121 | NCBI WGS metagenome assembly OLNW01 (sample SAMEA3136648, study PRJEB25190) | human gut metagenome
GTCTTCACGATATTCTGGAACTGTTTCTTATCCGGTGCGCAGAAGAAAATAGATACGCCAAAACGTGCAACCAGCGACAGCTTCTCCTGTACGGTATCGGATGCATGCAGATCATCTCTTCTCTCCTCTTTATCCGAGAATTTCTCCCTAACCAGATGTCTGCGGTTCGAAGTCGCATAGATCAGGATATTATCCGGTTTCTTCTCCAGACCACCCTCGATTACAGCTTTCAGATATTTGTACTCGATCTCAAACTCTTCAAAAGACAGATCGTCCATATAAATAATAAACTTGTAATTCCGGTTCTTCACCTGTGCGATAATATCGTTCAGATCCTTGAACTGATGTTTATACGCCTCGATGATACGAAGTCCCTGATCATAATACTGATTCAGGATACCTTTGATACTGGAAGATTTACCGGTACCTGCATCACCGAACAGCAGACAGTTGTTTGCCGGACGTCCCTGTACGAAAGCCTCTGTATTGTCGATCAGTTTCTTCTTCGCGATCTCATATCCAACCAGATCATCCAGATGCACATGTGCGATGTTCGTGATCGGTACGATCCGGGCAGGAGTCACGGTTCCATCGATACGGAATGCCTTGTGAAGACCCAGTTTACCAACACCGAATTCCTTATAAAACTGTACCATATCATCCATGAACTCTTTTGTGGACTCTGCCTTTGCCAGTTTTTCTGCCAGTGTGCAGATCCGGTCGCGGATGCGTTTGTTAAAGAACTTGCTGCCCTCGTTGATATTCTGATAATTGGTGATCAGGCTGCTGTCCACGGATGGATAAATCTTTTCCAGTTCTTTCAGATCAAAATCATACAGCTGTTTAAAGATCTCAAAATCATGCATTGCAAACGCATTAATAGTGCCTTCCACCGGTCCGACGATCTCGCAGGCGGTACTGAATGCATTTTCATGATTGACCAGCAGATAGGTCAGATAATCATGCCACAGATTTCCCGCAAATCCATAGGTTCCTGCCATCTCCACCAGCTGATGAATACACGCAAAATACTCCCCGTCCTTTCCGTAGAGTACCTTCGGGTGGGAAATATCTTCCATCAGCATGGTCATTTTTTCCAATAATTCACCCTGTTCAAAATCACGATATAAAATGCATTCTCTTATTCCTGTCATTTTTCTTACCTGTCTTTCTTACTTATTTATAGCATCCTGATACCGGATTGTTCCGAACTTGGAACCCTGGTATCATATTAATAATTTCCAAGGATCCGCAGATTGTTTACCTCTCTGGAAATACCGTACAACGCATTTTTCACACCGCTGTCACTTAAGTTTCCTTCAAAGTCAACAAAGAAACGATACTCCCATTTTTTCTCCGGGATCGGGCGGGATTCGATCTTTGTCATGTTCAGATCATTATAGATAAAATGGGACAGTGTGTTATACAGACTTCCGCTCTCATGAGGGATCTCAAAACATACACTGATTTTTCCTGCTTCTTCCTGATAGATTTCTTCTTTGGATACGATAATAAACCGGGTGGAATTCTGCTGGCTGGAGAATACATGCGGTTTTAAAATCTGTAATCCGAAGCACTGTGCCGCATATGGACTTGCAATCGCTGCCTGTGTCAGATCTCCGTCTTCTTTTACTTTTTTTGCTGCCATTGCGGTGTTCAGATATTTCTCCGCTTTCCATTCCGGATGCTCTTCCAGGAATTTTTTGCACTGGGACAGTGCCTGCGGATGAGAATATACCGTCTTAATGTCTTCAAGTGTGGAATTTTTCAGTGCCATCAGCGCATGATCCACCTGAATGATCTGCTCGCCGACGATACTGTGATGATATTCCACCAGAAGATCATAGATATCTGCTACGATGCCCGCAGTAGAATTTTCGATCGGAAGTACGGCATAATCTGCATCGCCGTTTTTGATCGCTTCCATCGCATCCCGCCAGGTTTCCACATTATAGTTCTCGATAGACTCTCCGAAAAAGCTGTGCATCGCGGTAAAACTGTATGCTCCTTCCACACCCTGGAATACCACTTTTGCCTTCTGCATCGGCAGGGAAGACACTTTTCGGAACGGAATGTTTCCTGCTTTTCCGTGCTCAGCCAGGATACGGTACTGTAATTTACGGCTCATCGCCATCATCTGACGAAACAGTTCGTATACGCCGACCCGGTTAAAGGAGTTGGATGCATAGTGTTCCAGTGTCATTAGTTTTTCTTTTTCTCTCTTCGAATCCAGCACTTCTTTGTTGTTGGAAATCTTATATTCCGCCACATCTGCACTCAGCTGCATCCGTTTCTCGAAAAGTTCTACGATTTCTTTGTCAATGATATCAATCTGATCTCTGATCTCGAGTAAATCTAATGTTTTATTATCCATACTTTCTTTTTCCTATCCCATTTTTTCGCTTAATTTTGTCAGATCGCCGATAAAAGACAGCGAACCAAAAGCCACGATCACATCTTCTTTTTTCGCCAGTTCTTCCCCCAGCTGCAGGGCTTCCTCCAAAGAGCCGGCTACGTGAACATGTTCCGGTGACTGATATTTTTTCAGAACTTCTCCCAGTTCCTCCGCCGGAAGTGCCCGCGGGTTGTCCGGCGTTTCCATCGCAACGATTTCCTTTGCCATCGGCGCCATTCGTTTTGCGATCGCGTCGTACTGTTTATCCCGAAAAACACCCATCAGAAAGACAAACTCCCGATCCGGAAAATACATCCGCAAAGACTCCTGCAGTTTTTTCGCCGCATCCGGATTATGTGCGCCATCCACCACCAGATACGGGTTCTTTCTCAGAATAGTAAATCTTCCATTCCACCGTGCTTTTTCCATTCCGTTTTGGATCTGTTCGAAAGAAATCCGATAGCCCGCATCCTGCAAAGCACGGATTCCCGCCAGCGCAAGCACTGCATTTTCCAGCTGGTGCGAACCTGCCAGATGAATCATATAGGTTTCTTCCCGGTAGGTAAATACCATATGATCAAGATCTGCCGTCACAAGCTCTGCCTGTGTTTTTTCTCCCACATACAGCGGACATCCCTGCTCTTTACAGACCTGTTCGATGACATCCATCGCTTCTTTTTCCTGTCTGCAGGTAACAACCCAGCTGCCCGGTTTGATAATACCGGCTTTCTGCCCGGCGATCGCTCCCAGAGTATCCCCCAGATACTCCATATGATCCATACTGATCGATGTGATCACCGCCAGTTTTGTATTCCGGATCACATTCGTCGCATCGGTCTTTCCGCCCATGCCGCACTCCAGCAGGACAAAATCACATTGCTTTTCCTTATAATATAGAAAAGAAAGTGCCGTTTCAATCTCAAACGGAGACGGCAGAGGCTTCTGTTCCGCTTTCAGTTCCCCGATTGCTTTCACTACCGGATCCATCAGACGGCCAAATGCTTCTTCTGCGATATATCCTCCGTTGATCTGGATCCGTTCCCGGTATTCATACAGTGTCGGAGAGATAAATCTACCGATCCGGTACCCTGCTTCCTGAAGAACTGCTGCCAGATAAGCCCCCACGCTTCCTTTTCCATTCGTTCCGGCAATATGGAGAAACTGCAGATCATCCTGCGGATTTCCCAGTTTCTCCAGCAGACAGGTAATCGCCTCCAGACCCATCTCACCGCCGAACCGATGACTTTCATCTATATATGTTCTTGCTTTTATATAATCCATAAAATATGGAACCTCCTATTGCGAGTAAACTGTTGTTATTATAGTACAAACGACACCATTTGACAAGGAACAGTTGTTCCGTTATGGTTCCGACAAAATCCTTCATTTTTCTCTTGCAATCCAAAAGTATTTATTATATGATGTTAGGCAGAGTAAAAAATGATGGTACTCTGTATAGTTTTATGACATACAAGGAGGTATATGATGAGACATCTGATGAGTCCTCTGGATCTCTCCGTTGAGGAGCTTGAGCATCTGCTGGATCTGGCAAATGACATTGAACGAAACCCGGAAAAATACGCGCACGCCTGTGACGGTAAAAAAATTGCAACTTTGTTCTATGAACCAAGTACCCGTACCCGTCTCAGTTTCGAAGCTGCCATGATGAATCTTGGTGGAAAGGCTCTTGGTTTTTCTTCCGCTGATTCCAGTTCCGCATCAAAAGGCGAAAGCGTTTCTGATACCATTCGCGTTGTTTCCTGTTTTGCAGATATCTGTGCTATGCGTCATCCGAAAGAGGGTGCCCCACTGGTCGCTTCTTTAGTTTCCAAAATTCCCGTGATCAACGCCGGTGACGGTGGTCATCAACATCCTACCCAGACATTAACTGATTTATTGACGATTCGTTCTCTGAAAGGACGACTGGATAATATTACGATCGGTCTTTGCGGCGATCTGAAGTTTGGACGTACCGTACACTCTCTGATCGAAGCTCTGGTTCGCTATCCGAATGTAAAATTCGTCCTGATCTCCCCGGAAGAACTCCGTATCCCGGACTATATCCGTGAAGATGTTCTGAGAGCCAGCGGTCATGAGTTTGAGGAAGTAACCCGTCTCGAAGACGCACTGCCAAAACTGGATGTTCTTTATATGACACGAGTACAGAAAGAACGTTTCTTCAACGAAGACGATTATGTCCGTATGAAAGACTTCTATATTCTGGACAAAGAGAAAATGAAACTCGCCGGACCGGATATGCTGGTTCTGCATCCACTGCCACGTGTCAATGAGATCTCCACTGAGATAGATTCTGACCCGCGAGCTGCATATTTTAAACAGGTACAGTACGGCGTCTATGTCCGTATGGCACTGATCCTGACGTTACTGGAGGTAAAAGTATGTTAAATGTAGGACGTATCGAAGAGGGATTTGTTCTGGACCACATCAAAGCCGGCAAATCCATGACAATTTATCATGATCTGAAACTGGACAAGCTGGACTGCTGTGTTGCCATCATCAAAAATGCCCGCAGCAATAAAATGGGCAAAAAAGATATCATCAAAGTAGAGTGTAACGTAGATATGCTGGATCTTGACATTCTCGGATTTATCGATCACAACATCACGGTGAACGTGATCCAGAACGGCAAGATCACTTCAAAGAAAGAACTGCATCTGCCTTCTCAGGTAGTCAACGTGATCCGTTGCAAAAACCCACGTTGTATCACTTCGATTGAACAGGAACTGGATCAGGTATTTATCCTGACCGATCCGGATAAAGAAGTATACCGCTGCAAATACTGTGAAGAAAAATACAGAGGACATCGTAATAAATAAAAGCGAGGAATGTTATGGCTGTGGAACATCCAAATACGGAACATACCACTGCACTTCGTATCTATTATTGCGGAAGGGAGCAATGTGCTCCCGGACATTTTTGGGGGCCGGCTATCCGCCCCCATTATTTACTCCACGTGATTTTGCACGGAAAGGGGACCTTTTTGTATCACGGAAAAGAATATGCCCTTTCTTCCGGAGATGCCTTTCTGATCGAACCGATGCAGACACATTATTATCAGGCAGATAAAGAGGATCCCTGGGAATATGCCTGGGTTGGATTTGACGGAAATTGTGTGGAAAAGATACTGAATACAACTGTCCTTCGCTCTTCACCGGTCTTTTACAGTCCATCAGATCTGTGCTGTCAGCCTATGCTCCAGCTGAATACCCTGTTTTTTTCCCCGGAGAAGAATCCTCTGGCACTCGTTTCTGCATTCTTACAGCTGTTTTCCTGTATGACCCGGCCGGAAAGCGGCGGGCGAAGCGATCATAACGAACAGTATTATCAGCGGGCACTTGAATATATCACCAACAATTATTCCTACAATCTCCGGATTCAGGATATTGCGGATTATATAGGTGTGGACAGAACGTATCTGTATAAGATCTTCATGCGGGAGGCACAGATTTCTCCCAAACAATATCTTCTCCAGTACCGGATCCGCGCGGCGGCAAAACTGTTGCAGACACAGGATTATACCGTGACAGAAATTGCCTATTCCTGTGGATTCCGTGATTCTGCTGCTTTCTGTTATCACTTCCGACAGCAGATTGGTATGACACCCCGACAGTACCGGGAAAAGATACGAAGTGGTACTTATTAAACTTAAAGAAGGAAGATATCGAGCCATCAGAATGATCGTGGTTTCGATATCTTCCTTCTTTTTATTTTATCTTTCTATTTTTCTTTCAAACCCATCCGGTTGATCTGTGTCGCAATGTAACCGGCGCCGTAACCGTTGTCGATATTTACGGTTGCGATTCCGTTCGCGCACGAATTGATCATTGTAAGCAGTGCGGAGATTCCGTTCATGCTGGCGCCATAGCCAACCGAGGTAGGAACAGCGATCACCGGTTTGTTCACCAGACCGCCCAGTACACTTGCCAGCGCACCTTCCATACCTGCCACTGCGATCACACAGTTCGCATCCTGGATCGCATCCAGTCTGGCAAAGAGACGGTGGATCCCTGCCACACCGACATCATAAATCCGCTCTACTTTTGACCCGAAATATTCTGCCGTCTGTGCAGCCTCTTCCGCTACCGGGATATCTGCCGTTCCTGCTGTACACACAGCAATCAGACCAACACCCTCTTTCTTTTCTTTTTTCTCTATTTTCAGAATATGTGAAATCGGATCGTACTGAATCTCCGGATAGATTTCTTTCAACATCTCATACTGCTGCTCGGAAGCCCGGGTTCCAAATACCTCTCCGTTTGCTTCATACAGCCGCTTTACGATCGGCACCAGATGTGCATCTGCCTTTCCGCTGCAGAAAATCACTTCCGGAAATCCGGAGCGGATCTGCCGGTGCATATCCAGCTTTGCATAACCCATCTCGTCAAACGGAGCCTTCCGAAAATAATGCTCCGCTTCCTCGATAGAAATCTCACCCTGTTTTACTTTTTCCAATACTTCTCTTGTATCCATCTCTTTGTTCACCCTGTTCTTTTCTGTCTGCTGCCCTCCCGTTCGTTCAGGCAAACACCAGTTTCATAACCTGCTCTACCGTCTCTACCGGGACAATTTCCAGTTTTTCTTTCACTTCTTCTGCTACTTCTTCCAGATCCCGTTCATTTTCCGCCGGAATCAATACTTTTTTGATGCCTGCCCGCTGTGCTGCCATCAGTTTCTCCGGCAGACCGCCGATCGGCATCACACCGCCACGCAGGGATACCTCACCGGTCATGGCGTATTCCGGGTTGATCGGTGTGTCCGTTACCAGGGAAGTCAGCGCTGTCACCAGTGTAATACCGGCGGAAGGACCATCTTTCGGAACCGCACCGGACGGCACATGGATATGCAGATCATTTTCTTTAAATAAATCCGCTTTGTCCGGGTATCGTTTTTTCACCAGTGTGATCGCGATCTGTGCCGATTCTTTCATCACATCTCCCAGCTGTCCGGTGATGATGATCTTGCCGGATCCTTTCGTGAAGGAAGTCTCAATAAACAGGATCTCACCGCCTGCGCTGGTCCATGCCAGGCCGGTCATCACACCCGGCTGCGGATGTTTCAGTATCGTATCGTGAATGATTCCCTGTCCTAAAAACTCCTGCACCCGTTTTTCATTGACGGTAATACTCTTTTGTTCTCCTTTTACCAGTTTCACTGCCGCATGCCGGCAGAGAACATCGATCTGTTTCTTTAAACCACGCACACCGGACTCTGCGGTATATTCTGCAATGACTTTTTCCAGCGCTCCATCGGTAACTTTCAGATTCTGCGCCTTGATTCCCATCGCTTTCATCGCCTTCGGAAGCAGATGTTTTCTCGCAATATGAAACTTCTCCACCGGTGTATACCCCGGGAACTGGATTACTTCCATACGGTTCAATAATGGTTCCGGAATCGTATCCGTACTGTTTGCCGTACATACGAAAAATACATTCGACAGATCATACGGTACATTCATATAATGGTCGGTAAAGCTGTAGTTCTGTTCCGGATCCAACACTTCCAGAAGAGCACTCGCCGGATCTCCGCCGTAATCTTTCGCCAGCTTATCCACCTCATCGAGTACCATAACCGGATTCTGTGCTTTGCTCCGTTTCATGCCTTCCATGATCCGGCCAGGCATCGCTCCCACATACGTTCTTCTGTGTCCACGGATCTCTGCCTCGTCCCGAATACCACCAAGACTGATTCTCACATATTCACGGTGCAGCGCTTTCGCAATGCTCTGTCCGATACTGGTCTTGCCGGTACCAGGCGCACCCACGAACAGCAGGATCGAGCCGGACTGTTTTTTATTCAGTGCCATTACCGCAAGCTGCTGGATGATACGGTCTTTTACTTTTTTCAGACCATAGTGATCTTCGTCCAGAATCTCTTCTGCTTCCTGCAGATTAATCTCGGTCTGTTCCTCTGTCTTCCAGGAAAGGGAAGTCACAAAATCCAGGTAATCGTACAGCATACCGTATTCGTGGCTGTCTTTTCCTTCCTGTTTCATTCGATTCAGAACTTTCTCCGCCTCTTTTCGGGCTTCCTCGTTCATACCGGACTGTGCGATCTTCGTCTCAAACTTCCGCACATCCGAGATATTTTCCGGATGCATCTCATCGAGCTGCTGCTGCAACAGTTCGATCTGTTTTTTAATGGCAGATTCCCGGTACACCTGTTCATGAATCTCTTTCTGGGCTTCCTCGGCTTCTTCTCCCACCTGGAAGACCTCCATAAATTCATAAACAGCTTCCTCAATCTTTTTGCACCGTTCTCTCTTCGAATCTGTCTCTATGATACCATATTTTTCTTCCCATGTGATATTAAAATAAGATGAAAGCGCACATCCGATCTCTTCCACATTCTTCCAGTGCAGAATCACGCCACGCGCCCAGACGCCCCACGGAAATCCTTTGATAAACCGAAGAATATCCTGCTTCATTTTCTCAAACAGAGCCTTCTCCTCTTCCTTCGGGAAATCGTCCACATCCGGAAGGATCGAAGCATCCGCCGTGATCACGCCGTCTTTCTCCAGCTCGATATCAGAGATCTGTACACGCTCTCTCACTTTCACGCGCACATTTCCCTCGTCATCCACGCTGTCGATCGCGCCGATCACACCGATCGGATAAAAATCATCCGGTGTCATCTGTTCCTTCTCTTCTTTTTCCATTACAAATAATATATCTTCTCCAACAGACTCTGCTGTTATCTCTCCACTGGGAAACACATCTTTTTTAAAGAAAAATGTCACACCTGGCAGTAACAACAGGTCAGAAATTGGCAATGTAATCATGATGTTTCCTCCTTGTTCTTCTTTTGTTAGCACTCATTCTTTACGAGTGCTGATTTTCATATTTTATTCTATCACGTTCTGTTGAAAATGCAAGTAAAATTCGTGAAAACCTTTCAAACTGCTATGTTATATAAACTCACATGCAGGCATGAATTTTGGTTCATTGTTCACGCAAAAAAGAAAAGCAACCAGAACTCTAGATTCTGATCACTTTTCTTTTTTATCACAATATATATCATCTGGTCATTACATGAATCCTTCTGACGATACATCTACTGTGTTTCTACCTATTATAATATTACCTGCTGAACCGTTAGATACTTTCAAACTACCTGTATCACAATCAGGTAAACCGGCGAATCGCAAGAATGGTCTTGCAGTTTGCGCTTCTGTCATGGGTAATTCCCCATTTACTTCCTTTTGCTTCCACGATTCCACCGTTACCGTCGTAGATTGCTACATGTCCGGAATAGCAGATGACATCACCTGCTTTTGCTTCGGACAGACTGGATACTGCCTTTCCAAGACTTCTCCATCCTGCGGATGTTGTATATCCACCACTGTATGCTCCGGTATTTTTCAGAACCTGATATACAAAGTGAGAACAGTCAATACCATTGGTCAGCGAATTTCCACCCCATACATATGGGTTACCAACAAACTGATCGGCATAAGCTACGATAGCACTTCCGGATACTCCGCTGCTGCTTGTGGAACTGCTGGTGCTGCTGGAGCTTGCTGTACTGTTACTGCTGTTTGAACTGCTGGTTGTACTGTTACTACTGCTTGAACTGCTGTTACTTGTTGTACTGTTATTTCTGTTGGAGCTGCTATTACTGTTGCCGGAACTGCTCTGTGAAGTTGAACTGCTGCTGGAAGAAGAACTTGCTGCGCTTGCTGCTGCCTGCTGACGGGCTGCTTCTTCTGCTGCCGCCTGCTGTCTTGCCGCTTCTTCCGCTGCTGCCTGACGGGCTGCCTCTTCTTCTGCCTGACGTTTTTCTTCTGCGATCTGATCCAGCTGTGCCTGCTGCTGGCTGATCAGGTTACTGATCTCAGCGGCCTGCTGCTGTGCCGTTGCAATCTGTGCTTCATAATCACTGCTGGTTGCTTTCTTCGCATCCATCTGCGCCTGTAAGTCTGACTGCTGACTCTGCAGATCTGCCTGCTGGCTTTCCAGAGATGCTTTCTGTGTCTCCAGATCGCTCTTCTGGGTTTCCAGATCTGCTTTCTGATTTTCCAGATCTGTCTTCAGATCAGACACCTGCTGTACTACTTCTTTAAAAGTTTCCAGCTGTTTTCTGTCATAGTCATGCATGCTCTGTGCATATTCCACTTTATTCAGAAGAGATGTGATACTGTCCGCACCGCTCAGCATATTCAGCCATGCTTCATTGCCACCGTTTTCATATATGTACTGGATACGTTTCTTCATATCCGCATACTGCTTGTCGCGATCTGCTTCCGCAGCCTCCAGCTGACTGGTGGTTGTCTCGATCTCTCCCTCTTTTTCTGTAATATCTGCTTCTTTTTGTGCAATTCCATCTTCTGTACTTGCAATGTCTGTCTTGGTAGCATCAATCTGGATCATCAGGTCTACCATATCTGCATCCATAGCATTGATTTCTGACTGGATCTGCTGCTGCTGTTCAGACAGAGATGCGATTGTCTCATTCGTCTGACTTAACTGGCTCTCTGCCTGCGCCTTCTGCTGTTTGATATCGGATTCTGTATCCGCAAAAACGGCAAATGACTGAGATACCATCATTACAAGTCCCAAAAACGCACATACTACTCTTTTTTTCATGTAAAACCTCTCTTTTTGTTGCCCTTGTTACTTTGTTTTTTAATGACTTTGTAACAATTTCGTTACTTTTTACATACTAACACGTTCCCCCTGTAAATGCAAGAAGTATGTCTCAGAATTCGCAAAATGTTCACAGACTTTTCACATTTTCAGTGGATTTTGTTGATTTTTCCCTGAAATCTTCCGGTGTATCGCACTGCATATTTTTTCTTTTCCACATGCAAAAAGAGAACCGATCTTTTCTCTTCGGTTCTCTTTTTTAGAAAATTTCCTTTATTTACAGGCTTTTTTGCACTTAATCAATCAGATTCTGCATACTCTTCAGTCCGATAACCAGAGTAGAAGTGTTATGCAGCAGTGCAGATGTCGTCGGCTGGATCATACCGGTTACACCAAGTGCGATCAGTCCGGCATTGACCAAAATGATCGAACGGTAGTTCTTATGAATCCGTTTCATCAGTCCGTTACTGATTGCTTTTAATGTAACAATTTCGTAAAGATTATCTGCACCAATTGTCACATCTGCGATCTCACGGGCAATCTCCGCACCGTCACTGATTGCGATTCCGACATCTGCGGCAGACAGCGCCGGTGAATCATTGATACCGTCACCGATCATGATGACTTTTCGTCCCGCTGCTTTTTCACGCTCTACAAATCCGGCTTTATCTTCCGGCAGTACCTCAGAGTAATACTCGTCAACACCGATCTGTGCTGCTACTGCTTTTGCAGTACGCTCACTGTCACCGGTCATCATAACTACTTTGCTGATACCGGTACGTTTCAGAGAATTGATCACTGCAGATGCTTCCGGGCGAATCGGGTCATGAATGCAGATAACCGCAGCCAGTTCCCCTTCAATTGCCAGATACAGATGAGAATATTCTTCCGGCAGTGCCGCGAATTTTTCTTCCATACCTTCCGGGATCACACAGTGTTCATCTTCAAAGACAAAATGAGCACTACCGATGATTACTTTATGTCCATTGATCGTTGTGGAAATTCCATGTGCAACGATGTATTCTACTTTTGAATGCATCTCTTCATGGGAAATATTCCGTTTTTTGGCAGCATCAACAACAGCCTTTGCCATAGAATGAGGAAAATGCTCTTCCAGGCAGGCTGCAATACGAAGCAGATCTTCTTCGGAACGGTCGCAGAATGTTTCGATTTTTGCAACCGTCGGCTCTGCTTTTGTCAGTGTGCCTGTCTTATCAAATACAATGGTATCTGCCTCTGCAATTGCCTCCAGGAATTTGCCGCCTTTTACGGTAATATCATAAAGGCTTGCTTCACGGATTGCAGAAAGTACGCTGATCGGCATCGCCAGTTTCAGTGCACAGGAGAAATCTACCATCAGTACCGCCAGTGTCTTGGTAACATTGCGTGTGATCAGATAGGTCAGACCGGTACCTGCCAGTGTATATGGAACCAGACGGTCTGCCAGATGTTCTGCTTTTCCTTCTACGTTGGATTTCAGTTTTTCAGATTCTTCGATCATTGTAACGATCTTTTCAAACTTACTTCCGCCATTTACTTCTTTGACACAGATGGTCAGTTCGCCTTCTTCCACAACAGTTCCCGCATACGCATACTTCTGTGCATTTTTCTGTACCGGAACAGACTCACCTGTCAGGGATGCCTGATTTACCATTGCATCTCCGGCCGTTACCACGCCATCGAACGGAATGACATTACCCATATGCACAACAACCTGCTCTCCTGTTTCAATTTCATCGACAGACACCAGAACCTCTGTCCCATCTACCTTTTTCCATGCTTTTGTCACATGCAGGGACAGGCTTCTTGCCAGATTATCGATTGACTTTTTATGTGTCCACTCTTCCAGCAGTTCACCGAAACCGAGCAGAAACATGATCGAACCTGCTGTGTCCGTATCATTTCTTAAAACAGATACCGCAATCGCTGTCGCATCCAGCACCGGTACCTCGATCTTTCCTTTCAGAAGTGTCTTCACTCCTTCTTTCATATACTTCAGGGACTGCCAGATGACATAGCAGGAACGGAGTGGCAGCGGAAGCAGCCATTTGATCGCATAATGCTTTACCACATGGCCGACCAGTTTTTCCTGATAATCTGCATTTAACGCTCTTCCTGAATTTTCGATCAGCCCCGTAGGTGCTTTTACTTCTTCATAGGCAAATGCCAGAAGCAGATCAATGATCTGTTGTCTGTCACCTGTATAAACGACCACGGCGTCTCCTGTCCGCTCATACACCTTCGCCTCTTTTACCTGCGGCTGTGTATGTAAATAGTAAAGAAGCAGGTCTGCCTGCG
>OLNW01003084.1_pt1 | contig 13261 bp, 9 predicted proteins | sample 1672121 | NCBI WGS metagenome assembly OLNW01 (sample SAMEA3136648, study PRJEB25190) | human gut metagenome
AAGACAGCGGCCTCTCACGCCGTTAACGTGGGTTCGATTCCCGCACGGGTCACCAGGAAAAGCACCTTAGCTTACGCTAAGGTGCTTTTTTGTATGTCTAAAACCACTCGCTAGGCGAGTGGTTCGATAAAGATTATATCGATGAGTAATGAAACTCAAACGAAGAATTTTGGAATAGTACCAGTGGGGCAATTCCAGACGGGGTTATTGGCGTATCGCCGGTAGTCCTGTATTAAAAGGTTCCATTGCAGTTGAACCGCCGTGTACCGGTCGGTGCGTACGGTGGTGTGAGAGGTCGGCTCTTTAGTTAAGAGAGCCTCCTACGCGATTCTTTTAGGTAAAAAAGCAAACAAACAGAACACTTCATTCAAATGCATATAGCGGCTATTTATTTCATACAGAGACAAATAACGGCACAGAATAGATATAATAAAAGAAGCTATAAAAAGCAGGTATTCACGTGGAGGACGATATCGTTTCTACATGAACACCTGCTTTTTTATTTATTATTTACTGGTGGAATAAATAGTGGTAGCCAAGTATTCATCACTGACCCAACCATAAATCCCACTGTAATACACAACAACCCAGTCAGGCACATTGCTGCTATAGCCGCATTCCCATACGATGATACCGTAGGGGATATTATCCATTTTTTCATAATTTGTACCGGGACCTTTACGCATAACCAGCCCATGATCAGCAGTGGTGTAGGTACAAAGGCTATCAATTCGGCTAAGCGTTACATCTGGTGCAACGCATCCATCCGGCAGAATAATGTCGGCATTGTTTTCGGTATAATCCTGTACTTGCAGCAAGCCCCAAAGGCCATTCTGTTTTGCCCATACGCAGCCATCGCGCGCGGGGGCTAAATCTTCATATTGCCCAGCGGAAATGTAAACATCCAGAACCAGCTTTTGTCCGGATTGGGTTTTCACAACTACCATGCCGGATAAGTCTGCGTAAGGATATTCAACAGTTTCGTTCATGATGGACAAACTCATCTGCGGCTGATAAATGCAGGGGATTACTAAAGCACCGCTTTGGTCGCAATATCCCCAGTTACCGGCTGCATCCTTTACCGCGATTAAAGATTCACCGGCCATGCAGGCATCCTGGTAGTCGAAATCGGTTAAAATTGTACCGTTTTTATCCGCAACGGCAAAAGGTGCAGAATTGTCAACAAGATAACCGGCATATTCATCATCCCAAATGCCTTGCTGGATGCCAACCAAATCAGGAGCATACACCTGTTCGATGGGCGTGCCACTAAATGTATAGACACCAATAGCAGAACGGTAAATCTGGCTGTCACCTAAAATCCACTGGATGCCATACCCGCCGTGCCCGCCCAGCATGGTTGTAAAAGGCATTTGTTGGGCAACCAGCTCCTGGTTAATCTGTTCTTCCAGGGCATTCAGCTTCTGGTAATCGTATGTATCATCTACCCCAATGGAGAGCTCCTGCTCACCATACAGGTACGGGATGCTTTCTGACAAATCTTCCAGAAAAGCATTACAGTTGGCAGCATTAAACAGGCTCCAGCGTTCGCCCTTGCGCACAGCGTACAGATTTCGGGCAGCGGCGTAACCGGCAGTGTGGGTTTCGCGGGAGAAGAGAGGAATCATCTCGTCAAAATCATATTGCGGCGGTAACTTCCAGTTGGCATTGCTAGTGGATGGTATAGCTGTGGCAACAGCTTCACTGGTCGGGGAAAGAGCAGCGGAGGAAGCAGGTTTATTTTCTGGCGCTGCAGCACAAGCGGTAAGCATTATTGCGGTGATAACACTGGCGGAAAATGAGAATAACTTCCTTTTCATGGCTTTTCACTCCTTGCGTAAATGATTTTTCGGTAAGATGAAGAAGTAATATAAGAAAGTGAATTCATAAACCCTATAATATCTTATTTTATCAAAGATATCTGCTAATGGGAATAGCTAACAATTCTACATGGATAAATTTGGATAGTATGACAAAGATTGCAGAACTGGAGTGAAAGTCCGAATTATGGGATGAGTGATCTGCTATAATAAAAGAAACAAAGAAGCCGCCACAGTCGGGCTGTGACGGCTAGGAATAAGAAGAAATGTGGAACTATTATAAAATCCATTTCTATCCACAGAAAGCCTTAAGGGCGCTTTCTGACATAAAGTAGTGTACATGATTTTATCATGAAAAGCAAATTTTTTAGTAAAGAGGATTGACAGAGTCCTATTTATGATGGTATATTGATTACAAATGAAACTTTGAAACTTTTATAAAATCCGAAATGAAAATATAAGGAGATGATTACCATGTTACTCGGTCATACCAAACAAATCAATGGCGTCTGGAAAATACAATCCCTAAAGCAACACAGTGAAAACGTGGCCGAGTACTGCGCACGGGCGTGCCAGCCGCTGGGACTTGAAAACTTGGGCCGTCTTACAGGCTGGCTCCATGACGCTGGGAAATCTCATAGCAACGTGCAAAAGCATCTGAGAGGCCAGACAAACGAAAGAATCAATCATTCCAGCGCCGGAATGCGGTGGCTATGGGAAAATTATGGCGGAGAAACAGCTTCACCACCTTCTCGCTTGACTGCGCAAATGGCAGCATTGGCAATCGGATCCCATCACTCTGAACGTATGGATGTTTTCGACCTGGGTGGAGTAGAACCCTGGATAAAACATATGTATTCAGAGCAGGCTCAAGAGCTATATGAAGAAAGCTGCCGGGCCTTTTTTGCGGATTGCATAAGTGAAACAGAGATACGGCAAATGTTTGCCAAAGCTGCGCAGGAGGTAGAATGTCTTGTGCGGAAAATCCGAACGCAGGAAGGAAAGAAGCCGCGGCTTTGTATCTATCAGGTCATGTTGGGGTTGGCACACAGATTTTTGTTTGCAGCCCTGATCGATGCAGACTGGTTGGATTCAGGCAACTATTATAATCAAGAAGGATGCCTTCCCCCGGAGCAGCTTCCGCCATGGGATCTGATAGAAAGCAATGTTGAAACATTCCTGAACAATTTGCAGCCCCGACATAAAATAGATACCTTGCGTGCAGAAATTTCGGAGCAATGCAAGACATCAGGCGAATGTGCAAAGCTGGGCATTTACCGCTTGTATGTGCCAACAGGCGGAGGAAAAACATTTTCCGGGCTGCGATATTGTGTGCATGCGGCCAAAAAACTTTCGGCCCGGCATATTTTCTATGTTGCACCGTTCCGGTCGATTATCGGACAGAATGTACAGGAGTTCAAAAAGGCATTAGGCGGCAGTGAATATCTGTTGGAGCACCATACGGATGCGGTGCTGGATACAGAGAACCCCGAAATTCTCCGCCAGCTGGAACGCTGGCAGGAGGCGCCGGTGATATGTACAACTATGGTACAGATGCTGCAAACCCTGTTTTGCAGCAGGCGGCAGAATGTGCGCCGCATGGCAGCACTGGCAAATTCTATCTTGGTGTTTGACGAAATACAGTCCCTGCCCATTTGCCATACATACTTGTTCAACCAGGCGGCAAATTTCTTGGCGTACTATTTGGGGTGCGTTGTTGTTTTGTGTACGGCAACACAGCCAGCGCTAAGCGAAGTAGCAAACCCTTTGCGGTTTGCATCGCCGGTGGACCTGGTCCCGGATTACCAGCTGCGCTTTGCGCAGTTCCGAAGGACAAAGATTGAAGTGCCCGAAACAGGAAATGGATTTCAGGCAGGAGAACTCGCAGAATTTGTACGGAGCAAGCAAGACGAGAATGGCAGCATTTTGGTCATCTTGAATACCCGTTCGGCGGTCGAAAAGGTGTTTGAGGCTTTGAAACAATGCCAGCCGGAACATACACAACTTTACTGCCTGACCACGCACCTGTGTGCAAAGCACCGTGCAGATGTTATCGCAGAAGTTAAGCAAAAATTAAGCACCTTACACGGTCAGGAACGTTTGATCTGTGTAAGCAGCCAGCTGATAGAAGCAGGCGTGGATGTAAGCTTTGATTGCGTCATTCGAAGTATGGCTGCGCTGCCCAGTGTGGCCCAGGCTTCCGGCCGATGCAACCGCAATGCGGAAAGGAAATGCCGCACGGTGTATCTTGTTAAAACCTACAATCTGGAAAATCTGGATCGACTTCCGGAACTGCGCAACGGCAGGGAAGCCACACGGCGCCTGCTGCAGCAATTACAAAGGGATGCGGACCTGTTAGAGCCGGAAAGTATTTTGAGGTACTACCAGCTTTATTATGCAGAGTCCCAACAACAGGAACGGATGGGCGATCCGGTTGAATTAAAGGGGTACATTCCCCCAAAAACAGTGAATTTGTTTGACCTTTTGTCAGATAATCAGGAAAGTGTGCTAGCCTGGAAAGAGACAACAGGAAAACAAAAGTTCCCCAATTACTTGCTCCGGCAGGCATTTGCCACGGCAGAAAGGAATTTCCATGCTTTGGAGGACATTACAACGCCGGTGGTGGTTCCCTATGGGGAAGATGGCGCGGATATGGCAACAAGACTTTCGTCCAGTAAACCGCTTACCCCCAAAATGCTGCGGGACGCACAACGCTTTACCGTTGGTATTACAACAAATGAAAAAATACGCCTGGCAGATCAAGGCGCACTGTACACAGTAAAAGAAGGGGCAGTGACAATTCTTAACAAGGAATATTACGATGACGAAAAGGGAATTCAGACAAGCCCCGGATTTATGCCGATACAATTTGCTTAACAAGGAGGGTTAGACTTTGCAATACGAAAATTCAATATCCATGCAGGTATATGGGCGTTATGCACTGTTCAGCGACCCAATTACCCGCGTAGGCGGCGAAAAATTCAGCTACCCGGTGCCCACCTACCAGGCATTGAAGGGTATTTATGAAAGCTGCTATTGGAAACCAACGTTCACCTGGGTAATTGATGAACTGCGCGTGATGAACCCGATTGAAAGACAATCCAAAGGCATCCGTCCCATTATGTATAACAATGGAAAAAACGATCTTTCCATCTATACGTACCTTTCCGATGTTTGCTACCAGGTGCGGGCACATTTTGAATGGAACGAACATCGCCCAGACCTGGAAAAAGACCGCAATGAAAACAAACATTACGCTATTGCAAAGCGTATGTTGGAACGCGGCGGCAGAAGAGATATCTTTTTGGGAACACGCGAATGCCAGGGGTATATTGAACCCTGCATTTTTGGCCTGGGAAAAGGGCATTATGATGATGTTTCATCCCTGGACCTAGGCCTAATGGAGCACGGCATTACCTATGCGGACGAAAACGGGAAAGGCGTGATGCAGGAACGCTTTTGGCACCCGGTAATGCAGAACGGAAAAATCTGTTTTTGCCGCCCGGAAGAATGCGAAATTGTGCGCGATATCCACCCGCAAAAGATGAAAACCTTTACGCTGGGTGAAACAGTCAGCGACTGCGATGATTTGTACAGGGAGGTGATACAGAAATGAGCTGGCTTAGCTATTGCTATAAAACCTACCAGAATAGCGTGTCAGAAATTGGAAAGCAGCAGCCTGGAAAAGTTCCACTACTGCCGGTGGCTCACACGACGCAGCAGGTCAACATTGAAGTGGAGCTGGACAAGGACGGAAACTTTCAGTATGCAGGCTTGCTGGCACAAGATCAAAGGACAACGATCATTCCTTGCACAGAGGAATCTTCGGCGCGGACATCCGGCATGGTGCCGCACCCGCTAGTGGATAAACTGCAATATATTGCGGCAGATTATCCCACTTTTGGTGGTAGTAAAGAATCCGGATGGCCGCTTTACCACAAGCAGTTACAAGCGTGGTGTACATCTCCTTATGCCCACCCGGCTGTGTGTACAGTCCTGCACTACCTGGAAAAAGAATGCCTAATCGCAGACCTGGTCAAGGCAAATATTTTGTTTATAGACGAAAATGGAACTCTGCCAACAAAATGGCAGGGAAACAAAGAAGACAAGCCCCCTATTTTGGATACGCTGACCGGTAGTGACCAGACGGAATCTTTTGTCCGGTTCCGCGTTGACAATGTTGATTTGTCGCGTGATACAACAGTCCGAGAAAGCTTTATCCGCTTTTATGAAACACAGTTAAAAGATATTGACTATTGCACAGTTCAGGGAATCAAAATGCCGGTTTCTACATTAAGCCCGTATAAGATCCGCAACCCAGGTGACCGTGCAAAGCTGATATCCAGCAATGACAATACGAATTATACTTACCGCGGGCGCTTTGCGGATGCAGCGCAGGCACTTTCGATTGGTTATGAAACAACCCAAAAGGCACACAGCGCCTTGCGATGGTTGGTCAGCAAGCAAGGGGTAAATACAGGGGACCAGACTGTACTTGTTTGGGGAACACAGAACGAAGCAGTACCCAATGTGCTGGGGGATACTCTCGATATTGCCCAGGAATATAATCCACTAGCAGGCGATGATTGGGACGATTTTGAGGAAGATACAGAAAGGTTGCCTGCGGATACCCAAGAAGAAATTGCACGGCAGTTTAACCGGGCCATTCTGGGGTATCAGCACCAGTTGAAGGACAATTCCCAAACGGCGGTCATGATTTTGGATTCTGCTACACCTGGCCGGTTGTCCATCCGGTACTATCAAGAACTGCAGGGCTCTAAGTTGCTTGCCAATATAAAGGATTGGCACGATACGTTCCAATGGCAGCTGGAATACCGCAGTGTAGAGGAGCCGACGGAACTGGGCAAAAAGCCCAAGATCAAGAAAGTTGTCTTTGTTGGTGCGCCTGCCCCGGCGGACATTGCAAAAGCAGCCTATGGCGAAAAAGTGGATGCAAAGCTGAAACAAGCCACAATCGAACGACTGATTCCCTGTATTACCAATGGGGAGCGCTTCCCGCGGGATTTGATGATCAGCGCGGTAGATCGGGCAACAAACAGCATTGGCCTGGATTATTGGGAACAACAAAAAACACAAAACATTGCCTGCGCCCTTGTGCGTGGGTACTATCATAGAAATAAGAAGGTGGATTATCCGATGAATGTTGATGAAACCATTAAAGACCGAAACTATTTGTTTGGGAGAATTTTAGCCTGTGCAGAACAGATTGAAAGACGGGCGTTGATTCAGCTAGGAAATGAGAACGAAAAACGTTTGACAAATGCAGAACGTTTAAGAACCGCGTTTGCTCTGCACCCGGCAGCAACAACACTTCTTTTGGATAAAAAATTAAATCCGTACCTGAACAGAATGAAAAACCGTAACGGAATGGATAGCCAAAGGTATGCGATGATGCAAGAATTATTACATAAGATTGGCACAGAAAACTTTACGAACAAAAGACTTGGTGAGCTGTATCTGGTTGGCTATGCCGACCAGATGATGGACTTTAAGGCCGAAAATGCAGAATATAAAGCGAAAGCAAAAAAGCAGGAGGAATAAAAGATGGCTGTGCTGCAGAATAAAATCGACTTTGCACTTGTGATTGCTGTAAACCATGCGAACCCGAACGGTGACCCGTTGAACGGAAACCGCCCGCGCGAAACGTATGAGGGACTGGGTGAAATTTCGGATGTGTGCCTGAAACGCAAGATCCGCAACCGCATGATGGACCTTGGCCAGAATGTGTTTGTCCAGTCGGACGACCGCTGCAATGATGGCTTCAAAAGCCTGAAAGACCGTGCAGACGGCTGCCCAGCAGTGAAAAAAGCTGAAAAAGATAAAGATGCTTATGCAAAGGCTGCCTGTGAAACCTGGCTGGATGTGCGCAGCTTTGGCCAGGTGTTTGCCTTTAAGGGAAAAGAATCCAAGGGCGATGGTGTTTCCGTTGGCGTGCGCGGCCCGGTATCTATTCATCCGGCTTTCAGCGTGGACCCGATTGATGTCGATGATATCCAGATCACAAAGAGCGTGAACGGTACGACTGGCGAAAAGAAGTCAAGCGATACCATGGGTATGAAGCACCGTGTGGCTTTTGGCGTGTACACAACCTTTGGCAGCATTAACTGCCAGCTGGCAGAAAAGACCGGCTTTACAGATGAAGATGCAGAAATCATCAAAGAAGCGCTGCGCACACTGTTTGAAAACGATATTTCCTCTGCTCGCCCGGATGGCAGTATGGAGGTGGTTCGCCTGTATTGGTGGCGTCATAACTGCAAAAACGGACAGTATTCCTCGGCAAAGGTCCATCGCTGTCTGCATGTGGAGCTAAAAGAAAGTGTGGCACAAGCACACCGGGTGGAAGATTATAATATTACTTGCGATACCCTGAACGGATTGACACCGGAAGTGTATGATGAATACTGATGACTATCTGCAAATGTCTGGCATCCAGCACTTTGCATTCTGCCGCCGCCAATGGGCACTTGCGTACTTGGAACAACAATGGTCCGAAAACCAACGCACCGCCGAAGGCCGCCTGCAGCATACCCGCTGCCATGATGTTACCCTGACGGAAAAACGCGGCGATTTGCTGATCGCCCGCGGTATGAGGGTCGTCAGTCACCGCTTAAAACTGACCGGCGACTGCGATGTGGTAGAGTTTCACAAGGATCCAAACGGCGTGTCATTGCAGGGCCGCCGCGGCCTGTGGCAGCCCATGCCCGTGGAATATAAGCATGGCCGCAGCAAGGTAAACGATGCCGACCGTTTGCAGCTCTGCGCACAGGCCATGGCGCTGGAAGAAATGCTGGTGTGCGAGGTGCCGGAAGGGGAAATCTTTTATGAAGAAACCCGGCAGCGGGAACATGTTTCCCTGACACCGGAACTGCGCAGCACCGCGCAGACCATGGCGGATGAGATGAACCGCCTGTTTGCGCGCGGCTATACCCCAAAAAGCAAACCCGGCAAGCATTGCAATGCCTGCTCACTGAAAGAGCTTTGCCTGCCGGCGCTGTATCAGCAGGCAGACCCGGCGGCGTATCTGCGGGAGCATATTGAGGAGGGCGCGCCATGAGAAAGCTGCTCAACACCCTGTTTGTCATCAATGAGGACGCTTACCTGACATTGGATGGCGAAAACCTTGTTGTTACCCGCAATAAACAGGAAACCCACCGCTATGCCCTGCATACGCTGGAAGGCATCGTCTGCTTTACTTACGCGGGTGCCAGCCCCGCTTTGATGGGAGCTTGTGCCCGGCGGGACATTGACCTTTGCTTTTTTGACCCGTATGGCAGATTTCAGGCCCGCACCGTGGGGGAAGAACGCGGCAATGTGCTGTTGCGTCAGACACAGTACCGCGTGTCGGATGACCCGGCCCAGAGCTGTCGCTATGCCCGGAGCTTTATCCTTGGTAAAGTGTATAACGCGCGCTGGGTGCTGGAACGCGCAACCCGCGATCATCCCCAGCGTGTCCCGGTCGAAAAACTGAAACGCACCTCCACCCAGCTGGCCGCCGCGCTGCCGCTGATACAGACCAGCGATGATCCGGAACAGCTGCGCGGCCTGGAAGGCGAGGCAGCCCAGCGCTACTTTGACTGCCTGAATGACCTGATTCTGCAGCAAAAGCAGGATTTTGTGTTTGAGGGCCGCAGCCGCCGTCCACCGCTGGACAATGTGAATGCGCTGCTTTCGTTTGCCTACAGCATGCTGGCGCGGGAGTGTGCATCCGCCTTGACCGCTGTGGGCCTGGACCCTTATGTTGGCTTTATGCACCGCCCGCGCCCCGGCCGCAAAAGTCTGGCACTTGACCTGATGGAAGAACTGCGGGCGGTTTATGCAGACCGGCTGGTCATCAGCTGCATCAATCAAAAGATCATCACGGCAAAACACCTGCAAAAACAGGAAAATGGTGCCGTACTGCTGACGGATGATGGCCGCAAAGCTTTCCTGACCGCATGGCAGAACAAAAAGAAGGAAGAGATCACCCATCCGTTTTTGAAAGAAAAACTGCCCTGGGGGCTGGTGCCCTATGTTCAGGCGCTTTTGCTGGCCCGTGCTCTGCGCGGCGACCTGGAAGTGTACCCACCGTTTTTCTGGAAGTGAGGTGCCGTTATGTTGGTGCTTGTAACCTATGATGTCAACACCGAAACAGCCGCCGGTCGTCGCAGGCTGCGCAAAGTAGCAAAAGTCTGTGTAGACTACGGCCAGCGGGTGCAAAACTCCGTATTTGAGTGCCTGCTGGATGCCGCGCAATACACGATGTTCAAAGCAAAATTGACCGAACTGATCGATTCGGAATCGGACAGCCTGCGCTTTTATCAACTGGGAAACCATTACAAAAGCAAAGTCGAGCATGTGGGTCTGCACCCGGATTTTGATCAGGATGGAATCTTGTTTGCTTAGTGCGAGGGGAAGGCAATCATAAAATTCCCGGTTCCTTCGCACCAGAAAATATGGAAAAAACAGGGGCAGAAAGGGTAAAATACAGCCTTGCCTGTCAGCATGAAGATGCAATCCCCATAAAATTTGTTTCATATGCGCAAAAGTGCCCCACTGTTTTGTGCACTTTTGCTGTCGCTCTCCGCAAGGAGAGCGTGGATAGAAATGCTTGTGCCAGAGCAACATTCAGACTGTATTTCTGTCGCTCTCCGCAAGGAGAGCGTGGATAGAAATGTCCGATGACCTCGGAGACCGTTTGGGTAATTATTGTCGCTCTCCGCAAGGAGAGCGTGGATAGAAATCTTGACATAGACTATTATATAACTCGAAGTAACGGTCGCTCTCCGCAAGGAGAGCGTGGATAGAAATATTCTGCCAGTGGTACCCTTTCGGACACTTCGAACGTCGCTCTCCGCAAGGAGAGCGTGGATAGAAATTCCTGATTGATGAAATCCAGCTCGAATTCAATAGGTCGCTCTCCGCAAGGAGAGCGTGGATAGAAATACTGGTGGGTAGAAGGTGATCGGTTCTTCTATTGTCGCTCTCCGCAAGGAGAGCGTGGATAGAAATATAACTTCCAGATGTTTGCGTGCATCGGTTTTCACTAGTCGCTCTCCGCAAGGAGAGCGTGGATAGAAATTTACACCTGAAATCATTGCGGCAAACTATACCGAGTCGCTCTCCGCAAGGAGAGCGTGGATAGAAATACGCCGTGACGTATGAAACCGCCCGCCTTGTGCGGTGTCGCTCTCCGCAAGGAGAGCGTGGATAGAAATTTCCCATGCTTCGGCATAGGTCCACCAGTCGTCCGTCGCTCTCCGCAAGGAGAGCGTGGATAGAAATGTCATGCCTAGCATTTGGGCAGGGCGTTTTTCTTTGTCGCTCTCCGCAAGGAGAGCGTGGATAGAAATGTTATGACTATTACAGCATTGGGAATGGCCTTCCGTCGCTCTCCGCAAGGAGAGCGTGGATAGAAATGTTATAGCTTGGCACAGCACCCAAAAACCTGTAACGTCGCTCTCCGCAAGGAGAGCGTGGATAGAAATACCGACCAGGACTGGCTTGTGTTGACGTAGCCTGTCGCTCTCCGCAAGGAGAGCGTGGATAGAAATTTCGGGGCAACGATGAGGACCTTATTCACCTCGCGTCGCTCTCCGCAAGGAGAGCGTGGATAGAAATTATAAATGCGCTTTCTTCTATTTCTTCGAGGCCATCGTCGCTCTCCGCAAGGAGAGCGTGGATAGAAATAGGCGTAAGGTTCTTGGTTTCCCATGCAAGCAGTTCCGGGTCGCTCTCCGCAAGGAGAGCGTGGATAGAAATATCTCCGCTGTCCCAAGTATCAAGCCAATCGCCGGTCGCTCTCCGCAAGGAGAGCGTGGATAGAAATAACAGCTACCCGATAAAATATCTGAGTTCATGAGTCGCTCTCCGCAAGGAGAGCGTGGATAGAAATTTTCTTCGGGGGAGAATGGACCTTGAAATAACCCCGTCGCTCTCCGCAAGGAGAGCGTGGATAGAAATCGTCTCTTTCGATTGCAAGCCTCAGAAATACTAGTCGCTCTCCGCAAGGAGAGCGTGGATAGAAATGTGGTACAGGCCAGCAGTTACCAGCCCCAGTCCCGTCGCTCTCCGCAAGGAGAGCGTGGATAGAAATTCGCTGGGAGTGGCGGTGCTGTTGGCACCGGGCAGTCGCTCTCCGCAAGGAGAGCGTGGATAGAAATGTGTGGCTCTGCATGGCCGCCCAGCGCGGCTATGGTCGCTCTCCGCAAGGAGAGCGTGGATAGAAATTGCAGCCGCGGTGAAAGGTGGGGTGACTGATGGGTCGCTCTCCGCAAGGAGAGCGTGGATAGAAATTGATTCCAAGTCGAATGAGCTTCAGAACGCAGTTGGTCGCTCTCCGCAAGGAGAGCGTGGATAGAAATATTGGCTGCCCTGCAATTTTGACGGTTGGAGGGCTGTCGCTCTCCGCAAGGAGAGCGTGGATAGAAATTCCAGGATCAGCTCAGATGTGGCATACGGAATTTTGTCGCTCTCCGCAAGGAGAGCGTGGATAGAAATTAAGGTGCAGCCGCAGACCGGGCAGCGCAACAGACGTCGCTCTCCGCAAGGAGAGCGTGGAATGTTTCTCTTTCTGACTGTTCAGGGTGGTTTTGTTCATGCGGATATCCGCTTTAATTTTAAAAATTGCTATAGTAAAAAACTCTCGCATAAAATAATATAAAAATATTATATTATCTACTTGACAAGGTACCCCGGTGGGGTATATAGTGAATATACCCCACCGGGGTACCTTGCATGCGATGGGAGGGTAACATAATGCAGGAAAACGAAAAGAAGGAACCGTGTTGCTGCTGTGCACACAAAACAAAGCATCGCAGTGAAGAAGAGTATAAAAGCCTGGTCCACAGACTGAACCGGATCGAAGGGCAGATTCGGGGCATCCGTGGGATGGTGGAAAACGAAGTGTATTGTCCGGATATTCTGGTGCAGTCGGCGGCGGTAACGGCGGCGATGAACGCGTTCAACCGTGAGCTGCTGGCAAACCATATCCGCACCTGTGTGGCGGATGGTATCCGTGCCGGGAATGACGAAGTTGTGGATGAGCTGCTGAAAACGCTGCAGAAACTGATGAAATAAGCATTGCCTGCACAAAATAGCAGAAGCAGAACATGAAATAAATGCACGAGTGTTTGAGCCAGCAAAAATGCCATGCCAGTGCCCAGTACGATTGTTTTTCTGTTCACAAACATCGGTAAAAGTTTGTGTAACATTACCAGAGCCATGAATAAATTCCAGTCATTCCCTGTGAGAGGGTGTGGATAGAAATGCCGCATCGGCCTTGGTTGCCCCCAACGTATCGCTCTCCGCAAGGAGAGTGTGGATAGAAATGGTAACCTCAATAATACGTCGAATTGCAGGCTAGCCGCTCACCAAAATGGGAGTGAGGATAGGGCAACACCGCACAATTCCCGCCTTGCGGCTTAAGCACCGCTCCGGCAGCT
>OLNW01003085.1_pt1 | contig 13260 bp, 8 predicted proteins | sample 1672121 | NCBI WGS metagenome assembly OLNW01 (sample SAMEA3136648, study PRJEB25190) | human gut metagenome
AGCCAAGGTTTCCTACAAACTGCATGATCGGCATCATCATTCCGGAAAAGAACTGAGATTTCCATGCAGACTCATACAGCTTTCCGTTATCACGTTCAAACTCGGTGAGAACATCCTGCTCTTTGTTAAATACACGTACAACATCATGTCCGCCGAAGTTTTCCTCAATCTGGCCGTTAACTCTTCCCAGATAATCCTGCTGTGCCTGGAAGTATTTCTGGGAATGCTTCATTACCTTGTTGATGATAAGCATGGAAACCGGCAGGATCAAAAGTGCTGCCAGTGTCATCCATACATTGATAGACAGCATCATGATAAAGACACCGATCAGTGTTGTCACAGATGTGATCAGCTGTGTCATACTCTGGTTCAGGCTCATCTGCAGCGTATCCACATCATTGGTCACTCTGGAAAGGATCTCACCGTTGGTACGGCTCTCAAAATAATTCATAGGAAGACGGTTGATCTTCTTTGAAATATCTTTTCTCAGATTATATGTGACATCGTTGGAGATACCGGTCATTACAAATCCCTGTATAAAAGAAAACAGTGCACTTGCCAGATATAATCCAAGTGTCCACAGAAGGATCATTCCGATCTTCTCAAAATCAATTCCGCCGGTTCCGTTAACCTTGGCAACCAGTCCTTTATAAAGCTCTGTGGTTGCTTTTCCAAGGATCTTCGGACCTACGATATTAAATACCGTACCTGCTACCGCAAATACGAACATCAGCATAAAACGGAATTTGTAGCGTCCCATATAACGGAACAGTTTGGCCATTGCCCCTTTAAAGTCCTTGGCCTTTTCGGTGGGCTGCATTCCACGGCCTCCCATAGGCCCTTTTCGTCTTCTCTGCTCACTCATGCCAATTCCTCCTCTGAAAGCTGACTCATGGCAATCTGACGATATACCTCACAGTTCTTCATAAGCTCTTTATGTGTTCCGATTCCTGCCATACGGCCATCATCCAGTACAATGATCTTATCTGCATTGAGAATGGTACTGATACGCTGTGCAACGATGATCGTTGTTGTATCTTTTGTATGCTCCTTCAGTGCTTTACGTAATGTACTGTCTGTCTTGAAATCCAGTGCTGAGAAGCTGTCATCAAAGATAAAGATCTCCGGTTTCTTGGCAATGGCTCTCGCAATGGAAAGTCTCTGCTTCTGACCACCGGAAACATTGCTTCCGCCCTGGGCGATCGGTGACTCATAGCCCTCCGGCTTTGTAACGATAAATTCTTCTGCCTGTGCTACCTGGGCAGCTTCCTTTACTTCTTCCTCTGAAATATCCGTTTTTCCATAACGGATGTTGGAATCGATGGTTCCTGAGAACAGGATTCCCTTCTGCGGAACATATCCCAGTCTCTCACGTACATCCTTCTGCGTCATTTCACGGACATCCACACCGTCAATCTTAACAGCACCTTCTGTTGCATCATAAAATCTCGGGATCAGATTTACCAGAGTACTCTTTCCGCTTCCGGTACTTCCGATTACGGCAACGGTCTCACCTTTTTCTGCCTTAAAGGAAATGTCAGTCAGGACATTCTCTCCGGCTTCCGGATAAGCAAAGCTTACATGATCGAATTCTACGGTTCCTTTTGTCTGTGCCTCTGGTTTCACCGGATTCTCCGGATCATGGACACTGACCTCTGTTTTCAGGACCTCATCAATACGAAGTGCTGCAACATTGGCTCTTGGAAGCATAATGGACATGGCGGTGATCATCAAAAATGACATAATGATCTGCATTGCATACTGGATAAACGCCATAACATTTCCAACCTGCATGGTTCCGTTGTCAACTGCATGTGCGCCACTGTAGATGATAAGAACCGACACTCCGTTCATGATCAGCATCATGGTCGGCATCATAAAAGTCATACATCTGTTTACAAACAGGTTTGTTCTGGTAAGTGTGGCATTGGCCTCCTCAAAACGCTCTTCCTCATGTTTCTCACGACTGAACGCACGGATTACCGGGATACCGGTAAGGATCTCTCTGGTAACCAGATTCAGCTTGTCGATCAGAGTCTGCAGGATCGTAAATTTGGGCATTGCCACCTGGAACAGCACAAAGATCACAAGCAGGATCAGTGCCACTGCTACGCCAAGGATCCATGTCATGGATGCATCCGTATTCAGCACACGGAGCACACCGCCAACACCAAGGATCGGCGCGTACAGAACGATTCGAAACAGCATGGCCATTACCTGCTGCACCTGCTGGATATCATTGGTACATCTTGTGATCAGGGAAGCGGTTGAAAATTTATGGTATTCTCTGCTGGAAAATCCGATTACTTTATTGTAAACACTGTTTCTCAGATCATGTCCAAGAGAAGCAGCAACCCTGGAGGAAAGAAATACCACACAGACCGCTGCCATCATAGTGATCAGCGCCATCAGGATCATCCGCAGGCCGGTGGATTTCATATAATCCATCTGAATGGCATCCACATCCTCACCCATTGCTTCATACTCTGCACGGACATAAGAAACACCTGCCTGTGTGATAATGGAATCCTGCATCTTGTCGATCTTTTCACTGACCTGTTCCTTCATTGCAGCAAGTGCCTCTGGCGGCATCTGGGAAAGTGCTTCCATGGGGTCCGTTCCTTCCGGAATGTCCATTTTTGCAAGAGCTGCTTTGGTTTCCTTACTATCCGAGGTCAGAGTGGAAACGATCACCATCGGTTTGCCGAAAATATCATTCAGCTTATCTCTGTCTTCTTCGGAAACCTTATCTTTTAATACCAGATTGTCTCCATCTTCCTCATAAAATTTATCAACGGTTTTCACATCGGCTTCATCCATAAACAATTTCAGGTTGTCCATGGATGTTTTTCTGATCTTCTCAGGGACACTGTCCTCAATACCGTTCTGCTGGATTCCTACATTAATGATCTTGGATGTATAATCCGGCAGCGACAGATCACAGTATGCCTGAAGAAAAAGAAGCGCAATGATGAGCACGATATAGCCCGCTGAACGTTTCAGATATTTCATCAGTTTAATCACGTTTCTGTTCCTCCTTTTCTGTTATTTCCTCCATCGGAGTCTTTCCTGTAAATTCCTCCGGCTGGATCTTTTCAATATTTGCAAGGATCTGCTCCAGAAATCTCCGAAGCAGGCACTGTTCTGCCTCACTGAAGCCTTCCAGCATCACTGCTTCATTTTTATGGATCCGCTCCAGTGCCTTTGCCTTGGTCTCTTTTCCTTTTTCTGTCAGGTAGATCCTGGTCACACGCTGGTCTTTTTCATCCGGCTTTTTATAAAGAAAGCCTGCCTTCTCCAGTCTCTGTACGGAAACATTTACCGTGGGCGGCTTGATATTCAGGATCTTCGCAAGCTCCCTCTGACTTAAGCCATCCTTCTTGGCAACAAGTCCCAGGACCGGGATCTGTCCCGGATAAATGCCAAGCTCCTGCATCTGTCCAAAACATTTCGTCATAAAATGTCGGTCTACCTTCATAAATAAAGTTAAAAAGCTGCTCTGCTTTTCTTTCCCATCTTCCTTCTCACAAAACACACTGTCACCCCTTTCATAAACAAAACAGCTGTTCTGACTCCGTTCTGCTGCCTGTTCATAAATATATTCGCCATATATTTTAATTAGTCGGCTAACTATACATAATATACATCTGCACAAAAAATGCAACTGTTTTTTGTGAATTTTACACTTTTTTTAGATTTACAAGCATTTTTAACCGGAAACAAAATCTTATAATTGTTTTGTCTGGCTAATCTATTTAAAAAGAATAATTGTCAAGCGGATATTCGCAATCCGCTTCGCTACGTAGCTCTACACCAAATAACTGCTCCGCAGTTTATCAGGAGGCTCTTGCACTCTTCCTGATACAAGCAAGTCCCCACCCACTGCTTATTGCTTTTCGCAACCCCGCAGGGGACTTACTTGATTTGGTTAAACTTTCATATTTGTGCTCAAATATAAGATTCATCTGTCACAGTTTCCGTCACAAATTGAAAATCCTTTTTTCCAGCTTTATAATACGATTAACAACTCGATAAACAGGAGGATCCTTATGTCAAAATTCAGCAACTACCTCAGAAAACTTATCGATCAAAGTGGAGAATCCATTGCTTCAATTTCACGCAATGCAGGAATTGAAAGGACATCAATCCACAAAGCCCTGAAAGATGAACGGATTCTTTCTTATAAAGCCATGCAGATACTGGCCCGTTATTTTGGTCTGTGCACAGAAGAACGTCAGGAATTTTTCCGCCTGCATGACATCAGTCTACAGGGTGAGGATGCCTATGAAAATCGTCAGGCTGTCTGTGATTTTCTGAATACTTTGGCATCTGTTGATTTCTCCATGTTTCCGCCCCCAAAAGTAAACTCGCTTCCTCTGACCGATTCTCTGATCAACGGAGAATACGCTGTTCGCAGTATTATCCGTTCAGTATTAATCTACGAAGTATCTCATCACACAGATGTAGAAATCCAGATGTTCCTTCCAGAGAAACTTGATCTTACTATGGAATTTATGGAATTATGGTTGAATGAGAATCATTTTTCAGTCAGTGAACTTCTTTATCTGCACCGTGTCAGCACTCTGTCTCCAAATCCGGCTCGCAGAAATCTAAAGAAGCTCGGTTCCATAATTCCTCTGTGTCTTGCTTCCCGGGGCAGTTATAAACCTTATTACTTTACAGAAAACCAGCACGCAGTTACAGCTTCTCCTCTGATCTACTATATCATTACCCCATCCTGCCTGCTTCAGATTTCTGAAGATCTGAGTACTGCCAGGATCAGTGACAACACAGAATTAATTTCTTATTATCGCAATTTTTTTCAAACGAAACTGCAAAACTGCGATCTCCTCATCCAGTGCAGTTCTAATATTATGGAAGTCCTTCAGGAATACATTGCCGGCACTTCACCGGATACCATGCAGGTTTTTATGTCACAGCCCTGTCCCGGACGCTATATAACACCTGCAATCATCAAAAAATATCTGAACAGCAACGATATGCCCTATCATCCTATGTACGAGCTTGTGGAACAGCATTTTTCCGTACTACGTCAGGATCAGATCACTTACCTTACTGTTTTTACAGAAAAAGGTCTGTCTGATCTTACACAAACCTGCGTTCTGCAGGATATGCCACCTCAGTATGTTCCACCACTGGATCCTGATGATATCCGTCAAATGCTAAAAACCCTGTATAAAGAAATTTCCGATGAAACTATTTCCGGACTGATTCTTCGCCCCACTCACCTGCAGTTGCCAGACTACTTAACCATATATGTCACATCCACCGGAATTCATATTTATACAACCAACGCTTTTGTTTTTGGAGCATATTGCTGCAATATCCATATTCAGGAACATTCCCTGTGCAAGATTTTCAGCGAATTTATTAAAAATCTGCCGGGAAGCCCTCTTGTCTACACAAAAGAAGAAACTCTGAATCTGCTGAAACAGTATATTGCGCTGATGCCCTGATCACAAAAAATTATCATAAGGAGGACCAACACTATGAAAAAGAAGTTCCTTGCCTGTACACTTGCGGCACTGATGTGTCTGCAGCCTGCGTCGGCTGTTCTGGCTGAAGATCTGGATTTTGGAGAAGACTCCACCGGAATCACCGAGGAATCCCATCTCCTCACAGAAGAAAACACCGAAGATATTTCTGACTTTATAAGTTCTGATGAAGAACAGGATTCTTCTGTATCTGATGCAGAACCTGACCTTGCAAATACAGACATTCCTGAAGCAGATACGGAATATCCTGCTGATGAAATCTCGCCGGAATTTTCTGATAATTTTTCAGATAGTCTGCCGATGGAACCCGATTCTGATGTTGTATCAGAACCGGTTACCGATAATGACTTTGATGACGGAAGTGTACTTTCAGCCGGCAGCAATGTAACTGATGATGGATTCCAGTATACTACTTCCGGACTTTACGCCACGATCACAAAATATACAGGTGGTGATTCAGAAGTAACGATACCTTCCAAAATTGATAACTATACTGTCACAAAAATCTCTGACAGTGCCTTTGCCTACAACCCTGTAATTACCAGTGTAGTCATTTCCAACACAGTTACGGAAATCGGTAATTTTGTATTCTATGGATGTGATGAACTGAAATCTGTGAAGCTTCCTTCCAGATTAAAAAAACTGGGCTACTCTTTTATTGCAAATACACAGATCTCCAGTCTTACCATTCCGGCAGGACTTACTTACTGTGCGACAGGTGGTTCCAGTTCGGACACTATGTTTGGTCCTCTTGGCGATGCCAATACTTTGAAAGAGCTAATTCTGGAGCCCGGAATGGAATGTATTCCCGACAACCTGGCTCTGGTAAAAAGTGTTTCCAATACGCATCTGACTTCCGTATCTATCCCGGATTCTGTCACTTCCATCGGTAAATATGCATTTAAAAACTGTGTAAAGTTAGTAAACATTTCCATTCCCGATTCTGTCACGGTCATTTCCGACGGTGCTTTTTATGGTTGCAAAAAACTGATCTCCATTCATTGGTCCGAAAGTCTTGAACAAATTAATTATGAAGCTTTTGAAAATTGTGTTTCCCTTGAAGCGATCACCTTTCCAAAAACAATCAATACCATTGGGCCTTCCGCATTTTCAGACTGTACTTCCCTCTCTTCCATTTCTTTTACGGACAACAATAAAGGTGGTGCCTATGTCGATATTCAGTCCAGTGCGTTCAGCAACTGTACTGCTCTGAAAAATATCTCTTTTTCCAAAAACGTAAGATACCTGGGTGATTCCTCTTTTTCCGGATGTTCTTCTCTGGTTAGTATAGAGCTTGACGATGCTATTACCACCATTGAACGACTTGCTTTTTGTAACTGTTCTTCACTGAAATCTATCACCCTTCCTTCCAAACTGAAAAAACTGGGATACTCTTTCATTGCAAATACACAGGTTAACAGTCTCACCATTCCGGCTAATCTTACTTCCTGTGAAACCGGTGGCTCCAGTACTTATGACAGTAAATACGGACCTCTTGGCGGTGCCAGTGCTCTGAGCGAACTGATTCTGGAACCTGGTATGGAAAATATTCCCGATAATCTGGCAAGGGTAGAAAGTACTTCCAACACTCATATGGCTTCTGTATCCATTCCGGATTCTGTGACCTCCATCGGAAACTACGCATTTTACAACTGCAAGGCTCTGGAAGAAACCTTCATCCCTGGTTCCGTAACTTCCATTGCAGATACAGCTTTCCAGGGCTGGAAAAATCTTGTGATCAAAGGTTATTCCTGCTCTGCGGCCGAAACCTACGCAAATGCCAACAACATTCCATTTCATGAAATTATCCAGGAAGGAACCACTTATATCAGTGGACATCTTGACGGTGTAAATGCAGAAAAAGGCACAATTAATATAGAAGGAAAAAATTATACTGTTGCTTCTGATTTCAATCTTACCCAGGCAACCTCAATCCTTGTTAACAGCAAGGACAAAATCGTTGTTTTCACCTACAAAAACAGCAGAGTTACTCATATGGAAGAAGCAGCAAACCTTGTCACTCCTTATATAATCGTAAACTTTATACCAAGTGCAAACACCTTTACGTATGAAAATGGCCAATACGACCATTCTTCCCAATCAGGTACATTAAAAATCGCATGCAAATTCAGCCAAAATTCTGCTTATTCTGAGGCTGAACTAAAAAAGCTGCTTGCTGATTATACAGTCTCTGTTAAGGGAATAAAAATGAATACCAATTCCCCATTAAAAGCTCATTTTAAAGAAACAGGATTTACTTCATTCATAGAATATCCAACTCCTTTAAGAATCAAAGCACCCGAAACCAAAACTATCTTAACGCCTGAATTCAGCATTACATCCAATTTTGTTCCAGAAAAATCCACCACAAAATTAACTGCTGAATTCTCCATATGTTATGGGGACTCTGACTCATATGTGCATTCCACAAACAGCACACTGTATATTTATAACCAGGATTACACCCGTCAACAAGCAGAAAAACGTAAAGAAAAGACAGAACGCGTCCAGAACATGACCAAAGCCCAGCAAATGCTTAAAAACAAAAATATTCTCACCAGAGATCCGAAACTGGGCGAATATTTTACTACTAAGCAGCAAAATGAACTGTATGATTTCTTATCCGGATATATGGCTGTGGCCATCAATTCCTCTTCCTTCTCCTACACTGGAGATCGGAATAATCCTGTCAGTCAAAAAATTCTGGAAAAACTTTTTGACAAAATGGGAATCAGTAAAAAGGCCACAATAACTGGCCAAACTTTAACTGCCTCCTTCTCCATATCCGCTGCTACCAAAAAAGGAGCCCGTACGATCAACTTCACCTATTCCGTATCAAACTATGGCTGGGGTGACATCAGCTTCGGGGCCTTCGGAACATTGAATTACACTATCAGTCAGGATAACTGTTCAGGAATCATCGGTATAGCCAGTGCAGATATGGAAGCTTTTGCAAAACAGGTAAAATCTGTGGCCGAGGCTTCAGTAAAAAATGTCTATGATGAAACCTGGGGCAAACACGTTGATGAAGTAGCTGAAATTCTCTTTACCAAAACCGTAACAGACCTTATGAGCCGTACAAAGTTTGGATCTTTTTCCAATTGTGTTTATACTATGTACACCAAAGCAGTCGAATCCTCCAGTTCTTCCAGAAGAAACACCAATGCAAAGATCCACTGCCCGGTAGATGTATACGTATACGACGGCAGCCATAATTTATGCGGTTCCATTGTAAACAACATTGTAGATACCTCTTACAACGACATATTTATGTATGTAGATGGCGACTCCAAATATGTTTCCTTCTGCGGAGATGATTATTATCTGAAACTGACAGGAAACGATACCGGCTCCATGACCTACGAAGTAGAAGAGTACGACGGAGATACTCTCACCAGAAAGATTGTTTACAATGATATTCCTCTGACTTCCGGAAAAACCTACAATACCTACATTCCAGAAAGCCAGAACCTTGATACAGGAATCTACTCTCCTGTAGATGAATCCGGAGAAAAAACAGTAGCTTCTTCCGACACCAGGGAAACAGCTCCGGAACGTATTTACGTAGAAAACATCCGGTTGGATCAGCCTGAAAAATCTCTGATGACCGGAGAAACTTTTTCCCTGATTCCATCCGTATCACCGGAAAATGCCACGATCAAAGATGTTCTCTGGGCATCCGACAATGAAGCTGTTGCCACGGTTGACGATATCGGTACTGTCAAAGCAGTTTCCGCTGGTACAGCCATTATCACAGTCAAAACTTTTGACGGCGGTTTTCTGGCCACCTGCACAGTAACTGTCACATCACCTGAAATCTCTGTAGATACACTTACTGTCACAGTTGATGATGTTTATTGCGATGGCAGGGAACAGACTCCTGAAGTAACTGTAAAAAATGGCGACACACTTCTGTCATTGGATAAAGATTACAAACTGACATACTCCAATAACATCAAACCAGGAACTGCCTCCGTTACGGTTACAGGCATGGGTTCCTATACAGGCTCCCGCAAGATCAGTTTTCAGATCCTGGAGAAATCTCATAAATGGAGTTCCTGGAAAACTGTAAAATCCGCCACAGTTTTTCAGCCAGGCCAGAAACAGCGTACCTGTGCATACTGTGGAAAAACAGAAAAAGCTGCTATAGCACAGCTCAAAGCAACCATTAAACTCAACATGACCTCGATTCTTCTGCAAACAGGTCAGACTACTACTGCATTCAAAGTAACCGGACTAGCCAAAGGTGACAAAGTAAAATCTTACAGCTCTGCGAACAAAAAAATTGCCACCATTGATTCCCACGGAAAGATCAAAGGAATCCGTCCAGGCAGCACAAAAATCACCGTCACGCTTGCCAGCGGCAAAAAGGCTACTGCCAAAATAAAAGTCCAGCAAAAAACAGTCGCAACTCAGAAACTTACTGTTTCCCCATCCCGTCTTTCTCTGAAACTGAAAAAGACCTACAAATTAAAAATATCCCGCACTCCACTGACCACAGTTGAAAAAATAACTTATAAATCTTCCAACTCAAAAATTGCATCTGTGAATTCTCAGGGAATGATCACTGCACGAAAAAAAGGCACGGCCACCATTACCATTCTCTCCGGCAAAAAGAAAGCAACTGTTAAAGTAACTGTTAAATAAAATCAAAGATAGCCGCATCGTAGAATCGATATCAGATCAATATCTCTACACTGCGGCTATCTTTATAACATCGTTTTCCTGTTCCTGATTTTTTATACAAACTGGTTCACTGCCGGATCATAAGCATAATCAATCATATCGAGCTTATCCTCCAGCTCTTTTCGCACAAGGCCTCTGTCCTCGCAGAAATCATCCAGAGATTTATAAAAATCCCTCAGCTGTGTATTTACATAACTTAAAAGCATTACCGGGTCCTTTGGTATCATGATCTGTTTCCATCCTTTTTCTCTGATATTTGTCTGAAGTTTACTATCTTACCAATTTTGTCTTTTGTCAAGAGCCAGGAAGGAAAATTTTTCAGGATCTTTTATTTCTTCAGTATCTGATAAACCGGGGCCCCCTCACACTGCTCAGGCTTTCTCACATCGAGGATCTCCGCGATGGTAGGCGCCACATCCACCTGCCGGATCACCCTGTCTGTGATCTTTCCCTCTTTAATATCCTCCCCTGCAGCCAGGAAAACAGGGGTAACCGATGTCTGTGCATATCCTTCCGCCGTGGATAACCCATCTCCATGAAGCCTGTTAAAGCCTTCATTGATCGTAAAGATAATATCCCCGCATTCTGCTCCCCCAAGTCCCAGAACAACGCTGTCCTTATTTCGCATGGCAATTCCCACCACACGCTTTCCGGTTGCCTTATCCCTGTAAGAATAGAGATCCGAAATGATCTGTTCCTCCAGATCATACTTGTCCTTCGCCTCTACAATTCCGTATTTATCTCTTCCCTTCAGGTTGATATAAATATAATTGCTTCGTATCTGAACCGCTCTGGTCTTTTCCCAGTCGATCTCATCTACCGGATCTCCGTTTTCATCCTTCTTTCTCACGGTGTATCCAAGTTCTTCCATCACGCCCAGATTCAGGCCGCCATACTCACCCAGGATCGGAGGAACATTTTCTCCCACAAGAAGTCCATGATCCGATACAATAAAAAATCTTAAATGGATACCCCTTGGCAAGTCCCAGTGCAGCCGGCGGAGTTCCGATCGTTGCAAAATCAATGGAACCAGACTGCATCGCTGTCAGGATATCCGTACCTGACTGGAATTCCACCCATTCAACATCTGTATCCGGAAAAGCAGCCTCCAGGCTTCCTTTTTCTTTTGTAAGTAGCTCTCCGTTTGGTGACTCCCAGTATCCTAAGGTGATCTTTTTCGGTGTATCGTTATCTTTTGCCTGCACTTTCGTAAAGTTTCCTCCTGCAAACACAGATGTTATGATCAGTGCCGCAGCTGCAGCTACTGTTAAAATTCTTTTTGCTTTCATGTCTTTTCTCCTTCGTCTCTATATTGTTTCCTGCCACGGCATCGCTTTTCTTATCAGAAGTTTGAGCCCGCCATCAATGAGCAGCGCGATTCCTCCCATAATAAAAATCCCTGCATAGACCGTTGCGTACTGGATATATTTACTGGCATCCAGAACCATCCACGCAAGTCCCGATGCAGATGCGATCATTTCTGCTGCCACCAGTGTTGCATAGGAAACACCTACCGCGGTCCGAAGTCCGGTAAGGATATCCGGCAGAACAGACGGAAGAATCACATCCCGGAAGATCACAAAATTTCCTGCTCCCAGTGATCTTGCTCCGTTGATCCGATCCTGGGGCACTTTCTGAACTCCAAATACGACCTGAATAAACAATGGTGCAAATCCGCTGAGAAACAAAAGCATGATCTTGGATCCATCACCGATTCCCATCCAGAGTACGATCAGTGTATTATAAGCCAAAGGCGGCAGTGCCCGGTAAAACTGGATAAACGGATCTACCGCTGCCAGGATCTTCCGGTTCATTCCGCAGGCGATCCCGAGAGCTGTTCCTGCTATAAACACCAGCACCATCGCAATTCCAAGTCGTCTCATGCTTGCAACTATATGATACATAAGGGGATAACCTTTATAACCGTTTTCCCACAGATTCCAAAAAGCATCCAGCACATCTTTTACCGATGGAATAAATGTAGGATTAAAACAGTTCAGCGCACTTCCCAGGATCCACACTCCCAGTACTGCTGCTACGGAGAGCACTGAAATTTTCATGTAATTCTTTCTCATTGCCTTTCACATCCTTTTCTCTGATCTGTCCCCGATTATAGTTTTTCATATATTTTTTCTCAATAAAGGATTCCGAAATCGTTATCCGTTTTCAGATAGTTTTTAGCTGTTTTTCGATTATTTTTGTGTAAATCTGACTGTTTTTCAAAGGATTTTCAGGCTTTTGTGAAATCGTACTCACTCAGGCTGTATCCTGCTTTGCAGATATTTTGCATCCGGCACTCTCTGTTTTTATGCAAAAAAAGAACTGCCGGGTTCTGATCTTCATCCTGAAATGGATTTCTATCAGAACTGACAGTTCTTCTTTTTGTCAATCTATCTTAACTTTTTGGAGTTCTTTTATTTTGTGCTGACGGTAAACTCTCCGTCCTTCACATCCAGCACAATGGTATCTCCGGCATGTACATCACCGGAAAGGATCTTCTTGGCTGTCAGTGTCTCCACGTAATTCTGGAGATAACGCTTCAGAGGACGTGCACCGTAAACCGGATCATAACCGTTGTCCACTACCATCTGTTTGGCAGCATCTGTAAGCTCCAGGGAAAGCTCCTGGTCAGCCAGACGGTCACTGAGCTCTTTGACCATAAGATCTACGATCTTGCCAACGTTATCCTTGGTCAGCGGCTTGAACATGATGATCTCATCCAGACGGTTCAAAAACTCCGGACGGAAGTGGCCACGAAGGTCATTCATAACCTGCTCCTGTGCCTCCGGCTTGATGTCACCCTTCTCATCGATACCGTCAAGAAGGTACGGAGAACCAATGTTGGATGTCATGATCAGGATCGTGTTCTTGAAATCAACAGTACGTCCCTGTGAATCTGTGATACGGCCATCATCCAGTACCTGCAGAAGCACATTGAATACATCCGGGTGAGCCTTCTCGATCTCATCGAAAAGAACAACGCTGTACGGTTTTCTTCGAACAGCCTCTGTCAGCTGTCCGCCTTCCTCATATCCGACATATCCTGGAGGCGCTCCGA
>OLNW01003097.1_pt1 | contig 13228 bp, 10 predicted proteins | sample 1672121 | NCBI WGS metagenome assembly OLNW01 (sample SAMEA3136648, study PRJEB25190) | human gut metagenome
CTGCCGGAGCGGTGCTTAAGCCGCAAGGCGGGAATTGTGCGGTGTTGCCTTAGAAGTGAGGAAACGGAGAGAGTATAAGAGTGTTATGATTTTAATACGCGGCGCAAGCCGCACCATAAACTCCTAACTCCTCCCTCCTAACTTCCAATTAACCAAGTTCTACTTGGGCTTTGCTTCCGCATTTGGTCTTTTGGACCAGGATTTGTTTGGGGATGCGGTCCTGGAGGGTTTCGACGTGGCTGATGATGCCGACCAGCTTATCGGAACCGGCAAGGGCAGTCAGGGTGTCGATGGCTTTTTGCAGGGCGTCGGCGTCCAGCGTGCCAAAGCCTTCGTCCACAAACAGGGTATCCACGCTGATGCCGCCGGCACTTTCCTGGATGGTATCGCTGATGCCAAGAGCCAGGCTGAGCGCCGCCAAAAAGCTTTCGCCGCCGGAAAGGGAACCGACCGGGCGGGTCTTACCGGTGTAGGCATCGAACACATCCAGCTCCAGTGCGGTCTTGGCGGCAATATCGGCGCTCTGGCGGCGGCGCAGGGTATACTGGCCGCCCGTCATGCGGGTAAAACGACGGTTTGCGGCGGCGACCACGCCGTCAAAATAAAAGCTCTGCACATACTGTTCAAAGGGCAGCTTTTGTTTTTGGGTCAGATTGCCGTTGATGGTCTTGCTCAGGTTATCCAGCATGGCGGCGTTGGCGCGGGCAGATTCTGCGGCGGTGATGGCTTTTTTTAGGTTGGTCAGGGCATCACGGTTGGTATCCAGCCGATGCAGGGCGGCCTGGTTTTGGTCGCGCAGGTTTTTGCGCTCAGCTTGCAGTGCAGTAAGGGCCTGCTGCTGGGCGGCAGGGTCCGGGCGGCTGGCGGTATCCCCGGCCTGTTCGGCCAGGGTTTGGGCGGCGCTTTGGGCCGCAGCAAGTTCTTTGGAAAAAGCATCGCGGCTTTTGGCGGCGGCATCCAGTGCGGCTTGCAGGGTGCGGCGCTGTTTTTGGGTCTCGGCGCGGGCGGCGGCCATAGCGGCGGCATCTGGCCAGGGCAGGTTTTTCTGCCCCTCGGCAAGGCGGGTCTGGGCTTCCGCGGCGGCTTTTTCGGCGTTGGCCTGTGCGATGCGGGCCTGCTCCACGGCGTTTGCCTGGTCGGGGCGCTGGGCTTGCAGCTGGGCTTTTTGGCGGGTCAGCTTTTCCAGATCTTTTTTGCGGGATTCAGCATTTGCCATGCGGTCATGCACTTCGGCAAGGCCGCGGCGCAGGCTGTCATGTTGGGCCTGCAGGGCGGTTTGCAGCTCGTCCAGGGTCAGGGCATCGGCCTGCGGCCCGGTATAATGCTGGCGGCGCGCCAGAAAGGCAGCGGTACGCGCATACAGGGTATCCCGCTGGGTTTGGGCTGCGGCTTTGGCTTCCCCGGCTGCAGTGGAGGCTTTGGAAGCTTCCGCCGCAGCGCTCGCCGCTGCCTGCGCAGCTTTGTTGCAGGCGGCTTCGGTGACATGGCTGGGGGCGGGGGCTGCCGGTGCTGGGTGGTGCAGAGCACCGCACACCGGGCAGGGGGTGCCATCCACCAGATCTTGCGCCAGAATCCCGGCGCGGGCGGCATTCAGGGCGCGCTGCATCTCGGCGCTGGAATGCTGGGCGGCATCGGCCTGCTGCTGCTTTTGCCGGTATTCATCGGCAGTGCGCTGCCGGTTGGCTTGCGCGGTGTGCAGGCGGGGGATATCGTCCAACAGGGCTTGGCAGTCCTGCTGCTGGCTTTGGGCCAGCTCAATGGTTTTGCGGCAGCTTTCCAGCTCAGCGTTCGGTTCGCCGCAGGCCGTGATCTGCGGTTCCAGCTGGGCTAAGGCAGTATCGGTACTGCTTAGAGTTTTCTGGTCTTTTTCCAGCGCCGCGGCGGCCTGCTCGGCCTGGGCGCGGGCGGTTTTGGCGCTGGCTACGGCGGTGCTCAACTCTTGATAGCGCGGCTCCCACTCCGCAAAGCGCTGCAGCTTGGCATCCAGCTCGGCAAGCTCCGGGCGGCGGGCTTCAGTCTTGTCCCACTCCGCATTCAAAGCGGGGGCCTGGGCAGTCAGCTCGGCGGCTTTGGCCTGGGCTTCATCCAGACTGCTCAGCAGTTTGGCACGGTTTTGGGCGGCTTCCACCGCGGCGGACTGCGCTTCAATGCGGGCATCAAGGGTATCCAGCTGTTGGGATTGCTCCGCCGTCAGGGCGGTGTCCGCTTCGATCATCTCAGCGGCCCAGTCCAGCGCGGCGGGGGCGCGGTAGGGGTCACGGCTGTCCTGCGCATCGGCAAGTTCGCCGGTGTGGGGGCTGCCGGGGGCAGGCTGTAAAGCGGCCAGCTGCTGCACAACGGTGTGGTTGGCAAACTCGGCCTGGCGCAGAGCTTCCCCGGCTTTGGTGCGGGCGGCACTGCCAAGCCGCTGGTAGCTGGCGGTATCAAACACGCGGCGCAGAATTTCGGCCCGGTCGGCGCTGGAAGCATTGAGCAGGCGGGCAAAATCATTCTGCGCGATCATCGAGATTTGGGCAAACTGGCGGGCGTCAATGCCCAGCAGGGCTGTCACCGCTGCAGTCACGGCTTTGGTACCGGTCACGGGAGCGTCCGGCTCCTGCGCTAAGGCGGCAGAGCCGGGAACCGTGGTCACGCCCTCGCCCCGGCGCTTGGCGCGGGTCTGCTCCGGGGTGCGGTTGACGGTATAAGTACGGCCGCGGTGGGTGAACTCCAGCTCCACAAAGGTGGTATCAGTGGGGATGGCATAGTCGCTGCGCAGCATGTCCGGTTCGCGGTAAGCGCCGGTGGTTTCGCCGTACAGGGCAAAGGTGATAGCATCAAACAGCGCGGTTTTGCCCGCGCCGGTATCGCCACTGATCAGAAAGAGGCCGCTGGAGCCAAAGCCGGACAAATCCAGTGTGCAGGTTCCGGCATAAGGGCCAAAGGCGCAAAGGGTCAGGCGTACAGGTTTCATAATCCGGCCTCCTGGCGCAGCTGGGCCAGAGCTGCGGTTTCTTCGGGGGTAAGGGTGCGGCCGTGCATCTTTTCAAAAAAGCGGGCGAACAGCTCGTCAAAGCTCATGGTGCGCAGCTGGGCGGCCTGCTGGATGGCATCGCTGCCGGTATCCAGTGTGCCGCCGGGGGCGTAATCCAGCTTCATGGCGTTGGGGTAAGCGGCACGCAGCACGGCCATGGCGTCCGGGCGGGGAACCGGGTCGGTCAGGGTGGCCCAGATGTAATCTTCGGCATCCGTTACGGTATCGGCGGCGGTCAGCTGGTCCAGCGGGCCGGTGAGGTGGCGCATGGCGTGCAGCGGGCGCAGGGGCAAAAGCTCCGGTTCGGCTCCGTTGGCCCCGATATGAACCAGAACGGCGCTTTTCTGCGCGCCACACTCATCCAGCGAATAGCACAGCGGGCTGCCCGCGTACCGCACAGTGGGGCAGCCGACCTGCTGCGGGCGGTGAATGTGGCCAAGGGCGGTGTACAGGTAGCCGGTAAAGCGGGCGGCATCCACGGCCTGAACCGTGCCGACGTTGACATCGGCGGCAACGCTCTCACTGCCGGAACAGGTGGGCAGACTGCCGCCGCCCAGCACCATCTGGTGGGCGATCAGAACCCGACGCTCCCCGGCGGTGGGCAGCGGGCCCAGCGCGGCGGCGATGGCGGAATCTTCATCCCGGATATCGGCATCCGGCAGGCAGTGGCGCACGGTGGCGGGGCGGACAAAGGGCAGGAGGTCAAAGGTGAGCTCGCCGAATTCATCCTGCAAGATGACCCGGCGGGGGGCACTGGTGAACTGCCCGACCAGATAGACCTGTTGGTTGGAAAGCAGCCCGGCGGCATAATCCAGCCGCTCGGCGCTGTCATGGTTGCCGGCAATGGCCAGCACCGGGATGTTCCGATGAGCAAGCTCGGTCAAAAACCAGTCCAGCAGCAAAACCGCGGCGGCAGGGGGCAGGGCGGTATCGTAAATATCCCCGGCCAGCGCCACCGCCTGCACATTGTGGGCAGTGCACAGGTCAAGGACCTGCTCTAAGATATAGCGCTGGTCCGGCAGCAGGTCAAAGCCATTGACCCGCTTGCCGAGGTGAAGATCGGCGAGGTGGAGAAGATTCAAAGGTGGCACCCCCTTGAAAGTTAGGAGTTATCTCAATTAGGAATGAGGAATGAGAAATTAGGAATTGGAGATGGGGATAAGTTTGAAATTTTGGGTGAATGGTAAATTTGTGGGGTAGGGCGGGGTGAACCTGACCAAGCCGGGAGCCTGACGTAAATTCTGATTATTTTTAGGGCCAGCGTGGGGAGCCACCCCTCAGTCCGCTGTGCGGACAGCTCCCCTCCAGGGGAGCCAAAATATACGGCGGGCTTCTGTATGAATTTGTTGTGGCATCCACCATAAAATCGCGGAACGGTCAAGACCGTTCCCTACAGATTGTTTTATAATGCGCAATCGTCATTTTGTATGCATCCCACCCGTAGGGGCGCACATTGTGCGCCCGTTGCTTTGTGGGAAATAGCGTGGTGGAATATACGGCAAACACTCTATAATTTTTATGGCAATACCGCATAATTCTAAGTGCCGATACGGCGAGCGAGGTGCGGCAGCTGCTAAGCCAAAAGCGCAGATAATACTGGATGTCTTATCGAGCATTTTGGCAACGCAGATGCCGTGCCGCAGCCGCCGGAGCGGTGCTTAAGCCGTCAGGCGGGAATTGTGCGGTATTGCCTTACGTCCGCCAGGATGAACGCCCGCCCTATGCTCGGCCCATGAAAGGTTTTCGCCCAGCCTTTTTTCAAAAAGGCTGGATGGTCAGCGCCAGAGTTTTTCCCAGGTGGTGATATCGAGAGTAACGCCGGGCAGGACTTCCATGGGGACGGTCTCGCTTTTGCGGAAGCGGCACTTTTTGCAGAACCCTTCAGCTTTCAGGTCCTTGGCCCATACCCGCAGATATAGGCGGCTGCGGCCATCGCCTTCGGCCAGTTTTTGGGCATAGGCCACAATGCTGCGGCCAATGCCCTGGCCGCGGGCTTTTTCCAAAAGGAACAGGCGGGACAGGCACATGGCCCCCGTGGGGGTAAGATCCAGCGCAAAATAGCCGACTGGATCGCTGCCCAGATAGATCATGAAATAATTCACAGTTCCGCTGTGGATCTCGTCATCCGTCAGGATATCACTCTGGTACTTTTCCGCCAGGGCACGGGCTACTTTTGGGGTCAGCTTGGTGTAATGCTGAACAAAAATTTCTTCCGCCAGCTGGCTGATCTGCTCAATATAGCGGGTTTTGGTCACTTGCTTGTAGGTGGGTTTCATGGGGAACCTCCGTAATGTATGGTTATTCAACGGTAACGCTGGCGCGGGCGGGCAGGCAGGCAGCCCAATCGCCCTGTTTGGTCAGTACGCCAAAGGATTCACAGGTGTGGTCCGGGCAGGGGCTTTCCACAAAGCGGATGCCGCCGTTTTCCACAACCAGATGGATGGTGTAATAGCCGGTATCAATATCATAGCGATGGTCGGTGTCCAGCGGGATGCGTAGCTGGGTGCTGTCATCGCCATAGGTCAGCACGGCAACCAGACCGGATCCGGCAGCCGGATGGCCGAAACAGAGCCACAGCACCCCGGCGGCCAGCAGAATGATGATGGCAAACAAAATGTTCAGACGGGTAGATTTTTTCAAGGGAAAACCTCATTTAATCAGGGTCAAAATTCAAGGTCAGCCGCATGCCGTCAACCCCGGCGGCTGCGGTGGGGAACGCCTGCTGCGCGGCGGCAAGGCCGGGGGTAAGGTCCGTTACGGCGGCGCTGTAATGGGTCAGCCACAGGCGGCACACGTTGGCTTCGGCGGCAAGGACCCCCGTTTCGCGGCAGGTGGAATGGCCGTATAACTTCGCTTTGGGCAGGTCGGCGTCATCGGCATAGGTGGAATCCATCAACAAAAGATCGGCATCCTGTGCAGCGCGGCGCAGCGCAGCGCAGGGGCGGGTGTCGGTCGCATAGACAACTTTCAGCCCGCGGCGCGGCGGGCCGAGAACCTGGGACGGCAGGAAGCCGCCCACCGGCTGGCCGCTTTGCAGGGTGGACCAGTAACGCACGGGGATGCCCGCCGCCTTTGCCCGCTGGGGATCAAACTTGCCCGCCCGCGGCAGGGTGAACGCATATCCGCAGCAGGGTACCCGGTGCTTGAGGGGGAACGCCTGCACGCACCCGGCGGGCACTTCAAACTCGCCTTTGCAGTCCGGCAGTTCTTTCAGCCGTAGTTCGAACGGCAGCGGTCCGGCCACGGCGTAAAAGGTGCGCACCACATCCGTCAAGCCCGGCGGCCCAGCCATGACGAGGGGGGCAGTGCGGCCCTGGGCGGCCATCGTCTGCCAGATGCCGGGCAGGCCGAAAATGTGGTCCCCGTGGTAATGGGTCAGCAGAATGGCGTCCATGCGGAAAATACTGACCCCGGCCCGGCGCGCGGCAGTCTGGGTGCCCTCGCCGCAGTCCAGCAGCAGGTTGGAGCCGCCCACCGTGATGCAGGCAGCCGCCAGGGCACGCTCCGGCAGGGGCTGTGTGCCGCCGGTGCCAAGCAGAGTGATATCCAGCATGGCCAGAACCTCCGATAGACTTAATACAAAATGTATTTCTTGCAAGATTTGATAAACAAATCGTATAACTTGTGGGGCGGTGGCTGTAGAAAGCATACACCCCCAACTTATCATACTGCTAACAGTATACCACAACATGCCAAGCGGGAAAACCGGAAAATTTTAAACGGGGGACAGCACAAAATGTTGAAAATTTCACACCTGCCGCGTATTATGATAAGAATGAAGCGAAAGGGGAAGGCGGCCGTAGGGGGCAGAGTGTACCGGCGGAGTGTTTGCCGGTATCACGAAGCAAGATATCTGACAAGGCCCGACATCCGGGACGATGCAAGCATCGTCCCCTACAGATTGCATTTAGGTTCGTATCGAAAATATATGTCGCTCCGAGAGGGACTAAAATTGTACTTCGTGCGATGTTCGTTATTACAGAAAGCTTTTTGGCAGGATAAGGCGCATTTTAAGATGTATGCGCCACTGCTGCAGAAAGGAATGGAAACCGGTATGAAAAAGTTCAGGATTTGGATTTTGGCCGCGCTGGCAGCAGCGCTTTGCCTGTTGTGTGGGTGCAGTGCAGAAGATTTTGCCCTGCCGCATGAAGTGCAGCTTGCCGTTGGCCAGCAGTGCGCGCTGGCCGGGGAGCTGCGGTTTACCGGCAGCCTTTCCGATATTACGCCGCAGGACCGGGCAGAGTTTGCCCAAACTGTGACCGATGCAGTGGTACATATTGCTTCGACTGACCCCAGTGTGGCCGCAGTAGACCAGGACGGCAACGTGACCGCTGTGACCCCCGGCACGGCAACCGTGTTGGTAAGCTGTGTGGACCTGGATTTTTATGCCGAAGTGAACATTAATGTTGTGGAAGCCGCCACGCCGGAAAGCGCAGCCCTCGCGACCCCGGAGACCGCCGCCCAGGCTACCCCCGAAACGGCAACGCCGGAGAGTGCTGAACCCGCAACGCCTGAAACTGCTGCTACTCCAGAGACCGCTACCCCGGAAACGGCTACCCCCGAAAGTGCAGCTCCGGCAACACCGGAAAGCGCCGCCACACCCGAAACAGCAAAAACAGCCACGCCGGAAACTGCGGCCCCGCCCGAAATGCCAAGAGCAACCGAAGCCCCAGCTGCAACTCGGGAAGAAACAACGGCTGCTGACGAAAAAACAAGAGAACCGTTCCGCGAATTTTTGAAGAAAGCAGGCAGCACCGTGGCAAACTTTTTTGGCGGGTTGTTCGATAAGAGCAAGAGCATGGGATGATGCCTGACCGTGAGGATCCGCCCAAAAAGCAAAGAAAAAACGGAAAGATAAACAAAAAGTATTACACTTGCCAAAATTGAAAAAATGTGTTAAGATAACACTATAATTTTATAGCAATATGACAGATGGCAAGTCCACAAAGGAGGCAGTGTCGTTGAAAATCTATGAATCCGCAGAGGATTACCTGGAAAAGATCCTGATGCTGACAGAACGCAACGGGGAAGTCCGCTCCATCGACATCGCTACCGAGATGGGCGTTACCAAGCCGAGCGTGAGCATTGCAATGAAAAATCTGCGTCAGGCCGGTTATATTTCGATGGATGGTGCTGGGTATATCACCCTGGAGCCGCCGGGACTGGAAATTGCCACCCGGATTTATGGCCGCCACAAAAAGCTGACCCGCTTTTTTGTTGCACTGGGTGTGGACCCTGTCGTTGCTTCCCACGATGCCTGCAAGATCGAGCATGACCTGAGCGCAGAAACCTTTGAAAAGCTGGTGGCTTTTGCCGAAAGCCAGCATATGCTGAAGGAGTCCTGAGTTTTTATAAGAATCATGATGCCCCGGACGAGAAACGTTTCTCGTCCGGGGCATTTTTGCTGCAGTGTGCGCGCTGTATGTGATATAGAGCCAAATAAAATCCGCCTCGGCAAAAAACTCTGCCGGGGCGGTAATAGAATCATGCGGGATTGCTTCAGCTTTCCGCAACACCAAAGAAGAACTTGTTCAGGCGGTACTTGTTTTCTTCATACAGGCCAATGTGCTTGAACAGATCCTTGTAATAGGTGGTCAGCTCAAACCGAGTGGTCAGCACATCAAAGGGGTTCAGGTGGTGCACGGCGCTGTCTGGGTTTTGCACATAGTTGTAAATGGGGGTGGAAAGCGCATAGAACTGCTGGGCGTAGCGGATAAAGCTTAGATTGAAATACAGGTCCTCGCTGTAGTCCAGCTCCTCATTGCAGCGCACATCGGGGTGCTCACGCACAATGTCGGCGCGGTAGAGCTTGTTCCACATCACGCCGTAATAAAAGCTGGCGGGCTCCTGCATCAGGCCACAGGCAAATGCGTCTTTATTCAGGGGGCCTTCCATCAAAAAGCCGAAAGTCTGCACCCGGTGCTGCGGATCCAGGATGGGGTCCAGGACACGCTCCACCACGGTATCCCGCATGGTTTTGGGCAGGCTGACCGGCGGTTCAATGCGGTTGTAGTGGGCAATCACCATATCGGCGTGGCTGGCTTCCGCTTTCTGTACCAGAAGCTCGGTGGCATAGGGCTGGATGAAATCATCCGCATCCACAAACTGAAAGTATTTGCCGTGGGCTTCCTGCATGCCAAGGTTGCGGGTGGCGGAAACTCCGCTGTTGTTTTTGTCGATCACCACAATGCGGCGGTCGATACCGGCATAGCTCTGGCAGACGGCATAGCTGACATCCTTGCTGCCATCGTTGAGCAGAATGATCTCCAAATTCCGGTAGGTCTGGCGGCGGATGCTCTCAATACAGCGGGCAATATGGTCTGCTGCGTTGTAAACAGGAACAATAATGCTGACTAGCGGCTGGCTCTGCGGTTCGGTGGGCATGGCGGGCCTCCTTATATAAAAACGGTTAGGTTGTTGCCTTTAGGCAACACCGCACAATTCCCGCCTTGCGGCTTAAGCACCGCTCCGGCAGCTGCGGCACGGCATCTGCGTTGCCAAAATGCTCGATAAGACTCCAGTATTATCTGCGCTTTTGGCTTGGCATCTGCCGCACCTCGCTCGCCGTATCGGCACTTAGAATTATGCGGTATTGCCTTTACTATAACGCAGAACCCGCAATTTTGCAATAACACAAATACCGCAGGCTGTGCCCCGGAACATTTTGGTGTTGCGGTTCGGCCTGCGGTATGATTTTGCTGGCTTTATTTGTTCTTTAGGACGTCGATTTCGTCCAGCTCCACAGCGGGCACATAGTAGGCAGAAAAGGTGTGCAGCGTCTGGTCGACATCATCGCCGTCGCCCAGGGCAGCGGGGCCTTCATCAATCGTGTATTCCCACATGGGCAGGTAGTAGGCGGCGCTCCCCTGTACATAGGTCAGGCGCAGGTTGGCAAGGCACTCCGGCTCTGCGGCGGGGTCAACCGCTTCCGCCGTGTAGCTGTCGGTCAAAAACTCTCCGTTGGCCAGCCGCTTGTCAGCCTCGGCGCGGGAAACGCTGGTGTATTCGCCCAGGGGCTCCACGGTGCGGTCCGTTTCATGCAGGCTCAACAGATTGCCGTCGGTATCTACGCTGACCAGCAAGTAATGGAAAGAATCCGCCGCGAACTTGACAAAGAGGGAAGAGGGCTGGCCGTAGATCGTGCTGTCGCCTCCATCCGTCACATCGGTATATTCACCGCCAAGCAGAGAGGTAAAGAGGGAACCGTATTTCTCTTGCAGGTCGGCGGCAATCACGCGCTCTTCCGCAAGGGCGGCAAAGGTCTTCACCTCGGCAGAGCTGTTGCAGACCACACTGGTGCACAGGTCGTTGGAGACGGTGATTGTCAGCCCACCGGGCCAGTCGCTTTCGGGAATGTTCAGCTGCAGCTGTGCGGCATCAGAGAGATAATTCAGCACGGAAGAATCTGCATCCCACCCGTTCTGCTCGGCGGATTCCTTTATATTAGATACTGTTTTGGAGATGGTATCGGCGCTGTCCCTACTGAACGTGGCGGTGTCAGCCAGTGTGGTATCCAGCCCAAGAGCATCCAGCACCGTGCGAAGAGGGGCTTTCATGGCATCGGTATTGTCGGCGGCATCCAGCAGGCTGTTGCGGTAGACCGGCAGGCTGGCAGGGAGAACAACATCTGCGGAACTGCCTAAAATTAGACTTTCGCCGAAATACAGCTCATCGGCACTGTGGGCCAGCAGGGAAGAACTGCCGGAAGCGCCGCTGCCAAGCAAAATATCGCTCAGAGCCTGCAAGGGGCTGCTGTCCTGCATCGCGGATTTCAGGGAGGAGGACAACGGGGCATCGGCAACGCTGTCTGCGGCGGCATCTGGTTCACTGCCCTCCATGCTGAATGCGCTGAAGGTATCGGGACTGTTGGATTCCTCATAGGCGGGGGCGCTTTCGTTCAGATCAGCGGTCTCGGCGGCCTGGCTGACCCCGGCGGAACGGTCCTGACTGACTATCGCCGCCCCTAACAGAACAAGACAAAAACAAGCTGCTGCCGGAACAAAATGCCGGAATTGCAACGGAATGGTGTGCTTTACGGGGGTTTTGTTGGCAGATTCAATCAAATCATCATCAATTTGTCCGATCGCGCGGAATAAATCGCGGGAGCTCACAGGCAGACACCTTCTTTCTCTAAGTAGGCTTTCAGTTTGGTGCGCATCCGGTGCAGGGTAACGCGCACCTTGCTTTCGCCAATACCGTAGCGCTTGGCAATGTCGGCGGTGGCGTCGCAGTACCAGTACCGCCGAATAAAGATGTTGCGTGCCTGCTCCGGCTGGCTGCGCAGAAACGCGCTGATGGAGCGGGCTGTTTCAGCGCTTTCTACCTCCTGCGCGGTGTGGTCTCCGGCGGGCAGGCAAAATTCCAGCTCTTCCAGCACGGTTTCGGTCTGGCCGCCGCCGCGCTTTTTGGCATTTTGCCGCTCCCGCAGGTCCAGTGCCAGGTTGCGGGTAATGCGCCCCAGGTAGGGTGCAAGCTTGTCCGGCCGGTTTTGCGGCATGCTGTTCCAGGCGGCCATCCAGGTGTCATTTTCGCATTCTTCGGCGTCTTCCTGGCTGCCCAGCAGGTTCATGGCAATCTTGCGGCAATAGGCGCCAAACTTTTGTGCGGTCTGTGCAATGGCCTGCTCGTCCCGTGCCCAGTACAGCGTAACAATGTCGGCATCAGTCATTGCGGCACACCTCGCTTTCCTCTTACTATTTATATAATAGGGGAATCACCCCCAAATGTTACAGGCAGAAAAGTAAAAAACGCACCCCGGCGGGCGGGATGCGGCAAACAATACAAATCAGAGCATATGTTTTTTGTGCAGTACCCAGGCAGCGATCCCACAAATAGCAAGCGTAAGCAAGCAGACAATGACAAATCCATAATCAGAACCGGAAAACGGCATGCCGTCAATGTCCACGTTCATGCCATACAAACCGGAAATAACGGTCGGGACAGCCATCAACAGGGTAACGGAAGTCAGGTACTTCATCGCATTGTTCAGGCGGTTATCCAAAATTGAGCTGAACAGCTCGCGGGTGCCCTTGATATCATCGCGGTAGATGCTGGTCATCTCAATGGCCTGCCGAATCTCAACGATTACATCGTCCAGTAGTTCCATGTCATCAGGGTACTGTTCCAGCCGCTTGTAGCGGGTCAACCGGTCCAAAACCGTGCTGTTGGCACGCAGTGAGGTTGCGAAATATACCAGGGTGGATTCCAACCCATGCAGCTCCATCAAGTCACTATCGCGCAGGGTACCGGTCAGGTTTTTCTCAATTTCCTGGCGGCGGCGGTCGATCAGGCGCAGCTCCTGCTGGTACATCGTGGCGGCGCGGTACAGAATCTGGTACACAAAGCGCATCTTCTTTTTAGTAGAAAAGCCGCGCACCCGGCAGGAAGCGAAATCAGACAATACGGGGGTATCTACGGAGCAAACCGTGGTGATGGTGGTCTGGGTCAACAGAATACCAAGGGGAATGGTGGTGTATACGCCCTCGGCGGCGCCGTCTACCTTTAAGGGTATATCCACAATGATGACGGTATAACCATCTTCCAGGCTGATACGCGCGGATTCTTCCGGGTCAAGGGCGGCCTGCACATCAGCGGGCTCAATATCTAAGGTGGCGGCAACCTCGCGGATCTCCTCCTGGCTGGGGGCAGTCAGGCAGATCCATGTGCCTTCCTCAATTTCGTCTGCGCGGGTTAAGCGCCGGTTGACGGTTTCGTATATCGCCAGCATGGAAAGATCACCATCATTTCTTTGTTAAATCACAGATTTTAGTATACTTGCTTTGGACCCAAAGCGCAAGTATGGAAGATAAATGATTTGGGAAAGATGGGGAAGCAGGGGATGGAGAAGGCTATTTGTATTATAGGAAGATGTGGGGAAAAGGATAAAAAAACGGGGACAAAAAGAAAATGAATAGAGAAACCACGTTAAAGCGTCCATATGCACCCTGCCCAAAAATAAATCGAAAAAATTATGAAGAAAATCGAAAAAAGGTGTTGACAATGGTTGAAAGTGTGGTATTATAAATAGGCTGTCGCGCAAGACAGCAGCTCTTCAAAAGCTAAATAAAAGCGATATACCAGCAAAAACGCAGCGGGGAACCGGACAGCGTGCAGGTGGAAAGCTTTTAAAAAGGCGTTTGGAAAGCTCAAAAAAATATCGAAAAAAGTGCTTGACAAAAAGTACGACCTTTGATATAATGATTGAGCTGTCCGAGA
>OLNW01003115.1_pt1 | contig 13173 bp, 8 predicted proteins | sample 1672121 | NCBI WGS metagenome assembly OLNW01 (sample SAMEA3136648, study PRJEB25190) | human gut metagenome
CACTGCGAATGCAGCACATGAGCTTCGAACTCCGCTGGCTTTAATACAGGTACAGCTGGATTTATATAATTCCACCCGGCATCCGGGTAATGATGTCGACACATTACAGACAATAAGGATGATTACGGAACAGAACGGCAGACTCAGTAAAATGGTCAAGACCCTTCTCGATATGAGCGAGCTTCAGACGGTTGGGCGGGATGAAAAAATTATAGTGGATGCGCTTGTTGATGAGGTATTGGCAGACCTGGAACCTCTTGCACAGGAAAAGAGTATAAAGCTTATTGGAAAATGTAAGGCTGCAACGATGGTTGGAAGTGATATCCTTATTTACAGGCTGGTATACAATCTTGTTGAGAATGCTATAAAATATAATCATTTGGGCGGACAGGTTACAGTGACTGCATATCAGAAGGAAAAACAGGTTTACCTGTCAGTAGCGGATACTGGAAGCGGAATTCCTGAGGAACTAAGAGAGCGTGTGTTTGAACCGTTTTTCCGTGTGGACAAGTCCAGAAGCCGGGAGCTTGGCGGTGTAGGACTTGGACTTGCCCTGGTTCGTGAAATCGTGCGAGTACATGATGGCAGTATTACAGTTAAGTCCAATCCGTCCGGAGGGACGATTTTTGAGGTGCTATTCACTCAGTGAGCCTGTAAGCAGCGAAACGGATTGCGAATATCTGCCCGACCCGAATCAGGCAAGACCTCTGCAGGCAGACAATAATTGAGAGAATGAAATAAGACAATCAGAAAAACGGGTCATATAATAAGTAAATTGTACCATAGACTACCTTAAAATTTGTCAAGACGCAGGGCCAAAATCAGAGATAGAATTTTACACATGGAAATGAAGTGCGTTTTGTAGGCATTTCACAAATCCGAAATACCCCCTTCCTTTTTACAGGTAAGTGTAGTATCATAGCTCTTGCAGACACTGAATATAGTGTTTTGCAAATGAATAACAACTATATATTGTATATATATTAAGACAAATTCAGACAATGAGGACAGTAAAGGGAGAGGAAGACGTCATGGAGAACACAATCAAAACCCGCGTAATCAAACGAAATGGTGAGGAGGTAGGCTTTGACCTGACTAAAATTGTGAATGCGATTCGCAAGGCAAATCAGGAGGTGGATCAGCTTCATCGGATGAATGAATATCAGATTATTGCGATTGCTGAGAAGATTGCCCAGCAGGCGGAGAGCGCGATGCATGCCGTTAACGTCGAGGATATTCAGGACATGGTCGAGACTGGCATTATGGAGATGCGCGGCTATGAGGTTGCGCAGAAGTATGTGCGTTACCGCTACAAACGTGAGCTGACCAGAAAGTCAAATACGACTGACAATGGGATTTTGGCTCTGATTGACCATCTGAACGAGGAAGTAAAACAGGAGAATTCCAATAAAAATCCGGTGATCAATTCCACGCAGCGTGACTATATGGCAGGCGAGGTCAGCAAGGATCTTGCACGCCGTGTGCTGCTGCCGGAAGAGATCATCCGCGCCCATGAGGAGGGAATCATTCACTTCCATGACATGGATTATTATGCCCAAAAAGAGCATAATTGCGATCTGATTGACCTGGAAGATATGCTTCAGAACGGGACAGTCATCAGCGAGACGATGATCGAGAAGCCGCACAGCTTTTTCACAGCATGTAATGTCACCACACAGATCGTAGCGCAGGTGGCAAGTAACCAGTACGGCGGACAGTCCTTCTCCCTGGCTCATCTGGCACCGTTTGTGGATGTGAGCCGGAAAAAGCTGCGCAACAGTGTCATTGAAGAAAGAAAGGAAGCCGGCGAACCGTTGGACGATGCGGTGATCGACAAGATCACAGAGCATCGGTTAAAAGAGGAAATTAAGAACGGAATCCAGACGATCCAGTATCAGCTGATTACCCTAATGACCTGTAACGGACAGGCACCGTTTGTGACCGTGTTTATGTATCTGGACGAGGTTCCGAAGGGACGGACGCAGGATGATCTGGCGATGATCATTCAGGAGGTGCTTCGCCAGAGAATGCAGGGTGTTAAAAATGAAAAAGGCGTGTGGATCACCCCGGCTTTTCCGAAGCTGATCTATGTGCTGGACGAGGATAATATTACTGAGGATTCCAAATACTGGTATTTGACGGAGCTGGCGGCGAAGTGTACAGCGAAGAGAATGGTTCCGGATTATATTTCGGCCAAGATCATGCGAGAGCTGAAAAAGGGCGAGGTCTATCCGTGCATGGGTTGCCGTTCGTTCCTGACTGTAGAAGACTCACAGATGAAGCCGGACGGATCTCACAAATTTTATGGGCGGTTCAATCAGGGAGTAGTCACGATCAATTTGGTCGATGTGGCCTGTTCCGCTGAGGGTGATATGGAGAAATTCTGGAAAATTCTGGATGAGCGTCTGGAACTCTGTCATCGCGGTCTGCGCTGCCGGCATGAGCGGCTGCTCGGCACGATTTCGGATGTGGCACCGATCCTCTGGCAGAATGGTGCGCTGGCACGTCTGAAGAAGGGAGAGAAGATTGATAAGCTGCTGTACAATGGCTATTCCACCATCTCTCTTGGATATGCCGGACTTTATGAAATGTGTGTGCGGATGACCGGGAAGTCCCATACAGATCCGGAGGCGAGGCCGTTTGCCCTTGCAGTTATGCAGCATTTAAATGATAAATGTGCAGAGTGGAGGGCTGCGGAGAATATTAGTTATTCCGTCTATGGCACTCCGATGGAGTCTACGACCTATCGGTTTGCAAAATGCCTGCAGCGCCGCTTTGGTATCATTAAGGGCGTAACGGATAAGAACTACATTACAAATAGCTATCACGTACATGTGACAGAAGAGATTGATGCGTTCAGCAAGCTGAAGTTTGAGTCGGACTTCCAGAAGCTGTCTCCGGGTGGGGCAGTAAGCTATGTAGAGGTGCCGAATATGCAGAATAATATTCCGGCGGTACTCTCAGTCATGAAATTTATTTATGAAAATATCATGTATGCAGAGCTGAATACAAAGAGTGATTACTGCGAGGCCTGCGGCTACGACGGTGAGATTAAGATTGTCGAAGATGAGAGCGGAAAGCTCGTATGGGAATGCCCAAACTGTGGCAACCGTGACCAGAACCGTCTCTCTGTTGCGCGGCGGACCTGTGGTTACATCGGTACACAGTTCTGGAATCAGGGCCGAACACAGGAAATCCGTGATCGGGTGCTGCATGTTTCCAGCCATACCTTTTCTCAGGATTGAGATATGTCTCGTTTTACCGCAGAACAGGCATCCCCGGCTTCAAGTGCGTAGATCACTAAGCGGTTGGTCAGGAGGATGCATATCAATTATCAATGCATAAGGTCTGGTCGTTGCAGACCATGCCTTATGTGCGATAAGAATGAATTTGGGAGGATATCATGCACGTAGGAGAAGTGATGACTGCAGATGTTGCAAACGGCGAGGGAATGAGAGTCAGCGTGTTTGTCTCCGGATGCCGCAATCACTGTAAGGGATGCTTTCAGCCGCAGACATGGGATTTTAACTACGGCAGGGAATATACACCGGAGATAGAGCAGTTCATTATTGATGAGCTGTCAAAGTCCTATTACGACGGAATCACAATCCTGGGCGGTGATCCGATGGAGCCGGAAAATCAGGAGCCGGTATTGCGGCTGCTTCGCAGAATCAAGAAGGAGCTTCCGGATAAAAACGTCTGGGCTTATACCGGATACGTATACGACCGGGATCTTGTGCCGGGCGGGAAACGCTTTGTCGATGGTGTGACAAGAGAACTGCTGGAATCCATCGATATTCTCATTGATGGCCGGTTCGTGGAGGAGTTGAAAAATCTGATGCTGAACTTCAGAGGATCCGGCAATCAGAGAATCATCAAAATGAAAGAAACACTCGAGACCGGAAAGGTCGTCTTATCAGAACTGAATAACTGAGATTTGATAAAAAAAGAGACCCGGATCTACGGGTCTCTTCTGTTTATGAAATACTATGGACCTGATGAGATTCGAACTCACGACCCCTACAATGCGAATGTAGTGCGCTCCCAACTGCGCTACAAGCCCATGCTTTACAGCGAAACCAGTTTAGCACAAAATAGCAGAAAATGGAAGGGAAAATTAAAAAAAAGAGAAAAAACTTTCGCCATATCGGTTTTAGTGTTAAACTGAAAGCATTCAACAGTGAAGCGGATTGTGAACAGCCCCTGGTATGCGGGAAATGCTGTGGTTCATAGTATCAAAAGCAACGATGAAGGAGGAAGAATGGATGAAGGCGGTAACATTTGGAGAAATTATGCTGCGGCTGAAGACGCCGGAATATTTGCGGATTGTGCAGTCAAACAGTTTTGAGGCGAGCTACGGGGGAGCGGAGGCAAATGTAGCTGTCTCGCTTGCAATGCTGGGCGATCAGGTATCGTTTGTGACGAAGGTTCCGACCGGTCCGGTCGGACAGGCAGCGATCAATGAAGTGCGTCGGTTTGGTGTAGATACGAAAGAGGTCGTGCGGGGCGGTGAGCGTCTTGGCATTTACTTTTTTGAAAAAGGGACAAATATCCGGCCGACGAATGTCGTATACGATCGGAAATACAGCGCAATGTCGCAGTGTGATCCGTCTGATTTTGACTGGGAGAAGATTCTTGGAGATGCGGATATTTTTTATTTTTCCGGTGTGACGGCGGCAATCAGTGATGCAACAGCGGAAACGCTGAAGCAGGCACTTGACTATTGCAGAGCGCATGGGATTGAGGTAATCTGTGACCTGAATTACAGAGGAAAACTGTGGAGCACGGAAAAGGCGCAGAAGGTGATGGGGGAACTGATGCAGTACGTGACTTTCTGCATTGCGAACGACGAGGATTTTGAAGCGACACTCGGGATTCCGGCCTATGACGGTGACATGGAGCACGGTATCGATCAGATCAATTCCTATAAGGCTGGCATGAAGGAGATTGTGGATCGATATCCGGCCTGTAAAGCAGTAGCCAGTGTGCTGCGCAATCTGCACTCGGCAGAGGATGGAGAATGGATGGGCATTTATCTGAAAGACGGCATCTATTATGAAAGTCCAATTCATACCGTGCATAGCCTGGAAGCGGTAGGTGCAGGGGATGCGTTTGCCGGAGGACTGCTGCATGCGTATATGAATGGATATGAACCGCAGGAGCTGATCGATTTTTCAATTGCGGCGAGTGTGCTGAAGCTGATGATTCAGCGGGATTTTAATATGGTGACAGAAGCGGATGTTCGCGGTGTGATGAAGGCAGCCGGGACGAATCTGCAGCGATAGGAGAAGCAGATGGAGATGACACAAAAGCGGATGACCGTTGGTATTCTGGCGCATGTAGACGCGGGAAAGACAACGCTGGCAGAAGGAATTTTATATCTCACAGGAGAGATCCGTGCCCTTGGAAGGGTAGACCATAAGGATGCGTTTCTGGACAATTTTGCAATGGAACGGGATCGTGGAATTACGATTTTTTCCAAACAGGCGGAGATGTGCTGTGAAGGTGTGCAGCTTACGCTTGTGGATACGCCGGGGCATGCGGATTTTTCAGCGGAGATGGAGCGGACCTTGCAGATTCTTGATTATGCAGTATTGGTGATCAGCGGTGCAGATGGGGTACAGAGTCATGTTGAGACACTCTGGCGTCTGCTGAAAAAATATCAGGTGCCAACATTTCTGTTTATCAATAAAATGGATCAGGCCGGGACAGATGAAGAGACATTGCTTGCAGAGCTGCAGAAAAAGCTGGATGAGCACTGCGTTCAATTCTGGGCTTCCAGGGCGAAAAAAGAGGAGGGGGAAGAGACTGATGAGATCTTTGCCGGACTTGATCCGGAACAGAAGCTGCCGTGGCGGATGGAACAGCTTTTAAAGGATCCGGAGCTGACAGAGACACTGGCTTTATGTGACGAGGCGTTGTTGGAGAGATACCTGTCTGACGGAACGGTGCAGCTGCAGCAGGTGAGAGAACTGATCAGGAGCCGAAAGCTCTTTCCATGTTACTTTGGATCTGCATTAAAGCTGTGCGGCATAGCGGCGCTTCTGGAAGGGATCTGTATGCTTGGTATGGAGCAGGCTTATCCGGAAGCATTTGCAGCAAGGGTCTATAAGATCTCGCGGGATGCACAGGGAAATCGACTGACACACGTAAAGATCACCGGCGGAAAGCTAAAGGTTCGCGATCTGCTGACAAACCAGACGAAGGGCAAGGGAGCAGAAGCATGCTGGGAGGAAAAAGTCAGCCAGATCCGCATTTATTCCGGAGCATCGTTCCGAAGCGTCAATGAGGTACAGGCAGGGCAGATCTGTGCGCTTACCGGGCTTAACCATACGCATTCCGGAGAAGGACTCGGAGCCGAGAGAGATTCGGAGCTTCCGGTGCTTGAGCCGGTGCTCTCTTATCAGATATGCCTTCCGGATGACTGTGATGTTCACCAGACCTATCGGAAGCTTCTTCAGCTTGAAGAGGAGGAGCCGGAGCTTCACATTGCATGGAATGAGAAGAAGAATGAGATTTATGCACAGCTGATGGGTGAGGTGCAGATCGAAGTGCTGAAGAATATGATCCGGGAGCGTTTTGGGATCGCGGTAGAATTTGGTACAGGAAGCATTGTTTATAAGGAAACGATCGCGGAACCGGTAATCGGGATCGGGCATTTTGAACCGCTTCGCCATTATGCGGAGGTGCATCTTTTACTTGAGCCGGGAGAGACAGGAAGCGGGCTGGAATTTGCCTCGGCCTGCAGTGAGGATGTGCTGGATCGAAACTGGCAACGGCTGATTTTAACGCATCTGGAGGAAAAGCAGCATATAGGTGTGCTGACCGGGTCAGAGATTACAGATATGAAGATTACGCTGATTGCAGGTCGTGCACATCAAAAGCATACAGAGGGCGGTGATTTCCGACAGGCGACTTACCGGGCTGTGCGGCAGGGGCTGCGAAGCGGCAAAAATGTGCTTTTGGAACCGGTATATGAATTTGTGATTGAAGTACCGCAGGAGCTGGCGGGACGTGTGATGACGGATGTCCAGAAAATGTATGGAAGTGTGGAGCCGCCCGAACTTGCTGACGGGACAGCAGTTTTGCATGGAACGGCTCCGGTAGTTACAATGCGGGGATATCAGACGGAGCTGCTGGCCTATACAAAAGGAAGAGGACGGATCAGCTGCACATTGAACGGCTATTTACCTTGCCATAATGCAGACGAAGTGATTACGGCGACGGATTATGATCCGGAGGCAGATCTGGACAATCCGACAGGCTCGGTATTTTGTGCGCATGGTGCAGGTTTTGTGGTGGACTGGGCACTTGTCCCGGAGTATGCGCATCTGGATACAGCCGGACTTCTGGGGCAGAAGCCGGAGATGGGCGAGATGCAGGAGCGAGGGCAAATCGGGGTACCGCAAGGGCACGGCAGCTATGAAGAGATGAGTATTTCTCAGGAGGAGATCGATGAGATTTTTGCCCGCACGTATGGCAGTGCGGGGAAGCGGGAACGTCCGAATTATCGCCGAAGCCGTCGGACAGACTTTGATGCATCACCTGCGACGCCAAGGAAGGTGGCGACGGAGGAGTATCTGCTTGTCGATGGCTACAATATCATTTTTGCGTGGGAAGAGCTGAACGAACTGGCAAAAACGAATGTGGAAGCGGCCCGAACAAAGCTAATGGATATTTTATGCAACTATCAGGGCTATAAAAAAGTAAATCTGATCCTTGTGTTTGACGCTTACCGGGTCGAAGGCGGACAGGGAAGCGTGCAGAAATATCACAATATTTATGTGGTATATACAAAAGAAGCGGAGACTGCCGATCAGTATATCGAAAAGACAGTACATGCTATCGGGAGAAAATATCAGGTGACGGTCGCGACCTCAGATGGCCTGGAGCAGGTGATTATCCTCGGTCAGGGCGGACATCGGATGTCAGCGCGGGATCTGAAGGAAGAAATTTTCCAAATGGAACAGGAAATTCGGGAAAACTATCTTGGCAGGACGAATAGCCCACGTAATTATCTGTTTAATCAGCTGGATGAGAAAATGAGTGCCCTGCTGGAGGATGTGCGGCTCGGAAAGAAAGAACTAAAATAATAAAAAATAATAAAGACAATAAAAATAATATGAGTCTTAAGAGATTAAAAAGTTGACATTTATATAGCGCCATGATATAGTGAAGGAAAAGAAAGCGGATAAATGAGCGGAGAAATCAGCGGTGAACATGCGCTATACCGTGCTGCCGAAGGGAGAGGGCAGGAAGAGACATGGGTGATTCAGGTCAGGTATCGTCGAGTTCTTATCTGATTGCATGTGATGAAACGGAGCGGGAGCGCCAGAAGGAGTTGCTCTACAAGGTGATGGGACCGGTATTTTTCGGTCAGAAGGCGGCGGAGAATGATTCAGAACTGGCAGAGCTGTTTCGCAGCCGATATGGGATTGACGTGCAGAGAGATTTTTATGAGGGCGACGAACACTATGAGGAATATCTGGAAGCGCAGCAGGCCATTGCGGAGGGCATGAGTATTTACGGAGGTGAGATCGCATTTGATGACAGCGTGCTGGCGGAGCTGGCAGATCGTGTCTGGGATATTATGGAGGAAAAGGACCGGAAGGGCTTTCGGCGGATCAATACGATGCTGGAAGAGTGAACCGGAAGAGAGCGGGTTGTGGGATCCTGGAAAGCTGAGATCCGGCAGCCTGCTTTTAATTTTACAGGAAATTTACGATACACGGATTGCTTCGCATTTCGTGCTCTCGCAATCCTAAAACACCTCAAATCCGCGCTACTTTTCGGTGTTTCTTTTGACCCTTGTGTCATAAAATAATAAGAATGGAAGGTATGTGATAACAGGCAGGTGTGCAGATGGAAGATCAGAAATTGGAAAATCTCTTAAATCTGGCATTGGATGCGACGGAAGAGGAGCGGGAGAAGTCTGTCAGTCTGGATGTGGGATATGATGCAGAAAATCGAACCTGGCAGGTGATTGTGCGTCATTCTGGAGCATTGCGGCAGCTCATAGCGCAGCGGTATCCGGATGTCAGCTGGCAGATAACGGAACTTTCAGGAGGGTATGCGATCGTTGATCTCCCACGGAAAGACATGGATAAGCTTGTGCGGATGTTGCAGGTATTTTATGTTGAAAAGCCGAAGCAGCTGTTCTTTTCAGCAGAGGCGGGGCGGCGTGCTTCCTGTCTTTCCTCTTTACAGACAGGAGCGGGAGCACTGTCGGGAGCCGGTGTGCTCGTGGCGGTGATCGATTCCGGGGTTGACTATTTTCATCCGGATTTTCGGACAGAGGATGGCAGGACGCGGATCGTGGCATTATGGGATCAGTCTTCGAGCAGCGGTCATGCACCGGATGGCTTTTTACAGGGCTGTGAGTATACGCAGGAACAGATTGATGCGGCGCTTGCGACGGGCAGCAGAGAGCAGGGATATGCACTTGTGCCGGAGCAGGATTTAAGCGGACACGGAACAGCGGTGCTTGGCATTGCCGCGGGGAATGGAAGGGCCTCCGGTGGCAGATACCGAGGCGTGGCGCCGGAGAGCCTTTTATTAGTCGTGAAGCTTGCGACACCGCAGAGGGGAGGCTTTCCGCGGACGACGGAATTGATGCAGGCTGTGGAATATATAATACAAAAAGCAGAACAGATGGGGATGCCGGTTGCAGTCAATCTCAGCTTCGGGAGCGTTTATGGTTCTCATCGTGGAAACACGCTTCTGGAAACGTATCTGGATCAGATGGCAAATCGCTGGAAGAGCACATTTGTGATCGGGACGGGGAATGAGGCGGATTCCGATGGCCATGCGGCGGGACGGCTTCCGGAGTCAGAACAGACAGAAGTGCAGTTCACGGTCGGGGAGGCACAGCCTGCTTTGGGTATACAGATATGGAAAAACTACGCGGACAGCTGGCAGATTGTACTGCTTCATCCGGATGGCAGCCAGATTGCATTTGGAGATGAACAGATGGGGACGGCGCGCTACCTGGTCGGTGGCACGGAGCTTCTTGTCTATTATGGAATGCCTGCACCGTATCTGCTTCAGCAGGAAATTTTTATTGAATTGATCCCGAACGGGAGTAATGTATTTGTAGATAGCGGACTTTGGAGTATCCGTTTGTATCCTGTTCGGATTGTGGATGGAAGGTTTTCGATGTGGATGAGTGATGCGCGGACGAGAAATATGCAGACGCGCTTTCTTCGCCCGACACCGGATGCAACATTGACGATTCCATCTGCCGCTTCCAGGACGATCGCAGTTGGCGCGTATGATGCACGCACGAATTCTTACGCATCATTTTCAGGCCGGGGGTGGCCGGATGAGCCATATCCAGTGCACCCGGATCTCGTAGCACCTGGCGTAGATGTGACAGCGCCGGCGGTACGCGGTGGATACCTTGCAGTTACCGGTACTTCCTTTGCGACGCCCTTTGTCGCCGGCTCTGCAGCGCTTTTGATGCAGTGGGGTATCGTCAATGGAAATGATCCATATCTGTACGGCGAAAAATTAAGAGCCAGCCTCCATCGCGGTGCCCGTCCGCTTCCTGGATTCAGAAAATATCCGAACGAAGTGGTGGGGTATGGAAGCTTGTGTACAGCACAGAGCATTCCCAAGTGAATTATACTGCATGTTCCAGTGGAAAACAACAAAGAATAATAAAAAGCTTATTTGTGGCGCTTACGAGGATGATTCCTTTGCGGATGAAACAAATGTCTCTTTTACGGAGGATGTGTATTGTTTAGGTGCCATATGCACGAATTGACGAAAACGTTTTGAAAAGTACTGTGGTGAACTGAATCCAAGCAAAGCTGAAATTTCAGAAATTGACATGGTATTACTACGAATGAGGTATTTGGCTTCCTCGATTTTCAATTTTGTATAATACGACATAATACTTTCCCCGTATACTTTTCTAAAAATGATTGAAAGATATGTTTTTCCGTAGCCAAGACTGTCAGTAATTGTATCTAGAGATAAGTTGCCGTAGATATGTTTTTTTAGCAGTTGCAATATTTGCCCGGCAATTTGGTCGTCAAACTGAGATTTTGATGATGGAACATGCAGATCAATGTATTGCTCTGCTGGAAATTTTTTTCGAATAATTTGAATGATGAGTTCCTCGAGACGAAGCTTTATAAGTTGCTGGCTACCAAATGGAGCATTCTTTTTTGGAGACAACTGATATCGATCTGACATCGGGAGTTCAAATGAGAATGCTCCTTCCTGCATAATAGAGGAGATGAGTTTTTTCATATCTGAAGATAAATGGATGACCTGCTCTTTTATATATGACAGTACAGAAGTTTCTTCTGTAAAGGATATGATAAATACGTTTGATGGGGCTATTTCATCAGCCTTTATTGTATGAAAAAAATCAGGCGGAAGGAAGATGAGTGTTCCTTGAGGCAGTAGATATTCGTTTTGATTGCAGGTAACAAATACTTTTCCACGGTCAACGTACATAATTTCCCAAAAATCATGAGATTCGCCTGGATACTTATAGTCTTTTGTATATTCAAAATAGTGTATAGAAATAAGCTCTGTTATTGCTATATCGAGTGAAATCGGATATTTTATATATTCTTTCATTGTGTATCTCCATCCTGTGAACAATAATATAATTTTAGTATAATATAATCTATTTCATAAATCCACATATAAAAATATAATTATTTTACTGTAATTTACAGAAAACAGAAACTATGGATTATGAGAGGATAGATTTTATGGAAAAACCAGTAAAAGTAGTTGTGGTGGGAATGGGAGCAAGAGCGATGATTTATGCGAAAGAATCCTTAAAGCATCCAAAGCGGTTTAAGGTAGTTGGTGTGGTAGATATAAATGAAGACAGGATTCGCGATGCCCAAGAGGTATTCTATATACCAGATAATAATTGTTTTCATTCGGTAGAAGAATTGCTCTCTGTTCCGAAATTTGCAGATGCAGTAATAAACGGTACAATGGATGCGTTGCACGTGGAAACAACGATTCCTCTGTTGAAGCGGGGGTATGATGTCCTGCTTGAAAAACCTTTTGCTATAAATCAGGAAGAAGCAGACAGACTACTTCAGTGTGTGAATGAAACTGGGAGGACAGTTATGGTTTGCCACGTGCTTCGTTATGCGCCTTTTTACAAAGAAATAAAAAAAGTGCTTAGAAAGGGTATGATTGGTAAAATTATCAATATTCAAATGAATGAACAGGTTAGCTATTTTCATGAGTCTGTATCGTATGTGCGTGGAAAATATGCTTCACCAATAATGTGTGGATCTGGAATGCTTTTGTCGAAATGCAGTCATGATCTTGATATTATGGCATGGTTAATGAATGGAAATTTGCCGTATGCAGTTTCGAGCGTTGGTTCTGTTATTCAGTTTATTCCGGAAATGGCGCCGGAAAGAGCTGGCACACACTGCATGGTAAATTGCCCGGTTGAGCGTGAATGCATTTATTCTGCAAAACGATTGTACATAGAAAATCCACAACGCTGGAGTAATAACATTTGGCATGATATTGGAAAGGAAAATCCAACAGATAAAGAAAAAGAGCAATTACTAAAGGACATATACAATTCGTTTGGTAGATGTGTATATCGCTGCAATTTGGAAATCGTTGATCATCAATCTGTTTTGATACAGTTTGCAGATGGAGCTACAGGTACATTTTCTATGAATGGAGGAGCGTCAGCATCGGGAAGAAATATCCATATTACTGGAACAAAAGGGGAATTGGTTGGAAGATTTGAAGAAGAACGTTTTACTGTACACGTGATTGCGCCAGAAGAAAAAGGAGGGCGGGTCAGTATGGTAGTGGACGTATCGGAAACGCAAAAAGGAAATGCTCATGGAAATGGAGATCAGGCTATTGTGGAGGATTTTATTGCGGTACTGCGTGGCAAACAACCATCGGACTGTTGTACCACTTTAAATGATTCTATGGTAGGACATAAAATCGTTTTTCTTGCAGAAGCTTCCAGAAAAGCGGGAGGAGAGCTTTTAAAATACAAAAAGGAACGGGCTTATCTTTGTGATAAGGTTTAAGAAGTTTGTCGGTAAATAATGTTTTTTTAGAGCTGGAAGAACTGATCTGCGGCGAGAAAGAAATCTTGCTGAAGAAGAATATTCCGATGGAACAGATGATGGAGTATCTGGGGTATGAGAAACTGACAGA